>OCQZ01000060.1_pt1 | contig 28274 bp, 29 predicted proteins | sample 1538921 | NCBI WGS metagenome assembly OCQZ01 (sample SAMN03418269, study PRJEB22391) | human gut metagenome | biome: human-gut; feature: organic feature; material: feces | host: Homo sapiens | place: Tanzania | collected 2013-01 | reverse complement strand
TGAGCGAGATATTTTTCGTTCAGACAAGATAACAAAATCTCGGCAATACACAAAGTATTACCGAGATTTTTTGTGAAGTATGGGCGGAAAAGAGCCGCTCAAAACCGACTTATCCTTATCTGAATCCGCCCTTCCGAAAAACACCGTCCGGGATGATTTGCAAATTCCGCAGGACACCGAAGGCGAGCAGGGCGATTATCATTATCCACAGCAGGACGTTTGCCCATTTGTGCGGACGCAGACTGCCCTCCTTCACATAGCGCAGGGCAAGGTCAAAAACCAGCGCCGCAAAGAGCGGGCTTATGCACAGCAGCGCCGGATTATACCGCCACGCCGCCGCAAGGTCGCCCGACAAAAGGCTCAGGCACATTCGGCTCACGCCGCAGCCGGGACACAAAAGCCCCGTCAGCTTACGGAAAGGGCAGGGTACGGCAAGGCCCGTGTACCGCATAAGGAGCGCATACGAAAGCCCCAGCGCCGCAAGCGCCGCCGTGACCGCCGCAAGACGTCCGAGTCTTTTTCTCTGAGTCGGACTCAGCCTTGCCGCCGAGAAGCTTCTCACTCTACGGTCGCAACGTTGTTAAGCTCGCTCTGGATAAGGCAGTAGCTGATGATGCCTGCGCTGAACAGAGCAAGCAGGAGGTAGATAAGACCGCTGTTGCCGTCGGCGACCATGCCGTTGCGCTGCTTTATAATGTTCACCTTGTTTCCCGCAGTGTACAGCCAGTAAAGACCGTAAATGCTGCAGGTGACGAGCGAGAGCAGGAACACAACGCCGCCGGAGGTATCCTGAGTGCGGCCGGATGCCGTGTTGAGGTCGTTCACGATGCAGATCTGCCAGTAAATGCCGTAGATGCCGAAGGTGATGATCGAAAAGATTATGCACAGTGCAATGTTGCGCTTTTTGATAGGCGCACGGTAGGCCCCGGCAGGAGCCTGCTGATAGCTCTGCTGGTAGGTATTCTGCTGCTGGTAGGTATTCTGCTGCTGGTAAGTCTGCTGCTGATAGGTATTCTGCTGAGCGTTTGCCGCTCCCGAATTCTGTGCGACCGCTGCGCCGCAGCTCGGACAGAACTTGGTGCTGTCGCTGATCTGATTTCCGCAATGTGGACAGAACATGATTATTTCTCCTTTTCTCTAAACTATTGCCGTTGGCTCTGATTTGAGTATATCATGCCGGATATACTGCGTCAAGAAAATACGAAAAACGTCGAAACTCCGGCGCTTGTTTTCAAAAAAACTTGACCGCTGCGTCAATTTCAAATATAATGTTTAAGATATATAAAGATTCACAATTTCGGAGGTGACGCATACGGATCGGCAAAAGTATATGGCTGAGCTTAACAAGCTCCTGACCTTCATGTTCAAGGAGGACAGAGCCGAGATCATCCAGCACTATAACGAGCTGCTTGACAATGCCGAGGACGAGTCCGCCCTTTTGGAGGAGTTCGGCTCTCCGACGAAGCTTGCCGTCAGCATATCGAGATCGTATAACAGGGACGAGCGCAAGCTTGCGGTCACCGCAGACTCAAAGGAGGATGCGCCCGAAAAGCCCGCTGCCGAAGCCAAGGCGCCCGAAAAGCCGCAAGCTCCCGAAGCGCCCAAGGCTCCGCAGAAGCCCTCAGAGCCTGAGGTCTACACCGGCACATACGCCGACATCGTCGAGGAGTTCCGCCGTCAGAGAGCGCTGGAGGAGGGCGTGGAGTACAAGCCCATTTTCTTCGACGAATCCGAACCCACTCCCGTGGAGGAGCCTGCTCCGGTCGAAGAACCCACTCCCGTGGAGGAACCTGCTCCCGCTGAGGAATCCGCACCCACCGAGGAGCTTGAGTCCGTTGAGGAGTCTGCTCCCGTGGAGGAACCCGCTCCCGCTGAGGAATCCGTACCCACCGAGGAGCTTGAGTCCGTTGAGGAGTCTGCTCCCGTCGAGGAACCCGTTCCCACTGAGGAACCCGTTCCCACTGAGAAACCCGTTCCCGCAGAGGAACCCGCTCCCGCAGAGGAGCCGGTCGATGGGACCTTTGAGGAGTACGGTCTGAGCGATGCGGAGGAAGCCGCCGAGGAGCGCAGAACGCAGCGCAAGACAAACGTTCCGCTGCTGATACTGTATCTTATAATCGCAATTCCGCTCGGCATCGTCGGCGTGGCGCTCGTCATTGCCATCGGCGCCGTCGTCATTGCCGCCGCAGCCGCCGCCGCATTCTGCGGCGTGAAGCTCTTTGTCTTTGCGTTTTCGGGGCTGACGGTCTTTGCCGACATTTTCATCACCGCAGGTGCGGCACTCGTGTGCTGTGCGGTGGCTCTGCTGCTGCTCTGGTTCGGAGTGTGGGGCATCGCATCCGGCGTTTCCGGCGTTATAGTCGGTCTCAAGGCGCTCGGAAGGAAGCTTTGCGTTAAGGAGGTAGCCGTCGATGAGTAAGGTTTGGAAGGTCATCGGGATCATGTTCGGCATTATGCTGCTGCTCGGCGCCGTGAGCGTCGGCGTCGGCATGATAACGGGCGGCGATATCCAGCGCATAGACGAGCTTTTTAAGGCGGCGAACGCCGACACCGTGCAGCGTGTGCAGGATATGGTGCAAAGCGCCGAGGAAACCCTTCGCAGTCTGATCGACTCGCTTTGCGACGCTGCAAAGCATTGAAAACACGGAAAAAATAACGAAAAACACTTGACCTCTGCCCGTCGGTATGGTATATTTATCATTACCTGTCGGAGGAGAGGTCTTTTTTCGTGCGCACTTTTGCGCCGAAAATCGTTCCCCCGATCTCACACAGGGAGGCAGATGCCCACACCGTAACGTGGGTAAATAAAATAGGAGGTGCCGAAAAAGTATGGCTGACAACAGAGTCAAGATCACGTTGAGATGCAACGAGTGCAAGCAGAGAAACTACAATACCGTCAAGAATAAGAAGAATACTTCCGATAAGCTTGAGCGCAGCAAGTATTGTCCCTTCTGCAGAAAGCACACCAAGCACGTCGAAACCAAGTAAGTTTCTGAAAGGACGATCAAAATGGCAGAAGAAAAGAAGAACGTTGCTCCTTCCAAGAATATCAACGCCGTAAAGAAAGAAACGAAAAAGCTTGGTTTCTTTAAACGCATAGGAAAATGGTTCCGTGAAATGAAGAGCGAGCTTGCAAAGGTCATGTGGCCCACCAAGAAGTCGGTCGTTAACAACACCCTCGTCGCTCTCGTCGTTATGGCGTTCTCGGCCGTTGTCCTTTGGGGCTTCGATAAGGCCGCTACGGCGCTTATCAAGGCCATCACCACTCTCGCAGGGTAACGGCTATGGCGGAAGATGCAAAGTGGTATGTGATACACACATACTCAGGCTATGAAAACGCAGTGGCGGCTGCCATAATGAAGGCCGCCGAAAACCGCAGGATGCAGGATCTGATCCGTGAGGTCAACATTCCCATGGAGACCGTGACCGAGATAACCGACGCCGGCGAAAAGACCGTCGAGCGCAAGGTGTTCCCCGGCTACGTCCTCTGCAAAATGGTGCTGACCGACGACAGCTGGCATTTGATCCACAACGTCCGCGGCGCAACCGGCTTCGTCGGAGCGGGCGGAAAGGCCGTTCCTCTCACGGAGCAGGAAATACTTGATCTGGGAGTCGAGCGTCACGAGATAGTCGTGGGCTTCGGCGTGGGCGACACCGTCAAGGTTACGGACGGTCCGCTTGCCGGCTTCCTCGGCGTTGTAGAGGAGCTTGAGCCGGATAAGGACAGAGTCCGTGTCGTCGTGTCGATGTTCGGCAGGGAGACCCCCGTCGATCTCGAGCTGGATCAGGTCGAAGAAATCAAAGAATAATAAGAAAGAGGTGCTAAGAAATGGCACAGAAAATAGTTGGATATGTAAGATTCCAGGTTCCCGCCGGCAAGGCGACCCCGGCACCCCCCGTAGGTCCCGCACTTGGTCAGTACGGCGTTAACATCGGCCAGTTCACCAAGGACTTTAACGAGCGTACCAAGGGCGACATGGGCATGATGATTCCCGTCGTCATCACCGTTTACTCCGACCGTACCTTCTCCTTCATCACCAAGACGCCTCCCGCAGCCCTGCTTATCAAGAAGGCTTGCGGCATCGACACCGCATCCGGCGTTCCCCAGAGGGACAAGGTCGCAACCATCAGCAAGGAAGATCTTCGCAAGATCGCAGAGCAGAAGATGCCCGACCTCAATTGCACCGACATCGAGTCCGCAATGAGCATGATCGCCGGCACCTGCCGTTCCATGGGCGTAGTCGTAGGCGACTGATCCCGTCAAGTGGGAGGATTTATTCCGACTCAACCACATTATTAGGAGGAAACGAAATTGTTTAGAGGTAAAAATTATAAAGAGAGCGCAAAGCTCATTGACAAGCAGGCACTCTATGATCCCATGGAGGCATTCGGCCTCGTTATAAAGACAAGCAAGGCAAAGTTCGACGAGACCGTCGAGCTGCACGTTAAGCTCGGTGTTGACGGACGTCACGCAGACCAGCAGGTCCGCGGCGCTATCGTTCTTCCCAACGGCACCGGCAAGACCATCCGTGTCCTCGTTTTCTGCAAGCCCGAGCGTGTTGAAGAAGCACTCGCAGCCGGCGCAGACTACGCAGGCGGCATGGATCTCGTCGAGAAGATCCAGAAGGAGAACTGGTTCGAGTTCGATACCGTTATCGCCAGCCCCGACATGATGGGTACCGTCGGCCGTCTCGGTAAGGTCCTCGGTCCTAAGGGACTCATGCCCTCCCCCAAGGCGGGCACCGTCACTCCCAACATTGCTCAGGCGATCAAGGAGTCCAAGGCAGGTAAGGTAGAGTACCGTCTGGACAAGACCAACATCATCCACTGCCCCATCGGCAAGGTCTCCTTCGGTGCAGACAAGCTCTTTGAGAACTATGCGGCTCTCATCGGCGCCATCAACAAGGCAAAGCCCGCAGCGGCAAAGGGCCAGTACATCAAGTCCTGCGTTACCGCTTCCACCATGGGCCCCGGCATCAAGATCAACGCTCAGAAGCAGCTTTGATAAGCCGTTCGGTGTAAGGTCCGTTTTGCGAAAGGAGACAGACCATGTCGTTTTTCACGGTTCCCATCTCGGATGAAGTGACGACGATCGTTTCCTCAAAGGGAACGGCGACCGTCGTTAACGACGGCTTTACCTGCTTCGGCATCGGGGATGACGTTCCCGTCGTCCTGCCGCAGAAAAAGCGTAAGCCGGTAATTGCACCGCAAGTCAAAAAGCACAAATAAGCTAAAAAAGCTCCGTCAAACGACGGAGCTTTTTTAACTGTCAAAGAGCCAAGAAGAAGCAGCGGCAACAGACCAAAACACAATACGCAGCAGGGGAGCTTGAGGGGTAGCGAAGCGGCGGTGCGGTAGTGAATGACATGCCGGGGGCATGTCAGAGCCGCACCGTGACCGAGCCGCAGCGAGAAAGGTCCCTCTCAAATTGGATAAATAGCCATCAAAAACGCCTGAGCTATCAGGCTTTTTGACGAGCATAGCGAGATTTTTTGTGAAAAAGAGTTTTCACAAAAAATGTGGCGTGTTTTGAAGCGCACAAAAAGTCATGGACTTTTTGTGCGCTGAAAAGCTCCGTCAAACGACGGAGCTTTTTTCGTTTATCTTATTCACTTTTCGGAGATATGCACCTCAAGATGCTCGTAGCTCATGATAACGCCGTGCCTTTCAAAGCTTTGACGCACAAGCTCGTTGAGCGCAAAATGCACGCTCCAGTAGTCGGCGCTCTTGCACCACACACGCAGGGCATACTGCACGTCGCTTGCGTTGTAGGCGCTGATCCCGACGAAAGGCGCAGGGTCTTTCAGGACCCTATCGTCCGACTGTGCCGCCTCGATGAGAGCGGCAAAGACGCTTTCGGTCGTGCAGCCGTAGTCTGCGCCGAAGCTCATATCCACACGCCGCAGCTCCTCGGAGCTGTAATTTTCTATCTTTGCCGAGGTAATGTCGCCGTTGGGAACACTGATGACCTTGTTGTCGGGCGTGAGCAGCACGGTGTAAAACAGACCGATGGAGCGCACCGTTCCGGCGCAGCTTCCCAGCTCGACGTAATCGCCGACGACGAAGGGCTTCGTCACGAGCAGGGTTATGCCGGAAAACAGGTTGCCGAGCAGCCCCTGAATGGACAGCGACAGCGCAAGTCCGACGACGCTTATGAGCGCCACGAGACTCGTCACCGGGATGCCGAGGGAGTCGGCGATGATGAGCGCCGCAATTATCCACAGCACCGCCTTGACTGCGGAGGTCAAAAAGCTTTTAAGGCTCGCCTCCATACGGCTTTTGCCGATGAGTTTCCCCGCCGCCTTGTTCAAAATGCGTATCGCTATGTAGCATACAATGAATATGATCAGCGCCGACAGCAGCGTTCCGAGGGAGAGGTCGCCGAGCTTTATGCTCGACAGCTTATCGAAAAATTCAGTCATGCCTGTCACCCAGCTTCAGCTCGGTGCATTTGCCCGCGCCGAATTCCTTTTCCATCTCCGCCTTGTAGAAGGGGAAATAATCCGTCGGCATAAGCGACTGCACGCAGCCGGCAAAGCCGCCGCCATGTACACGCCATGCGCCCTTGCCCCGCAGCAGCTTTTCGGACAGCTCAAGTCCTCGTTCGAGCTTGCGGTCGTTGGTCGCACTGGTGACGATGTTGTTGAGGTAGCGCTCCGACGATCTGCCCGACTCGTTCATCAGCCGCATGTACTCCTCGCCGTTTCCGGCAATGAGAGCGTCACGCATGGCGGGAACACGGTCGTTCTCGTCGAAAAAGTGCTTTGCACGCCGCACGGGACGGTCCGCCGTATCCCAACGGCGGGAGCGGAATTCTTCGGGATCGACCTCGCCGAGCAGCTCCTTGCCGAAGAAGCTCGCCACAAGCCGCATATCTGCGGGGATGCGTGCATACGAGGTGTCAAGCCCGGCATGACTGCCGCCGGTGTCGGTGAGACACAGCGTCAGCCCCATGCGGGAGAAGTCCGCATTCACGGGGACGATCTCGTTCGTAAGAAAATCGACGTAGACCGCCCTGCCGAGTGCGCAGGCAAGCTGGTCCATAAGACCGCAGGGCTTGCCGAAGTGCAGGTTCTCCGCCTGCTGCGCCACTCTTGCGATGGCGACCGGCTCCAGCTCGCCGTTATTGAACAGCTCGTTAAATATCCTTGCGATAAGCACCGAGTACGCAGCCGAGGAGCTGAGTCCCGATCCGGAGGAAAGCGTGCTGCTTATGACGGCGTCAAAGCCGCCGAAGCTTGCGCTCAGGTCGAACATCGCACAGGCGACGCCCCGAACCAGCGCCTTGGAGGAGCCGAACTCCTCCGGATGCACGTCAAGATCCGTGAGCTTCACCTCGATGTCGGGGAAGCCCTCGGATTTTATCCTGACGATATTTTCGTAATTCGGCGTCACCGCAGCGTGCAGTCCCTTGTCCACCGCCGAGGCGAGGATGCGCCCCTTCTGATGGTCGGTGTGATTGCCCGCAAGCTCGGTCCTGCCGGGCGAAAAGAATTTTTTCATAAAACTCTCCGTTTCCGCTTGGCGGATCACTTTCTCGCCAGCACCTTTTCTGCGGCGGCGCAGACCGCCTCGGCGTCGAGTCCATACTTGTGCAGCAGCTCGCCGTAGGGAGCGGACTCCGTAAACACGTCCTGTATTCCGACAAACTCCGTGGGAACGCCGCAGGCGTTGTGCGCCAGCACCTCGGCGACGGCGGAGCCGAGACCGCCGAAGATGTTATGCTCCTCGGCACAGACTATGGCTCCCGTCTCACGGGCGCAGCGCACGATAAGCTCGGCGTCGATGGGCTTTATCGAATACATATCGACGACACGGACGGAAACGCCCTTCTTTTCAAGAAGCCGTGCTGCCTCGATCGCCTTGTGTACCATGATGCCGCAGGCGATGACCGTAAGATCGCTGCCCTCACGGACGACCGCACCCTTGCCAAGCTCAAAGCAGGCATCCTCGGCGTAGAGGTCGGGGTACACGTCACGGCTCAGACGCAGGTAGAAGGGACCGTAGGTCTCGGCGGCAAACTTCGTCGCCCAGCGGGTGGAGTTTGCGTCGGACGGAACGATGACACGCATATTCGGCAGCGCACGCATAATGGCGATGTCCTCGGTCGCATGGTGGCTTGCACCGTCGAGAGCGTCGCTCATGCCGCAGTAGGCCCCGCCGAACTTGACGTTCAGGTTTGCGTAGCAGATCTGATCTCTTGCGGAGATGAGACCGAGCGAGGTCAGGAACACCGTGAAGGTGTTCACGAAGGGCATCTTGCCGACGGTGGACATGCCCGCAGCCGTGGCGACCATGTTCTGCTCGGCGATGCCCATGTTGAAGAATCTGTCGGGGTGCGCCTTTCCGAAGATGGCGCTTTTCGTGGAGCCGGAAAGGTCTGCGTCGAGTACGACGATGTTCTCGTTGTCGTTTCCAAGCTCCGCAAGCACGGTGCCGTAAACCTCTCTTATCGCCTTAGCCATTTACACTACCTCCCAGCTCTTCCATTGCAATTTTAAAGCTCTCGTCGTCTATCGCCTTGCCGTGCCAGGTGTTTTTGCCCTCCATGAAGGAGACGCCCTTGCCCTTTACGGTGTTTGCGATGACGACCGTAGGTGCGCCCACGGCGCCGTCTGCGACGCTTATGCAGAAGTCCAGCGCTTCGATGTCGTGGCCGTCGCACTCAAGCACCGTCCAGCCGAAGCTCTCCCACTTTGCGGCAAGGTCGCCCAGCGGCATTATCTCGTCGGTCGTGCCGTCGAGCTGGACCTTGTTGCAGTCCACGACGGCGATGAGGTTGTCGAGCTTGAACTTTGCTGCGCTCATTGCGGTCTCCCAGATGACGCCCTCGTTCAGCTCACCGTCGCCGAGGATGGCGTAGACCTTTGCGGGGGAGGCGTTCAGCTTCAGCGCCATTGCCATGCCCTGTGCGGCGGGGAAGCCCTGTCCGAGCGGACCTCCGGGCATTTCTACGCCGGGGCAGTGGAGGTTGGGGTGTCCCGCAAGACCGCCCATGCGGCGCAGGGTGCTCATCCTCTCGACGGGGAAAAAGCCCTTCTCCGCAAGGTTGCGGTACAGCATCGGGGCGGCGTGACCCTTTGAAAGCACGAGGCGGTCACGGTCGGGGTCGGTGGGGTTCTCGGCGCTCAGATTCATATGCTCCTGATAGAGATAGGTCAGTATCTCGCAGACGGAAAGGGAGCCGCCGGGGTGACCGGACTGAGCGCCGTGAATGGCGGTCAGCACGTCTATCCTGAAGCGGCGGCAAAGCTCGTTGAGTTCGGCAATGCGTTCGGCAGTCAAGGCCATGTTAATTATCCTCCGAGTTGATATTATTACGATTTTAATATAAAACAATCGCCGCACAAAGTCAATCGGCGACGCAAAAAAGCACCGTTCTATAACGGTGCTTTTTTGGTGCGCAGAGCCTGCCTATCGCTTCCATGTGCCGGGGGCGAAGAGCAGGAGCATCGGGAAAAGCTCAAGCCTTCCGGCAAGCATATCAAACATAAGCACATATTTTGTAAAGGGCGAAAGCATTGCAAAGCTGCCCATCGGACCCACCTCATCAAGGCCCGGACCCACGTTGTTAAGACACGCCAAAACGGCGGTAAAGCTCGTGGTGAGGCCCCGCCCGTCTACGGCGACGGCAAGCAGCGACAGTCCGAACAGGAGGCAGTAGGCGACGAGAAACGAAAACGCCGTATTCATAACGGCAGGCTCCATCGCCTTGCCGTCCATCGTCACGAGCTTCACCCGGCGGGGGTGCAGCATCTGCGAAAGCTCCCTTCCGAGCGACTTCACATACATGATTATGCGGGAGACCTTGACGCCGCCCGCAGTCGAGCCGGCGCAGCCGCCGACGAACATGAGCAGCAGCAGTACCGCCTTTGAAAACATCGGCCACAGGTTGAAATCCGCACTCGCAAAGCCGGTCGTGGTCATCACCGAGGCGCACTGGAAGGCGGCGTGCTTTAAGCACAGCAGAACGCTGCCGTAAACGCCGTCGGCGTACAGGCAGCCCGTCACAAGCAGCACTGCGGCGGCAAATATCACGAGGTACCAGCGCACCTCCTCCATTCCGAAGGCGGCCTTGGCACGGCGTATGAGCAGGTAAAAGTAGAAGTTGAAGTTCACGCCGAATATGAACATGAACACGGTCACGACGACCTGAATGTAGGTCGAGCTGCTTGCAAGGCTGTCGCTTTGCACGCCGAAGCCGCCGGTGCCGGCCGTACCCAGAGCGATGCACAGCGCATCGAGCAGGCTCATGTTGCCGAGCAGCAGCAGGATCATCTGCAAAACGGTCAGAACGAGGTAGATCCCGTACAGATACACGGCGGTCTTCCTGAGCCTCGGAACAAGCTTTCCGACCGACGGTCCGGGGCTTTCCGCCTTCATCAGCATCAGGTTGTCGCCTCCCGCCGCCGGGAGGATCGCAAGCAGAAACACCAGCACGCCCATGCCGCCTATCCAATGTGTAAGGCTGCGCCACAAGAGCAGGCTCGGCGGCAGCGCCTCAACGTCGGTCAGTATGCTTGCGCCGGTCGTGGTAAAGCCGGATATGACCTCAAACAGAGCGTCGGTGAAGCTCGGCGTAAAGCCCGATATCCAAAACGGAAGCGCTCCGACAAGGCTCATTGAGATCCAGCCGAGGGAGACGGCGGCAAAGCACTCTTTCGAGTACAGCGATCTGTCGTGCGGCTTTACGCAGCAGGACACAAGTCCCGCCGCAAGCGCCAAGCCCGCCGACAGGGCAAACGCCATGCCGACGCCGTCGCCCGAAATCAACGCCAGCGCCGTCGGTATGAGCATAAATGCACCGACCGCCAGCAGCACCCAGCCCACGAAATATCTCACAATGCTGTAGTTCATTCCCGTTACCTCAGCAAATCCCGTGCGGAGCGAAGGCTCGACGCCGGGCTTACGACCACGATGCTGTCGCCCGGACATATGCGGTCGGAGCCGGAGGGAATGATGACTTTGCCGTCACGGTATATGCAGCAGATCAGAACGCCCTTCCGCAGCTCAAGACGGGAAAGCGGCGCCGCAGTCAGTTCCGACTCCGCTTTGATGTGAAACTCCAGCGCCTCGATGCGCCTGTCGCACAGATAGTACAGCGACTCAATGTTCGTACCGTTGCAGGTGTTGTTAAGCTCTCGAACGTAGCTGAGAATGTAGTTTGCGGTGATCTCCTTGGGGTTTACGATGCTGCCGAGGGGCAGCTCCTCCGTAAGCTCGGTAAAGCCGAGGGTGCTGACCATGGTGATCTCCCTCGCTCTCGACACCTTGTTTGCGTAAAGCGAAAGCAGGATGTTCTCCTCGTCCATGTCGGTCAGCGACACGAACACGTCCTCCGAGCAAAGCCCCTCCTCGCTGAGCAGGCGGCGGTCGATGGCGTCGCCGCAGATGATCTCCGCATTTGGGAGCTGCTCGCTCAGCTCTGCGCAGAGCTTCGGGTTCTTTTCGATTATCTTGACCTTGCTGCGGTTTTTTTGCAGCCTGTCCGCAAGGTAGAACCCTATGCGCCCGCCACCGGCGATCATCACCTTGCCGGTGTGCCTTACCGGGCAGCCGATGCGCCGCAGAAGCACATTCAGCTCCTCCGGCGGCGTCATGATGTGGATGGAGTCGCCGGAATGAAGCACCGTTGCGCCGTTCGGTATAAACGGCTCGCCCCTGTCTCTCGGCTCCACGATGCAGACAAGAGTGCTGCGGCTGAGTTTTTCGGAGAAGTCGACAAGGCTCATTCCGTCAAGCAGCGAGCCGTTCGGGATGCGGAGCTGTATGAGGTTCGCACGCCCCTTCGCAAAGCTCTCCGCCGTGACCGCCGCAGGTATGCGGATGAGGTCGAATATCTCGTTTGCGGTGGCAAGCTCCGGGTTTATCGCAAGCGACAGTCCGAGGTCGTCCTTTATCGTGGCAAGCTCCGCAAAGTAAATCGGATTGCGCACTCTCGCTATCGTGCGGCAGCCGAAGCTGCGCTTGGCGACGAGACAGCAGAGCATATTCAGCTCGTCCTCGGACGTGACCGCAAGGACAAGGTCTGCGGTCCGGGCGCCCGCCTCCTCAAGCATTTTGTGGCTGACTCCGTTGCCGAGCAACGCCTGAACGTCAAGCCTGTCAAGGCAATGGTCTATGCGCCTTTGGTCGGTGTCCACGAGCGTCACCTGATGCCCGTCCGCCGTAAGGCGCTCCGCAAGCGTAAAACCTACTCCGCCTGCGCCGACGATCAAAATGTTCATAGGCTTCCTCCTTGGGAAACATATTTCAGTCGGATTATAACACAGCGCCGCCAAAAGTCAATCGGCGGGCTGTGTAGTCCGTGCAAATTTCCGTGCCGTGACAGTCCGTGTTTTTTGTCGCCACCGTTGCGTCTCCGTCGTCGGACGCTGCGGCGGTTTTGGCGTAAGGCGCTTTTGTTCGGCGCAGAAATTTTTAAAAAACTCGGCAAAAATTTTTAAAAAGCCCTTTACAAAACCGGAAACCGGTGCTATTATAAATTCCGTTAGTTAATTAACTAACCATAGTTGTGTAGATTTCTTTCTTTCTGTTTTTCTTTATCTTTATTTTCCGGCAAAAAGCTTCGCCTCTCGGCGAGGCTTTTTGCTTTGCTCTCAGACCCCTGCGGTCAACGAAACCCCGTCACCCCCGCATCGCAGCAAGATATTCACAACCTTATGGCCCCCTCTGACTGAGGGAGAGAAAAACGTCAAAATCTCTTGCAATTTCAATGCGTTTCGGGGTTTTGTATCTTCGTTTTCTTTGCTACGGCGCGTCTTGATTCTATTGCGGAAAGAGCCGCTGCGTCATCTCTCCCTCCGTCAAAACCTGACGGTTTTGACACCTTCCTCGTCAGAGGGAGGCATGAGTGCGGCGGTCGCTTTACTCCGCCGGGAGGCGGATCGGTGCCGACTTTAAGCGCAAAGAAGTCACGACGAATGTCGTGACTTCTTTGCGTTTGCCGCCTTACACGGCAGCTTCTTCCTTTGCCGAATTCTCCGTCTGGAGGCGGTTGAGCTTTGCGACGAAGCGGCGGAGCTTTGCCTGCTCAAGCTTCCAATACACCGTGCGCACGGGCGGGCATATCGTCATAAGCACCTTGCCGACCGCAAACAGCGGGCAGGGCGAGACCTTCTTTTTGCCCTTTTCCATGCCCTTCACCATCTTCATCGCAACGACCGTGGGGCGCTGCACGGGGAAGGGCTTTTCAAACTGCACTCCGTCCGCTGCGACCTTGAAGAAGTTGGTGTCGGTCGCAACCGGGTACAGGCAGGTGAGCTTCATATTCGACGGCATCTCAAGCCGTATGCCCTCCTGGAAGCCCTGAAGTCCGAACTTCGACGCCGAGTACAGAGCATAGCCAGGCATCGCCATGGTGCCGATCGCCGAGACGGTGTAGCAGAGGTGACCGGGACGACCCTTCAGGTGGTGCATATACTTCACATATGTGTACGCCGGAGAGAGTGTGTTCGTGTCGAATATCGCCTTTAGGCGGTCCCAATCCTCGTAGTCGTAAAGCTCGTAGTAGGGGAAGCCCGCATTGTTGTAGTAAATGTCTATCTTGTCAAACAGCTCCTCCGCCTTGGCAAAAACGGAGTCGATGCCCTCCTTGGTCGAGAGGTCTGCGTCGAAGGTGATGACGTTTTCGCCGAAGTCGAAAAGCTTTTCGCTTGCGGTGCGGGACACGGCAAGTATCCTGTTGCCGCAGCCCTTTTGCAGGAGCTTGAGCACCTCAAGTCCTATGCCGCTGGACGCTCCCGTAAGTACGATATTTTTATTTTCGATCATTGCGTTTCCCTCTCCTTACTTAATTTTAATCACGGTGTCGTATGCGCTGTGGGCGGCGTCGGCTATCGTGCCGCTGCGCTTTGCGTCGCCGACCTTGACGATGCGCTCGACCCCGGCTGCGGCAAGCTCCTTCACCAGACCGTCCAGCGGACGGACGCCGAGCGACAGCACAACGCCCTCCGCCGGAATGCTGCTGCGCTCGCCCGTGGCGACGTTCTCGACGGTTACGCCGCCGTTTTCTATCGCAACGAGCTTCGTGCCGGTTCTAAACTCGGTGCCGAAGGGCTTTATGCGCTCCATCTCGTCGTCAACGAGCTGGAACCATGCGCCCGGTGCGACCTCCTGCGCCATCTCGATGACGGTCACACGGCAGCCGGCGTCGTTTAAAAACTCCGTGACCTCAAGCCCCGTGATGCCGGAGCCGACGACAACGACGTCTTTGTTCTCGAACTTCTTCTCGCCCATGATGATCTCGGTCGCAAGCACGACGTTTTCGCCGTCGATGCCGGGGATGGATGCCGGACGCAGCGGAACGCCGCCCGTCGCCACAACGACGGCGTAAGGCTTATACGCCTTGACCGTCTCGGCGGTCGCCTCGACGCCGAGAAGTATCTCCGCCCCCGCCTTTTTTGCGTTGACGCAGAGGTCCTCAATAGACCAGTAGAGCTTATCCTTGAGGTGGCAGGCGGCGGCGGTTATCACCTGTCCGCCGGGCTTTTCGCCCTTCTCAAGCACCGTGACGTCAAAGCCCCGCATCGCAAGGGTCTGTGCTGCGGTAAGCCCCGCAGGACCCGCTCCGACGACGACTATCTTCCTGCCTTCTCCGATCTGCGGCATATTAAAATACTCGGCTTCTTTGCCCATGCCGACGTTGAGGGCGCACTCGCCGGGTTCGCCGACGCAGGCGTTCGTCATAAACGAACGGATGCAATTAAGGCAGCCTATGCAGCGGCGTATCTCGTTTTCCCTGCCCTCCTCGGCTTTTCTGACCCAGTGCGGGTCGCAGATGAAGGTCCTCGCAGAGCCGATGAAGTCCTGATCGCCGTCTGCGAGCTGACGCTCCGCCTGCTGCGGGGTGCGGATGACGTTTGCGCCGCCGACGGGGATGCTAACGACGCTCTTTATCTCACGGCACAGGTATTTTCTCCAGCCCGGCTCGAACGAGGTCGGCTCAAGCCAGTAGTTATACACGTCGTAGCAGGCGGAGGTGACGTTTATCGCATCGACGCCCAGCTCCTCAAGCCGCTTTGCGACCCGCTTGCCGTACTCAAGGTCGTAGCCCTTGCCGGGCATACCTATGCGGTCGTACATCTCGTCGGCGGTCATGCGCACCATGAGGGGGTAGTCCTTGCCGCAGCGGTCCTTTATGCCGTCGATTATCTCGGTTATAAAGCGCATACGATTCTCAAAGCTGCCGCCGTATTCGTCGGTGCGCCTGTTGGTGTTCGGGGAGATGAACTGCTGAATGATGTAGCCGTGACCGCCGTGCAGCTCCACGACGTCGACGCCCGCCTTTTTGCAGCGCACCGCCGCCTCGATGAAGTCGTTTACGAGCTTTTTGACCTCACGGTGGCTCATCGCCCTTATGCGCATTGCGCCGTGATTTGCAAGCTCGCACTTCGACGGCGCCTGAACGGGCCAAAGCTTGCCCTTCTTTTCGAGGTCCATCAGCGTGGGCGTACATTTGTATATGGTGTTGAGCATCCCCGGAAACAGCTTGACTGCGGGGATGACCATGGGCAGCGAGTGGATGGAGGCGGAGTAGCCCTGTCGGCCGGGGTGGTGGAGCTGAAGTCCGAGCTTTGCTCCGTGGCTGTGTATGCGGTCGACGAATTTGCGCATCGGCTCTATCTGATAGTCGTGGCTCATCGCAAGCTGGGTGTAGGTCGAGGCGGCGCAGTCGTCGTTGACTCTCGTGATGCCGGGGATTATGAGCGCAACGCCGCCCTTCGCCCTCTCCTCGTAGTACGCCATGAGCTTTTCGGTCGGGGTGCCGTCGGTCTGACCGAGGCTGACCTCCGCTGCGGTCATCACCGTACGGTTTTTAAGCTCCATAGTGCCGATCCTCAGCGGGGACAGCAGCTTTTCGTAAGTCATATGCTTTACATCCTTTCCGGCTTTGATAATTAGATAATAAAATAACGATCAAGGTTCGTCAATAAAATGCAAAAAAGTGTTCAAAAATTCTATGTTTTCCCCAATTTCGGTGCCGACAGACTGACAACTGATTTGGATTTGTGTTTGACTTTTGCGGCGATTTGCCGTATGCTGTACAAAAAACTTGTACAGGTGTTTATCATGAAGGTCATAAACTCAAAAAATCGGGATGTCATCGCCGCCGCAGCCTTGGAGCTGTTTAAGGCAAACGGCTACGAGAGCGTCAGCGTCAGCGAGATCTGCCGCAGGGCGAATGTGCCGAGATCGTCGTTTTACAGCGCCTTCGGCGGCAAGGAGGACATTATCATATATATGATGAAAAATCTGAAGGAGGACTACGCCTCGGTGTTCTCTCAGCTCATGGAGGCGGAAAACGATCTGTGCCGCATTTGGGCGCTGTACGACCGCTACCTCGGACTTGCGGTCGAGTTCGGACCCGACCTCACGGGGGCGCTGTTTGCGCTGGAGCTTAGGAACCCCGTGGGCATACTCGACCTCATTTATGCCTTCAACGACTGGTTTGTGAAGCTTATAAAAAGCTGCCAGCGTCAGGGGCTTATCCGCAATGCGACGCCGCCGGAGGACATCGTGACGCTCGGCGTGCGCATCGCACTGGGGGCGGCTTATGAGTGGTGCCGCACGAGGGGTGCGTTCGACCTTCGGCAGACGGCGCTTTCGGAGCATGAGACGCTTTACGACGTGCCGCCGGAGTACCGCCGGTATTCAAAACGGTAGTTAAAACAGCACAAAAGCGTTAAGAAGCCGTAAAGCGATTTTGTGCAAAGCGGAAAAAGCGCAAAACGAGGCTTGACAAATCGCTTCTGCGGGACTACCATGCTCGGCGTAAACGAATTTTCGGGAAAGGAGAAAGCAGCATGAAGAACCTTCGCACCGCAATGATGATGATGTACATGTGCATGTGCCGCATGTGCATGCTTTGCCGCGTCAAGTTTTGTCCTCTGCTTTCCGAATCCTGTTTGACGGCGTAACGCCGCAGCCCATTGTATACAAACAGCGGAAGGTCAAGAAGACCCTCCGCTGTTTTTGTTTTCCCAAGTCCTTTGATGGATTGGTTTTTTATTTTGCCGAAAAGGAGCGTGTCGAATGATGCCGAGAGCTAAACGAATGTGTCTTCGGACACTGTGACTCATTTTTCTAACCGACTAAGTAATTTTTAGAAACGATTTTTAAAGGAGAAATGTAAAAATGAAACGTTCCGTACTCACCAGAATCGCAGCTCTTGCGCTGTTCGTCATACTCACCTTCAGTCTCGCAGCCTGCTCCGGCGGCAGCGACTCCGACACCATCAAGATCGCAGTTCCCAACGACACCACCAACGAAGCCCGTGCGCTGCTGCTTCTGCAGGAAGCCGGCATCATAAAGCTCCGTGAGGGCGCAGGCATCACCGCAACCAAGAACGACATCGTGGAAAACCCCTATAACGTCGAGATCGTCGAAGCGGAAGCCGCTCAGCTCCCCAACCTCCTGCCCGACGTTGACTATGCGGTCATCAACAGCAACTATGCTATAAACGCAGGACTCAACCCCGTAAAGGACGCACTCCTCCAGGAAGGCTCCTCCTCCGCATACACCAACATCCTCGCAGTCAAGGAAGGCAACGAGAACACCGACGCAGTTAAGGCTCTGCGTGCAGCGCTCGAAAGCAAGCAGGTAGCGGACTTCATCGCCGACAAGTACGACGGCTCCGTCATCTCCACCGTCGACAAGCTCACCGACGGCTACGACGAGAGCGTTGACTACGACGCACTCAAGGGCAGCACCATTTCCGTTGCGGCATCCCCCACTCCCCACGCCGAGATCCTTGAGGTCGCAAAGGACATCCTTGCCAAGAAGGGCATCACCCTTGACATCCAGGTCTACAACGACTACGTCGTTCCCAACACCGTCGTAGAGGACGGCACCGTTCTGGCAAACTACTTCCAGCACGGACCTTACCTTGACGACTTCAACGCCCAGCAGGGTACCCACATCGTCGCCGTGAGTGCGATTCACGTCGAGCCGATGGGTCTCTACGGCGGCAAGCAGAGCAACCTCGACGCAATAAGCGGCAAGTAATTTTTCGGAGGAGACGGCTGTGATAGAGCTGAAAAACATAAGTAAGACCTTTGATTCGGACGAAGGTGGGGTGGATGCTCTCAAAGACGTCTCCCTCACGATAGCCGACGGCGACATATACGGCATCATCGGCATGAGCGGAGCAGGCAAAAGCACCCTCGTGCGCTGTATAAATCTGCTTGAGCGTCCGAGCAGCGGCGACGTCGTCGTAAACGGGCAGAGCCTCTGCGATATGACCCCGGCGCAGCTCAGGCTCGCAAGACGCAAGATCACGATGATATTCCAGCACTTTAACCTCCTCGCGCAGAGGACCTGCCTCAAAAACGTCTGCTTCCCGATGGAGCTTGCGGGCGTTCCCCGTGCCGAAGCGGAAAAGCGGGCAGGGGAGCTTCTCTCGCTCGTCGGGCTTCCCGACAAGGCAAACGCCTACCCGGCGCAGCTCTCCGGCGGTCAGCAGCAGCGTGTTGCGATCGCCCGAGCGCTGGCGACGGAGCCGGAGGTGCTGCTCTGCGACGAGGCGACGAGTGCGCTCGACCCCAAGACCACACGTCAGATACTTGAGCTTATCCGTGACATAAACGCAAAGCTCGGCATCACGGTCGTCATCATCACGCACCAGATGAGCGTCGTCAAGGAGATCTGCACTCACGTTGCGATCTTGGACGAGGGACGCATCGCCGAGGAGGGGCTTGTCGCAGCGGTCTTTGCGGCTCCCGTCTCCGCCGCCGGACGCAGGCTCGTGTTCCCCGGCGGCGTGGACGAGCTGGTGTCCGACCCCTTCGCCGAGCGCCGTGTGCGTCTCATATTCCGGGACAGCCGCACGACGGCTATCCCCCTCGTCGGCAGGCTCGCCTCCGAGGAGGGCATACTCTGCAACGTCATTTCCGCAACCACGCAAAAGCTCTCCGAGGAGGTCTACGGCAGTATGCTCTTGGGCATCCCCGCAGGTCAGTACGAGCGGGCGCTGAAATTTCTCTCCGGCATAGAAAACGTACAGGCGGAGGAGGTAACCCCCAATGTATGACAATCTGTTTTCCGAAGGCTCCGTTCAGGATCTTCTGACGGTGCTGCCGCTCCTCCCCGAAGCGCTGTGGGAGACATTTTACATCACGGTCCTGAGTACCGCACTCTCGCTCGTCATCGGACTGCCTCTCGGTGTGCTGCTGGTCGCCGGCGAAAAGGGCGGCGTGCTGCCGCTCCCGGCGTGGCTCATGCGCATACTGAATCTCATCATTAACCTTCTGCGCTCCATCCCCTTCCTTATTCTTATGATAATGGTGCTGCCCGTGTCGAGAGCCATCATCGGCACCGCCGTCGGCACGACCGCAACGGTCGTACCGCTCGTTGCGGCGGCGTTCCCCTTCGTGGCAAGGCTCGTGGAGAGCAGTCTGCGTGAGCTTGACGGCAACATCATCGAGGCGGCGCAGAGCATGGGCGCAACGCCGTTTCAGATCATCGTCAAGGTGATGATCCCCGAAAGCGTTCCGTCTCTCATTCAGAACGTCACCATCGCACTGACGACGATCCTCGGCTACTCCGCAATGAGCGGCATTATCGGCGGCGGCGGTCTGGGCAAGATCGCCATCGACTACGGCTACTACCGCTACAAGTACCTCGTGATGTTCGTTGCGGTCATAATCCTCATCCTGCTTGTGCAGTTTTTCCAGTCCCTCGGTACATACCTTGCCCGCCGCTGCGACAAGCGCCTGAGATGAAAATCTTGATATGAAAAACCCAAGTCCGACAAACGATGTTTGTCGGACTTGGGTTTTTCAGTCCTTATTATAATCGGCAAGTCTGCGGAGGCTGCCTTTTGTCGGGGTGTAGGCATCAAGCTGCGACAGGGCTTCCTCCGGCGTTTCGGCGACCGAGAACAGCTCTAAGCAGCGGTGCGACATGAAGCGCTCCTTCGCCGTGTGGCGCAGAAGCTCAAAGAGCGGCTCAAAGTAGCCCTCGGTATTCAGCAGCACTATCGCGCGGTCGGTCCTGCCGAGCTGCTTTAGGGTGAGCATCTCGAACAGCTCCTCGTATGTGCCGATGCCGCCGGGCAGGACGACGCAGGCGTCGCTCCTGTCCTCCATGAGCTGCTTGCGCTCACGCATCGTCTCGGTGAACACAAGCTCGGTGCAGCCCTCGTAAATGACGCCCGGCTCGTCGAAAAACCTCGGAACGATGCCGCAAAGCCTGCCGGCAGCCGAGCTTACTCCCCGTGCCGCCGCTCCCATCAGCCCCTCTTTGCCGCCGCCGAACACGACCGTGTGTCCGTTTTCGGCAAGCAGTCTGCCGAGGGAAAACGCAGCCTTATAATACGCCTCCGCAAGCTCCGTGCCGGAGGCTCCGAATATGCAAACGTTCATGCTCTTCCTCACTTTACAACGACGCAGTCGGGACCCAAAAGCTCCGTAAGCTCCGCCACCAGCGACGGATGGATTATACAGGGCGCCGAGAGCTTTTTGTTCTCACGCTGACCGTAAATTATGATCTGCTCCGTGCCGGGGAACATGGTCAGGATAAGCTCGATACGGTGAAACGCCGGATCGTCAAGGCTCGGCAGCTTAACCCAAAGCCGCTTTTTGCGGACCTCGGTCGGCTGCTGCGGCGTCGGAGCGCTCTGCTCGTCGTTCGGCAGAAGGACGCTCACACGCTCGACGGTGAGCTGCGGCTCCTTCTCGTCACGAAGCGAGAGCCTGCCCGCTATGACGAGCGCCGCATTCTCGGCGATAAGCTCGCCGAAGCGATCCAGCGCACGGGCAAACGCCACCAGCTCCATGTCGCCGCTGTCGTCCTCCAGCCGTATCGCACACATAACGGAGCCGTTTTTCGTCGCACGCTTTTTGACCGTGCGCACGATGCCGGCGACCGTGACGAGCTGCCCGTCACGAAGCTCCGACTGCTCCTGCCCCGCCGACAGCACCCGTGCGACGGGGACCGCACCCGCACGGCGGGCGGACAGGCGGTAGTCGTCCATCGGGTGACCGCTGAGGTATATCCCCGTCGTCTCACGCTCCATCGCCATGAGGTCACGGCGGGAAAACTCCGGCAGCGACGGTATCTCTATCGTTTCGCTGCTCTCCGACACACCGGGGTCGCCGAAAAGATTCATCTGTCCGGCGATGTTGTTGCGGTTGTCGTGGGAGATGGATTCTATCATCAGCCCGGCGACCTGGAGCATGGCACGACGGGTCTTGCCGAAGCCGTCGCAGGCGCCCGCACGGATGAGATTTTCCACCGCACGTCGGTTTAGATCCCTCCCGCTCATGCGGCGGCAGAAGTCCTCAAGGCTCTTAAACTCCCCGTCCTCACTGCGATTTGCGACCACCTCGTTTATGAAGCCTCTGCCGATGTTCTTTATCGCAACGAGACCGAAGCGTATATTCTCGCCCTCGACCGTAAAGTCCGCATCGGAGCGGTTTAGGTCGGGCGGCAGCAGGGCAATGCCCATGCTGCGGCACTCGGAGATGTACTCTGCGACCTGAGTGCTCGAATCCAGCACCGACGACAGCAGCGCCGCCATGTACTCACGGGGGTAGTGGCGCTTCATGTACGCCGTGCGGTAGGCGACGATGGCATAGCTCACGGCGTGCGCCTTGTTGAAGGCGTAGGACGCAAAGTCGAGTATCTCGTCGTATATGCTGTTTGCGACCGCCTCCGGCACGCCCCGCTTCACGGCGCCGTCGATACCACGGCTCTCGTCGCCGTGTACGAACGCCACGCGCTCGGCGTCAATTACGCTGTGCTTTTTCTTGCTCATTGCGCGGCGTATCATATCCGCTTGTCCGAGCGAGAAGCCCGCCAGACGGCGGAATATCTCGATGACCTGCTCCTGATACACGATGCAGCCGTAGGTGACTTCGAGTATCGGGCGCAGCATCTCGTGCTTGTAGCTGATTTTTTCCGGATGCCCCGAACATTCGATAAACCTCGGTATGCTGTCCATCGGACCGGGGCGGTACAGCGATATGATTGCGGTTATATCCTCGATGCTGCGTGGCTTTAGCCCGACGCAGACGCCGGTCATGCCCGCACTTTCAAGCTGGAACACGCCGCTTGTCTTGCCCGCCGACAGCATTTCGAACACCTTACGGTCGCCGTCGGGGATGGTCTCGACCCTAAAGTCCGGCTCCCTTTTCTGCACGAGCCGTGCCGCCGCATCGAGGACGGTGAGGTTTCGCAGACCGAGGAAGTCCATTTTGAGAAGCCCCAGCTCCTCAAGCGTCGTCATCTGATACTGCGTGACGACGTTTTCGTCGTTTTTCGACAGCGGAACGTACTCGTACACGGGGCGGTCGGTTATGACGACGCCCGCTGCGTGCATCGAGGCGTGCCTCGGCATACCCTCCACCGCCTTGGCGGTGTCGATGAGCGCACGCATCCGCTCGTCGGACTCGTAAGCGTCACGCAGGGGCTTTGAAAGTCTCAGCGCCGCATCGAGCGTCATGCCCGGCGAAAACGGGATCTGCTTTGCGATGTAGTCCGTTTCGTTGTACGAAACGTCCATGACACGCCCGACGTCACGCACGGCGCCCCTCGCCGCCATCGTACCGAAGGTCACGATCTGAGCAACGTGGTCGCTGCCGTATTTGCGGTTGACGTAGTCTATGACCTCGCCCCGGCGCAGAACGCAGAAGTCGATGTCGATATCGGGCATACTGACACGTTCGGGATTTAAAAAGCGCTCGAAGTACAGGCTGTATTTTATGGGGTCGACGTCGGTTATTCCGAGCGTGTACGACACGACGGAGCCTGCGGCGCTGCCTCGTCCGGGACCGACGGGGATGCCCTGACCCTTGGCGTAGGCGATGAAGTCCGAGACTATGAGGAAGTAGTCCACAAAGCCCATCTTTTTTATCATCTGAAGCTCGTAGCGAAGCTGCTTTGCGACCGTCCCGTCGTCGTTCGGGTAGCGGCGGCGAAAGCCCTCGCCGCAGAGCCTTTCGAGATACGAAAAGCTGTCCGTCTCGCCGTCGGGGAGCGCAAACCTCGGCAGCTTGTAGTGCCCGAACTCGAAGTCGTAATTGCACATATCGGCGATCCTTGCGGTGTTCTCCATCGCCTCCGGGTAGTCGGGGAAGAGACGGGACATCTCCTCCTCGCTCTTTACATAGAACTCGTCCGTCTCGAAACGCAGGCGGGCGGGGTCGGAGAGGCTTTTCTGCATGGATATGCACATGAGGACGTCCTGATACGGGGCGTCCTTTTTTTCGATGTAGTGCGCATCGTTCGTGAGCGCAAGGGGGATGCCCGTCTCACGGTGTATGCGCAAAAGACCCTCGGCCGCACGGCGCTCCTGTGCCAGTCCGTGGTCCTGAATTTCAAGGTAAAAGCCGTCCCTGCCGAACAGTGCCGACAGCTCCTCGGCCTTACTCTTTGCACCCTCGTAGTCGCCACGGAGCAGCATTTTCGGTATTGCACCCGCAATGCAGCCGGACAGGCAAATAAGCCCCTCGCAATGCTCCGACAGCAGCTTCCAGTCGATCCTCGGCTTTCCGTAAAAGCCCTCGGTGAAGGAGCAGGAGACGATGTAGCACAGATTTTTGTAGCCCGTCTCGTTTTTGCACAGCAGTATGAGGTGGCTGTAATCCGAGTCGACGCCGTGTTCCCGATCGAAGCGGGAGCGTGGCGCAACGTAGACCTCGCAGCCGATGATGGGCTTTATGCCCTCGGCGACGCAGGCCTTGTAAAACGCAACGGCGCCGTACATGACGCCGTGGTCGGTTATCGCAGCGGCGGTCTGCCCCAGCTCCTTTAGACGGCGGGGCAGCTCCTCGATGCGGCAGGCGCCGTCGAGCAGGGAGTATTCCGTATGAAGATGAAGGTGTACAAAGCTCATTGCAAAATTTGATCCTTCCTGCCGACGTGCGCAAATTCGACGATCTTTTTAAGGCGGTGGCTAAGGCAGCTCTTCGTCACCGGGGGATAGCTCAAAAGCGCAAGGTCCGACAGGCTCGCTTCGGGGTTTGCGATGCGCAGCAGCGCCGCCTCCTGAAGCTTGTCCGGCAGAGCGGCAAGACCGCAGCTCTGCTCGATAAAGCGTATCGCATCCATCTGCTCGGCAGCGGCTGCGACCACCTTGTCGGCGTTTGCCGAGTCGCAGTTGACCTTGCGGTTTATGGTGTTGCGCATATCCTTTTCGACCTTCGACGCCATGACGTCGAGGGCGGAGACGGGTGCGCCCACCGTGGTCAGAAAGTCGGCGATGCAGTCCGACTGCTTTAGGTACAAAAGGCTGTTGCCCTTGCGCTGAGCCGACTTCATCGAAAGTCCCGCGTCGAGCGCCAGCGCCTCCGTCTCCCTCGAAACGGAGTGATGCCCCGTCGCAAGCTCAAGGTGATAGCGCTTGTCGGGGTCGGTTACCGAGCCGCCGGCGAGAAACGCCCCCCGCAGGAACGCCGCCCTGTCGCACGGCTCCTCAAGCACGCCGAGGTTGACGTGCAGCGACAGCGTGCCGACGTCCATTCCGAAGGCGTCGTATATGCTGCGTATCTTGTCCGGCTCGTCGATCGCAAAGGTAAATTTGCCCTTTGCGCTCTCCGACGGAAGTCGGGAAAACTGCACGCCGAGCGCCTTTTTAAACAGTCTCGGCAAGCGCCGTGCAAGGTCCGGGCTTGCGGTGACGATGCAGATCTCGCTCGGCGTGAAGCTGCGGCAGTACATGAGTACGCCGTATGCCTCCGCCATGGCGCAGCAGCGCTTTTCAAGCCTTGCGCCGCAAAGCTCCGCCTTTACCTTCGATGAAAAGCTCATGTTCACCCGCCCTTGTTGAGATCACGGTTAATGTCCGCCACATTGTAATCCATGCAGCGCAGATGCTCGCCCAGTGCGGTTGCGACCGCAACGGAGCGATGCCGTCCGCCGGTGCAGCCTATCGCAATGGTGAGACTGTACTTGCCCTCCTCGATGTAGAGGGGGATGAGAAATTCTATCATATCGACGAGCTTGTCCATAAAGTCCGTCGTCTGCTTAAAGCCGAAAACGTAGTCACGCACGTCGGCGTCAAGCCCGCTGTGCAGACGCAGCTCCTCGACGTAGTAGGGGTTCGGCAGGAACCTCACGTCGAACACGAGGTCTGCGTCCAGCGGCATACCGTACTTGAAGCCGAAGGACATCACGTTCACCGTGATGCCCCGGTGCGGGGTGTTCTCCGCAAACAGGGTGTAAAGCTCGTTGCGAAGCTGCCCAAGCGTCAGGTGTGAGGTGTTCACGACGTAGTCCGCCATCTCCCGTATCGGGCGTATCAGACTGCGCTCGCTCTCGATCGCCGACTCAATGGACATTCCCTTCTTTGCCAAGGGGTGCGGTCTGCGGGACTCCTTGTAGCGCTTGACGATCGTCCGATCATCCGCCTCCATGAACAGTATACGGTAGCCGAAGCCCGTGGCTTTAAGCTCCCGCAGCGCCTCGATTATCTCCGTAAAGCCGTTTTTCTCACGCACGTCCGTGACGAGCGCCACCTTTTCGTAGCGCCCCTTCGTCGCTGCGCACAGCTCCGCAAACCTCGGTATGAGCGCCGCCGGCATATTGTCGACGCAGTAGAAATCGAGGTCCTCTATGATGTCCGCCGCCTGGCTCTTTCCGCCGCCGGAAAGTCCCGTGATTATCAAAAACTCCATGCTCTCTGTCTCCCCCAAAGTCGCGCTTCCGACTTACTCCTGTGCTTCCGCCTTCTCCTGCGACGATTTTGCCATCTGGTCCATTATCCCGCTGCGGCGCTGCTTCCAGTCGTCCACCAGAACCATGCCCTTGGGGTATATCCTTATCTCCGGCGTAAGCGTGATTCCGGACTTTTCGTACACCGTGCGCCGCACCTTGTCGAGCAGCTCCACCACGTCGTCATAGCTTGCGCCGCCTGCGTTCACCGCAAAGCCGGCATGCTTCGTGCTTATCATCGCACCGCCGACGGTAAAGCCCTTGAGTCCCGCCTCGTCTATGAGCGCTGCGGCATAGCCGCCCTCCGGACGCTTGAAGGCGCTTCCGGCAGAGGGCATATCCAGCGGCTGGGACGCACGGCGCTTTTCGTTCATCTCGTTCATCTTGGCGCCGATCTCCTCCGGCGCGCCGGGCGTCAGCCTGAACACCGCACTCAAAATTGCGCAGCTTATGTTCTCAAAGGCGCTGTGACGATAGGAAAATTCGCAGTCCTTGCCCGCCACCTCGGTGAGCGCCTGCTCCGGCAGGTAGTACACGACGACGCTGTCGGTGACATCCTTCATCTCGCCGCCGTAGGCTCCGGCGTTCATCAGCAGCGCACCGCCGACGCTTCCCGGAATGCCCGACGCAAACTCAAGCCCCGAAAGAGAGTTCTGCTTCGCAAACGCCGCAAGCGCTGCAAGCGAAACGCCCGCCTCGGCGTGTATCGTAACGCCGTCCTCTCCGAGACGGATGCGGTTTAGCTTCTCCGTCGAAATGACGCATATCTCAAGTCCCTCGTCGGGGATTATCATATTCGTTCCCTTGCCGATCATCAGCGGCGCAACGCTGTGCATATGCAGGATAAACTCAAGCTTTGAAAACTCCCATATATCCTTCGGCACGGCAAAGGCTCTGACGGGTCCGCCGAGCTTAAAAGAGCAATGCTCCGACATCGGCTCGCTCTCCCGAAGCTCCAGCTCCGGCATTTTTTCCTTAATTGCGGCTATCGCCTTTTCAAGCTGTTCCATCATTCTCTCCAATCAGATAGTGCCGAGGTCTATCGCCCGGTCGTGATTTGCCGCAAGCGTCTCTGCGGCGTTGTAGCCCATCTTCTTCTGACGGTTGTTCATTGCGGCAAGCTCCAAAATGACCGCGAGGTTCCTGCCCGGACGCACCGGGATCGTTACGCTCGGCACCGTCACGCCGAGAATGTCCTGCGTTTCGTTCGTAAGCCCCAGTCGGTCGTATGCCTTGCCGTCGTCCCATATCTCCATGTTCACGACGAGGTCAATGGCGCTTTCGGGCTTTACCGCACCGACGCCGTATATGTGGCGGACGTCCACAACGCCGATGCCTCGCAGCTCCATGTAGTAGCGGATAAGCTCCGGCGCAGAGCCGACAAGGCTGCCCTTGCTCAGCTTGCGGATGTCGACAGCGTCGTCGGCGATGAGGCGGTGACCCCTCTTTATAAGCTCAAGCGCAGTCTCGCTCTTGCCGATGCCGGAGTCGCCGGTCAGAAGCAGACCTTCGCCGTGGACCTCGACAAGCACGCCGTGTACCGTCGTGCGGGGGGCAAGGTGGAAGTGCAGTGCGCTTATGATGTTCGCCATGAAGTCGGAGGTGTCCTCCGTCGTCGTGAAAATGTTGCGGTCGTACTTCCTCGCCGCCTCGATGCATTCGGGGAACGCCGCAGCGCCGTGGCATATGACGAGCGCTGAAATGTCCCATTTAAAAAGGTCTTCGAAGCAGCGCCTGCGCTCGTCCTCGGTTTTAAGCTCCAGATAGGTGCTTTCGACCCTGCCCATGATCTGGAGCCGTTTGGGGTCGAAGTAGTTGTAAAAGCCCGCAAGCTGCAGTGCGGGACGGTTGACGTCCGCCGTGGTGAGCAGCCTTTCCTCGTAGTCCTCCGAGGTGTACAGCGGCGTAAGTCCGTTTTCCTCCGCCAGTGTTTTGAGCTTTACGGAATACTTTCCTGCCATATGCGCCTATCCTCCTATGTTATTCTATAATATTATATTATATCTATGCACGGGGTCTGCGTCAAGCACGGCGGGCAGGACAAAGAGCGCAAGGCAGCGCAATTTATTTTATGAAAAAATGTCTTGCAATTGCCGTGATTGTCTGCTATTATATATAAGCTGTCCTTTTTAGAGGCGGCTAAACACAAGCAAGGAGGTGCTTCAACAAATGGCAAAGTGTGAATTTTGCGACAAGGGTCTTGCCTTCGGCATCCAGGTTTCCCATTCTCACAGACGTTCCAACCGTACTTGGAAGCCCAACGTGAAGCGCGTCAAGGCGATCGTGGACGGAAGTCCCAAGCATGTTTATGCTTGCACCCGCTGCCTGCGCAGCGGCAAGGTCACTCGCGCTGTGTAATTTTATATTACCCGAAACAAGCCCGCCTTACGGCGGGCTTTTTTCGTTGTCCGAAAAAGCTCCCCCGGCAACCGAAGTGACCCCAAAAAGTTAGACAAATAATCTTAAAAGAATTAGTACAAGTATTTTACCATACTTGTCTAACAAATGGGATGCAGTTCAGCTTGCCGGGGAGCTTTACACAAGGGTAATAATTGCGTTCAGACAAGGCAAAGGGCGGCAGGCATCTTGCGCCCTCGAAGCGCTCTTCCGCCGGAAGTCGG
>OCQZ01000059.1_pt1 | contig 28309 bp, 24 predicted proteins | sample 1538921 | NCBI WGS metagenome assembly OCQZ01 (sample SAMN03418269, study PRJEB22391) | human gut metagenome | biome: human-gut; feature: organic feature; material: feces | host: Homo sapiens | place: Tanzania | collected 2013-01 | reverse complement strand
CAGGTCGACGACGAAGAGCTCCTCGAGCTCGTCGAGATGGAAGTTCGCGAGCTTCTCGACTTCTACGGCTTCCCCGGAGATGACACCCCCATCATCCGCGGCAGCGCTCTGAACGCTCTCGTTTGCGAGTCCACCGATCCCGATGCACCCGAGTACGCTTGCATCAAGGAGCTCATGGACGCAGTTGATACCTGGATCCCCACTCCCGACCGTAAGTCCGACCAGCCCTTCCTCATGCCCATCGAGGACGTATTCACCATTTCCGGCCGTGGCACCGTTACCACCGGACGTGTTGAGCGTGGCCGTGTCAAGGTTGGCGACAAGGTTCAGATCGTCGGTCTGAAGGACGAGATCACCGAGACCACCGTTACCGGTACCGAGATGTTCCACAAGCAGCTCGAGTACGCAGAAGCAGGCGACAACGTCGGCACTCTGCTCCGTGGCGTTGCTAAGAAGGACGTTGAGCGCGGACAGGTTCTCGCAGCTCCCAACTCCATCAAGCCCCACACCAAGTTCAAGGGTCAGGTTTACGTTCTGTCCAAGGAAGAAGGCGGCCGTCACACCCCGTTCTTCAACAACTACCGTCCCCAGTTCTACTTCCGTACCACCGACGTTACCGGCGTCATCTCCCTGCCCGAAGGCGTTGAGATGTGCATGCCCGGCGACAACGTCGACATGGACGTAGAGCTCATCACCCCGATCGCAATCGAAAAGGGACTCCGCTTCGCTATTCGTGAAGGCGGTCGTACCGTCGGTTCCGGCGTTGTCATCGAGGTCGACGAGTAATTAACCATTGTATGAAAAATCCGTGAGTCATTAGACTCACGGATTTTTTAGTCTGTCAGAGGACTGAGCAAAAGAACCCGCAACAGGCTAAAACCCAATACGCAGCAGGGGAGCTTGAGGGGACAAGGTCCCTCTCAAATTGGATAAATAGCCATCAAAAACGCCTGATTATGTGAAACAAGTTTTCACATAACCAGGCTTTTTGACGAGCGTAGCGAGGTTTTTCGTGAAGCATAAGCTTCACAAAAAAGGTGGCGTGATTTTTCAGCGTGTCAAAAGTCATCGACTTTTGACACGCTGAAAAATCCGTGAGTCAATTGACTCACGGATTTTTTTATTTGATCCCGTGCATAAAGCCGCCGATGTCCGCCGAATGAATGTCGCCGCCGATAACACGCCCGCCCTTGACAAAAAGTGTTGCGTACACGGTCGAGCCGTCGCCGTAATTTGTGACTATGTAGCTGTACTGCATACACTTGCAGCCACCGTAGGAGGTAAACTCAAAGCCCTGCTCCGACTGCATTGCGGCATAGTCGGCGACTGCTCCGTCGAAGGTTTTCGGGAGCGTGACCTCCGCTTCCGTCTCGCTCGACTTATCGACGCACCAGCCGAGGGAGGAGAGGTATTCAATGCGCCCCTCGCTCGTGGAGACGTCGATCGTCTCGCCGATGCCGAGGAAGCCGGAGGCGGGGCCGCATATTATGACCGCAGCGATGAGTACAACGGCAAGGAGGATGAGTATGACGACGGCTTTTGTTTTCGTTAGCTTTTTGGTTTTCATTCATTTCACCTGACAATCGGAGATTTTACACGGAGTTTAAATTTGAAGGAGGAATTTGTGCTAAAATAAGTTCAAATGTTTTGAAACGGTGAGAGTATGTCGGTTCTGAGACTTGACAAATACCTTTCCGACTGCGGCGTCGCATCGAGAAAGGAAATACGGGAGATCATAAGAAGCGGCAGAGTGACGGTGGACGGCGTTGCCGAAACGAACTTCGCAAGGAAGATCGACAGCGGAAGCGCCGTTGCGCTTGACGGCTCTGCTTTAGCTTATGAAAAGCACCGCTACTTTATGCTCAATAAGCCCCATGGAGTCCTGTCAGCAACCGAGGACAGGGACCAGGCTACCGTTTTGTCGCTGCTTTTGCCTGAGCATAAGCGGCTCGGACTTTTTCCCGTCGGCAGATTGGACAAGGATACGACGGGGCTGCTCATCCTAACAAACGACGGAGACTTTGCACATAAGGTCATTTCACCGAAGTCGGGCATCATGAAGCGCTACCTTGCCGAGACCGACGGACGCTGCACCGAGGACGACGTGCGCATCTTTGCCGAGGGAATAGTTCTCGGCGACGGGACAAAGTGCCTTCCCGCAAAGCTTGAGCCTTGCGGTGAGCGCTGCTATGTCACGGTCGCAGAGGGCAAATACCATCAGGTAAAGCGTATGCTTGCGGCGGTCGGAAAGCCCGTTTTGAAGCTTCATCGGCTCTCCGTCGGCGGACTTTTGCTCGACGAAAGCCTTTTACCGGGGCAGTACAGAGAACTTGACGCCGAAGAATTGTGCAGAGTGATGAAGCAAAATTGAACAAATTTTAAGCTGTAATTTGGCTGTTTTATCAAGTGAATTAGATATTTTTTTGGAAACTTCACAAATTTTGAGGTGTTTTCTATTGAAAAACGCACAAAAATGGGTTATTATAATACGAGCGTGCTATGCAGGCTTATAGTAAAATTACCCATAGCGCAAGGGGAGGAAACACATATGTCAAGCAGAATTTTCCAAAGCGTTATCCTTCAGATAAAAGAAGCCACCGACAGATGCATCGGCATCATCGACGAGCAGGGCTTTGTCGTCACCTGCAGCGAACTGCCCATGATTGGTTCAAGGCTTGAGGACTTCCAGAGCTATAACTATGATCTGTCGGAGCCGGTCTATGTGAGCGGCATCCGCACATACAGAATACTCGGCACGAACAACGCAAAGTTTGACTATGCCGTGTTCGTTGAGGGCTGTGACGAGCTTGCAAAGGTGAGCTGCATCATGGCATCCGTCGCCTTTAACGAAGCAAAGACCAATTACGAGGAAAAGCACAACAAGGCTGCTTTTCTTAAAAATATAATTTCCGACAATATTCTCCCCGGCGACGTTTACGTCAGAACCAAGGAGCTGCACTTTGTGCCGGATGTGCCGAGAGCGCTGCTTTTGGTGCGTCAGGTCGAGAGGTCGGACGTTGCGGCGGTCGAGGGCATGCAGAACCTCTTCCCCGATAAGCAGCATGACTTCGTCATCAGCATCAACGAGACTGACATCGTTATAATCAAGGAGCTGCCCGCAGGCGAAAATCCCGCCGAGGTGCAGTCAATTGCAGAGAACGTCGAAAAGGCGCTTGCCGACGAGCTTCAGATAAAGTGCATCATCGGTATCGGCACCACGGCAAGACACCTGCGTGAGCTTGCCGACAGATACAAGGAAGCGCAGATAGCGATCGACGTCGGCCGTGTGTTCGATTCCGAAAAGAACATCATCAGCTACGAAAATCTCGGCATCGGCCGCATCATCTACCAGCTTCCGACGACGCTGTGCGAGATGTTCTTAAACGAGGTATTTAAGAAGAATCCTCTTGAGACACTGGACGAGGATACTCTTGAAACAATAAACAAGTTTTTTGAAAACAACCTCAACGTTTCCGAGACGAGCCGTAAGCTTTATGTACACAGGAACACTCTTGTTTACAGGCTTGAGAAGATCAAGAAGCTCACGGGACTCGATCTAAGAGAGTTTGACCATGCGATCGTTTTCAAGGTCGCAATGATGGTCAAGCAGTACCTTGACTCCGTGAACAGCAACGGACGCTGAGCATGACTCAAGGCTGAGGCTACTTAGGAGGAAAAGCAATGGTTCAAATGAACAATGTGACGATGGTTTACGGCAACAGCGACGTTGCGGCGCTGGACGGCGTGAGCCTCTCGATAAGCGAGGGTGAATTTGCCTTTCTGGTAGGTCCCTCCGGATCGGGAAAGACCACCATAATAAAGCTCCTTACGGGTGAGATCCGTCCGACCGAGGGCGAGATCACCGTCAACGGCTTCAATATGGGCGAGATGAAGCGCCGCAAGATGCCCAAGATGCGCAGAACCATCGGCGTCGTCTTTCAGGACTTCCGACTCATCGAGAACATGACCGTGTACGATAACGTCGCCTTTGCGATGCGCGTCGTCGGAGCCACCGGCAAGGAGATAAAGGCAAGAGTGCCGAAGGTGCTTGAGCTGGTCGGACTTGAGGGCAGAGAAAAGCGTCTGCCGACCGAGCTTTCCGGCGGTGAGCAGCAGCGTGTTGCGATAGCCCGTGCGCTCGTCAACAACCCCAAGATGATAATTGCCGACGAGCCTACCGGCAACCTTGACCCGGTTCGCTCTCTTGAGCTTATGCTTCTGCTTGAAAAGATAAACGATATGGGGACGACCGTGTTGGTTGTCACCCACGAAAAGGAGCTGGTCAACGCCTTCTCGAAGCGTGTTATTGCGATAGACAGCGGTCACCTGATCAGCGACGGAATGGACGGGTATTACAACTATGAGATTGAGTAAATTCGGGTATCTGATAGGCGAGGGCTTCCGCAATATCTTTACACACAGATTCATGTCCTTTGCCTCAATCACAATTATCATGGCGTGCCTTATCGTAATGGGCAGCTTTACGCTTCTTGACGTCAACATAAACAAGATAATCGACGACATCGGCGAGCAGAATCAGATAATGGCGTTTGTCGATGAGGACATGAGCGCAGAGGACGCCACGGCTCAGATTCAGGCAAAGCTTGAGGCGATAGACAACGTTGCGTCGGTCGAGTTTATGAACCGCAGCGAAGCGAGACAGAACTTCATGGAGAACTACGACGAGAGCTTCATGGACGGCATCGACGACGATACCTTCCGTCACCGCTTCATCATTCAGCTCGTTGACCTCAGCCGCATGGACGAAACGGGTCAGGAGATCTCGCAGGTCAGCGGCATCGTCAAGGTCAACTCGCCCACGGAGTATGCCGAGAAATTCGTCTCCGTCCGCAACGTTATCAGCATCGTTTCGCTGGCGCTTATCGTCATCCTCGTGCTGGTGTCGCTGTTTATCATGTCGAACACCATAAAGCTTGCCACCTTCGGCAGACGTGAGGAGATCGCCATTATGAAGATGGTCGGCGCCTCCAACGGCTTTATCAGAGGACCGTTTGTCGTTGAAGGTCTCATCCTCGGTCTCGTCGGCGGCGGGCTTGCGTTCCTCGCTCAGTGGGGACTTTATGCGGCGCTTGAAGGCAGAGTGACGAGCGATCTGGGAATATCCTTCATCGAGATAGTTCCGTTTACGCAGCTTTGGCCCATGGTGCTGGTGATATTCATTGCCGTCGGCATCATAGTCGGCGCCTTCGGCGGCATCATCGCAATCAGAAACTACCTGAAGGTCTGATTGGAGGGTACTGACGTGAACAGGAGACTTATCGTATCTGTGCTTGCGATCATTCTTGTCGTGACCATGATACTCAGCATAGTCCTGCCTATGGTGATGGTGGACTGATAAAACGCTTGACGGACAGCCGCACGGCTGTCCGTCAACGGACTGTTTTAAGAGAGAAAGGGGAAAAGCCTGTGAATAAAAACCCCAAATCATTTTTCGGCAAAAAAATCAAGCTCGGCTATTTTATAATCATTTGTCTGGTGCTTGTTGTGGCTACCGCCGTTGCGACCTACTCGATAGCGATCGGTGGGTTCGGCTCAAAAAAGTACCTTGATAATGCCAAAAAGTATGTCGAGATCGAGAAAATCGTCTCGGAATATTACATTGGAGACGTGCCGGAGGATTCGCTTTACGATGCGGCTTGCGCCGGAATGGTTCGCTCGCTCAACGATAAGTGGAGCTATTACATGACCCCGGAGCAGTACGAGACCTACAAGCTGTCCTCGGCAAACGAGTATGCCGGTATCGGCGTCACCATTCAGGTGAACGACGACGGCGACTTTGAGGTCATGTCCGTGCAAAACGGCACCCCGGCTCAGACGGCAGGTATCGCCGTCGGCGACATTCTGCTGGAGGTCGACGGGACGGCCCTCGACGGCATGACGCTTGAGGATGTCAGAACGCTCGTGAGATCGAAGCTGAACACCGATTTTCAGATGCTCATTTCCTCGGACGGCACCGAAAAGACCGTCAGCGTGAACTGCAAGATCATATACAAAAGCCCTGTCAGCAACAAGCTGCTTGACGGCGGCATCGGATACATCAAGATCGACAACTTTGAGGCGGGCGCCGCCGATGAGACCATCGCTGCGATTGAGTATCTCATTGACATCGGCGCAAAGTCCTTCATTTTTGACGTCAGGGACAACCCCGGAGGTCTTGTAAATGAGATGGTGAAGGTCCTCGATTACCTCCTGCCCGACGGCGATCTCTTCGTCAGCGTTGACAAAAAGGGCGAGGAGACCGTGATGAAGTCGGACAAATTCTGCTTGAAGTACGACATGGTCGTGCTTGTAAACGGCAACTCATACAGTGCGGCGGAATTTTTCGCAGCGGCGCTTCAGGAGTACAACTGGGCGACGGTCATGGGTGAGCAGACCACAGGCAAATCGAGGAGTCAGATAACGATAGAGCTTTCCGACGGCGGTGCGGTGCATATATCGACCAAGGAATATCTCACGCCGAAGCGTGTCGATCTCGCCGAGGCGGGCGGCATTACGCCGGACATCGTGATCCACAACGAGGGCGAAGCCGACAGTCAGCTCGAAAAGGCGATAAGCCAGCTTAAACGTTAAAAACGATAAAAAATCATTCTTAATATATGAAATATTCGAAAAGGAGACCGTGCCATGTCTACCGATAACAGGTACAAAATGAGTCAGGAGCGCTATGATGCGCTGAACGAGGAGCTTCACTACCTCGAAACCGACAGAGCAAAGGAAGTCGCAGAACAGATCAAAGAGGCTCGCAGCTTCGGCGACCTGAGCGAAAACAGCGAATATGACGAGGCTAAGTCCGAGCAGGGCAAGCTCTATTCGAAGATAGCGGAGATCAAAAATCTTATCGAAAACGCAGAGATCGTTGACAAAAACGAAGGCAATACCAACAAGGGCGCAGTCACTCTCGGCAGCGTCGTTAAGGTCAAGGACTCAGACGGCGACGTTGAGGAATACACCGTGGTCGGCTCTCAGGAGGCAAACCCCATGGAGGGCATGATCTCGGACGACTCTCCCTTCGGCAGAGGACTGTACGGTCATGTCGCAGGCGACACCGTCGAGGTCGAGGCTCCCATCGGTACTCTGAAGTACACGATCGTGTCCGTCGAGAATAACTGAACGAGGTAAGGTATGAGCGAGAAGAATACTAACGATACGCAGAAGCAGGAGCTTTCCGAGCTGCTGCAGATACGCAGAGATAAGCTGACCGCATTTCAGCAGGAGGGGAGAGACCCATTCTGCCGCACCCGCTTCGTAAGAAGCGCATATTCCGAGGAGATCAAGGCGGATTACGACGCCTTTGACGGCAAGGACGTTGAGGTCGCAGGCCGCATTATGTCCAAGCGAGGCATGGGCAAGGCGATCTTCTGCCACATAAAGGACGACAGGGGACAGATCCAGCTCTACGTCCGCAAGGATGACCTGACGGAGCAGGAGTTTGCCGACTTTCGCAAGTACGACATCGGCGACATTATCGGCGTTTCCGGCTTCGTGTTCAAGACTAAGACCGAGGAGATATCCGTCCACGCAAAGAGCGTCGTGCTGCTCTCCAAGAGCCTAAGACCTCTGCCGGAGAAGTTCCACGGCATGACCAACACCGAGCTTAAATACCGTCAGCGCTACGTTGATCTTATTATGAACGACGACAGCAGACGCAACTTCACCATCCGCTCAAAGTTCATCAGCTACGTCAGAGCGTTTTTGGACGGCAGAGACTTCATGGAGGTCGAGACCCCCGTACTTAACACCATCTCCGGCGGTGCGACCGCCCGCCCCTTCATCACTCACCACAACACGCTGGACATTGATATGTATCTGCGCATCGCCACCGAGCTTAACCTCAAGCGCCTTATCGTCGGCGGCATCGAGAGAGTATACGAGATCGGCAGGATCTTCCGCAATGAGGGCATGGACACCAAGCACAACCCCGAATTTACCACGGTCGAGCTTTACCAGTCCTACGCCGACTTCAACGATATGATGGACCTGTTTGAGGATCTGCTGAGCGGCGCCGCAATGAGCATACTCGGCACCTATAAGTGCTGCTGGCAGGGAGAGGAGATAGACCTCACTCCCGGCTGGGAGCGCCTCACCATGGCGGAAGCCGTCAAGAAGTACGTCGGCGTGGACTTCATGGCGATAGAGAGCGACGCCGATGCGGTCGAAGCCGCAAAGAAGGCGGGCGTCGACATGGACAAGGTCGAGCCGACTTGGGGTCACGCACTGTACGAGAGCTTTGACCAGCTCGTTGAGGAGAAGCTCATTCAGCCGACCTTCATCACCATGCACCCTGTGGACGTATCGCCGCTTGCAAAGCGCTCGCCCAAGGATCCGAGACTCACGGAGCGCTTTGAGCTGTTCATATGCCGCAGTGAGATGGGTAATGCCTTCTCCGAGCTTAACGACCCCATCGACCAGAAGCAGCGCTTCTTAAAGCAGGTTGAGCTGCGCAGCAAGGGCGACGACGAGGCGGGCATGATGGACGACGATTTCATCAACGCACTTGAGTATGGTATGCCTCCCACAGGCGGACTCGGCATCGGCATTGACCGCTGCGTCATGCTGCTCACGGGAGCAAGCTCCATCCGTGACGTCATCCTTTTCCCGACAATGAAGCCGCTTGACTCCGACAAGAATGCTTCCAAGGAAGTTTCGGCTCCTGCGGCGGCTGCTCAGACGGCTCCTGAAGCCCCCGAAAAAATTGATTTTTCCAATGTGGAGATCGAGCCGCTGTTCAAGGATTTCGTGGATTTTGAGACCTTCTCCAAGTCCGATTTCCGTGCCGTAAAGGTCAAGGAATGCGAAGCCGTGAAGAAGTCCAAAAAGCTCTTAAAGTTCGTTTTGGACGACGGAACCGGCACAGATAGGGTCATTTTGAGCGGAATTCACGAGTATTATGAGCCGGAAGAACTGGTTGGAAAGACCTGCATCGCCATCACGAACCTCCCGCCTCGCCCGATGATGGGCATTGATTCCTGCGGTATGCTCATCTCCGCCGTGCATCACGAAAACGGTGAAGAAAAGTTGCATTTGCTGATGGTCGATCCTCACATTCCGGCAGGCGCAAAGCTCTATTGACCGACAGAAGCTTTTTGAAATAACAAAATCAAACGGGCAAGCCTTTTGCTGGCTTGCCCGTTTCTGAAATTGAAAGGAGAACGCATGGCGACGAGTAAGGAATATCTGAACTTTGTTTTAGAGCAGCTCTCCGATCTGGAGGAGATAAGTTGCCGCTCAATGATGGGCGAGTACATCATATATTACCGGGGAAAGATCGCAGCCTACGTCTGTGACGACAGGTTGCTCGTAAAGCCGACCGCCTCGGCGATCTCGCATATGCCGGATGCACCATTTGAGTCGCCTTACGAGGGCGCAAAGGATATGCTGCTTGTGACAAACCTCGACGACAAGGCGTTTTTGACCGAACTGTTTTGCGCCATGTACGACGAGCTGCCGCTGCCTAAGCCTAAAAAGACCAAGGCAAAGCATAGTAATACATAGAGAAAGACGAAAGCATTGAATATAGATTACACTATGCCGGGAACGTTGAGCTTGAGGTGTATTCGTCAGCAAACATCGCATACCCCAGCTACCGCTGCGAGATATGGATCGCCGTGAACGAAAAGGCGGAGTAAAATATTAAACAGTCGTGAAGAACCGAGGAGCGCTTCCACGGTTCTTCTTTTTTGCCCCGTATTTGCGCAGCGCAGGCAAAATGACGCTTGCAATAAGCAACGATTGATGCTATAATTGGTACGCATATTTAAACGAGAACCGAAATTTGATTTTAAAACCAAAGGAGGCAGACATGAAAAAGCGGGTATTGAGTTTTCTTATGACCTTGTGCATGGTGCTGACGCTTATGCCGACGGCGGCATTCGCCAACTTTGCAGAGGCACGGCATGACCATGACATTGCGGCGCAGGAAGGACATACACACTGCTACTGCGGCGGCAGCGTTACGGCGGGGGACCACACAAGCCACAGCGACGTTACATATCAGCCGTGGAACGGAACGGGTGCGATCAGTTATGATGCAAACAATACCGCCTACGTTTACCTGACAGAGAACGCCACCCTCAGCGACCATCTGACGGTGGATGGCAAAACACTATATCTGTGCCTGAACGGCAAGACCCTTGCCAGTAACGGCACAGCCAAGATTCAGGTCAAAAACGGCGGTCGACTTGTTCTCTGCGACTGTCAGGGTGGCGGCACCTTTAAGGGTGCGACGCAGAGTGTCTGGGGCGGCGCCTGCATTTACCTTTATACCGGCACGCTGGATATGTTCGGCGGCAAGCTCACCGGCGGCAAAGTCACCGGCAAAGGCGGCGGCGGAGCCATCGCTCTGGATGACCAGCAGTGCATATTCAATATGTACGGTGGCGAAATTTCCGGCAACAACGGCAATAACTACGGCGGTGCCATTTTCCGGAAATTCAATGCAAACGTACCGAACATCACCGGCGGCGCTTTCAATATGTACGGCGGCACCATCAAGGATAACACCGCCAAGAACGGCGGCGCATTCTTCTCCACCACCGGCGGCACCATCAACATGACCGGCGGCACCATCTCCGGCAATAAAGCGACCATGAACAGCAACGATGCCGGCGGCGGCGCCATCTATATGCGAGGCAACGGGAAGATCAACATTTCCGGCAGCGCGGAGATCACCGGCAACTCCTCCAGTCTGGACGGCGGTGCGATTCTGATGGGTTGGGGCGAGATCAAGATTTCCGGCAGCGCGAAGATCAACAGCAATACCGCCAGCCGCTGGGGCGGCGCCATCTGCCTGCGCCAAGATTCTAATCAGTCGACAACGCTCTACATGCGGGGCGGCGAGATCAGTGGCAACAGGGCCACGAAGGAAGGCGGCGCGGTTCATGTGCTTGACAAGGACTGCCAGTTCTACCTCTATGACGGCAAGATCACCGGAAACACCAGCGGCGACGGCGGCGCCATCTATCTGAATCAGGAGCCGTCATGGCTGATTATGCAAGGCGGCGAGATCTCCGGCAATACGGCCACCGGCAACGGCGGCGGCGTATATATTTACCGCACCGGCTCGGTCTGCCAACTCTATGGCGGTAAGATCGAGAATAACAAAGCCGGCGGCAATGGCGGCGGCATTTATATCAACCCCAGCAACAGCGGCCAGCTGAGGGTCGGAAACAAGCCCCTTGTGCAGAACAACACGGTTTCCGGCAAGGCCAACAATGTGTATCTGCCCTCCGGCAAGACACTGACCATCGAGATCGGCATGTCCAAAGGCGCATCCATCGGCGTCACCACCGCGGATATCAGATACCCCGTGGCATTTTCTAATAATTACAAAAAAGACTACGCGAATTACTTTTTCGCGGATGACACCAATGCCCACGTGGAGTATAAGGATGACCAGAAGCTGTACCTTGTTTCCGGCGCAGTTGCGCGGCCCCTCACTGTGACCTTTGACCCCAACGGCGGTACGCTGGACGAAGCGGACAAAACCAAGTCTTTGTCTACCGGTGAATGCTACGGTACACTTCCGGTTCCCAGCTATGCGGGATACGATTTCGCCGGCTGGTACACGGAAAAGGACGGCGGCACCGAGATTAAGGAAGACACCACCGTGACAGTGTTCGGTACGCAGACGCTCTATGCGCACTGGACACCGATCCATGTGCACGCCTACACACAGCAGGTTCAAAAGCCCGAAGCGCTGAAAACTCCTGCGGACTGCACCAATAACGCGGTGTATTATCTGTCCTGTGCGTGCGGTGAGGTAAGCACCAACGACGCCGATACGTTTACCGCAGCAAATACTGCGCTCGGCCACGACTGGGGCGCTTGGACGCAGAACAGCGATGAAAAGACCCACACCCGAATCTGTAAGCGTGACACCAGCCATACGGAAACCGAGAATTGCCACGGCGGCACGGCGACCTGCCTCAGCAAAGCCACCTGCGAGATATGCGGAGAGCAGTACGGTGACTTAAACCCAAATAACCACATGGGCAAGGAGGTTTGGGTAAAGGACGAGAACACGCACGAGAAGAAGTGGGATTGCTGCGGTGCGGTAAGCGTAGAAAAAGCACCGCATAGCTTCGATAAACGCACCGTAGTCAAAGAGCCGAGCTGCTTGGAGAACGGTGTAGAGACCTACACCTGCACCGACTGCGGCGAGGTAAAGACAATGCCGATAGACGCACTGGGTCACGACTTTAAGGACGGCTCCTGCACCCGCTGCGGCGAAAAGGACACCAAGTACAATCCCTTCATTGACGTGTTCGAGAGCGACGAATACTACGATGCGGTGCTGTGGGCGTACTACCACAAGCCGTCTCAGATAACCACGGGCTATACCGAAAACGAGTTCCGCCCCGGCCTTCCCTGCACGAGAGCGCAGGTCGTGACCTTCCTGTGGCGTGCCGCAGGCTGCCCGGAACCCGTGTCAGCGGACATCGACTTCACCGATGCAGCCGAAATTGCGGAGCCGTTCAGAGCGGCGATCGCATGGGCGGCTGAAAACGGCATCACCACGGGCTACGGCGACGGCAGCTTCAGACCGAACGAGGTCGTGACGAGAGCGCAGTTTGTTACCTTCCTCTGGCGCTGCGAGGGAAAGCCCGAATCGGAGGGGAGCCTTGACGCATTTGCGGATGCCGATATGATCGCCGAACCGTACAGAGCGGCGGTCGCATGGGCGACCGAGAAGGGCATTACCGTCGGCTACGAGGACGGTACCTTCCGTCCCAACCTTGCCTGTGCACGCTGGGCTGTCGTGATGTTTCTGCACCGTGACATGAAGTAAAGATACAAATCAAAAAAGCCGATAGTCACGACTATCGGCTTTTTTATACACGGTACTTGCAATAAACGGAAAGCACCGTTATAATTGGCACATATTTAATGTAAGGAGAGGGTTACGATGCGCAAGGACGGCATTGAAACAAAGAAGAAGATACTCACCGCCTGTGTGCGTCTGTTTTTGGAGCAGGGGTACAAGGAGACCTCAATAACTCAGATCACGGAGGAGGCAGGGGTCACGAGGGGCAGCTTTCAGAACCTGTTTCCCACGAAGGACGCAGTCCTGATGGAGCTTGTCGGGGCGATGTTCGGCGGTCAGTTTGAAGCAGCGGGGAGTGTCACGGGAAGCAAGCTTCCGCCGACGTACACCTATGCGGTGGAGACGGCGATACAGCTCACGCTCACGGAGCTGAACGAGAACCTGCGTGAGATATACATCGAGGCATACACTCTGCCGGACACGGCGGAATTTATTTTCCTGCAAACCGCAGTGAAGCTCAAGCAAATATTCGGCGTGTATTTCCCCGACTATACCGACGGCGATTTTTACGAGCTGGAGATCGGCTCGGCGGGGCTTATGCGAAACTACATGGCGAGAAGGTGCGACATACACTTTCCGCTTGACCACAAGCTGAGAAGCTTTCTGACCGCTGCGATGCGTGTGTACAAGGTGCCGGAGGAGGAGCAGAGAAAGGTGCTTACGTTCATCTCGTCACTCGACATGACGAGCGTTGCATCCGAGGTCATGCAGAAGCTGTTTGAAATGCTGGAAATGAAATTTGATTTTAAGCTGCCCCAGAAAAGAGAATAATAAAAAATAGCTTGGGCAAAGCCCAAGCTATTTTTGATTTTTATCAATTACTTCTGCAGGTCAGCCCAGTTGGGGGTATCGGTGCGGATGTTGGTCCATGCTTCACGGATGGTGGGATCTTTGCCGACGATGTCGGGAACATCGGTAGTCCAGGTGAAGTTGTGGGAGTTGGTTGCCTCAAGGATGTCACCGTAGCACCACATGCTTGCGGGGCAGTCGCTCCAAGTCTTAACGTAAGCTGCGCAGCTTGCGGAGCTGTCGGTCGCAACGATGCGGCCGAGCAGACGGTTAAGAATGGTAGCTGCCTGTGCACGGGTGATGGGGGCCTTGGGGTTGGCGTTGCCGTTGAGGTCGCCCTTGATGATGCCGAGCTGTGCGAGCAGGTTTATGTACTTGTCCGCAAAGCCGCCGGTCAGGTCGCCGAAGAAGTTGCTGCCGACGTACTCAACGGAGAACATACGTCCGATGATGGCGCAGAACTGCTCACGGTTGACGGTCTCGTTGGGACGGAAGGTGCCGTCGGCGTAGCCGTTGATAATGCCTGCCTTGGCAAGGCTGGAGATGGCGTTGTTGTGGGGATTGCCGACGTTAACGTCGGAGAACTTGTTGTCCTTGGTGAAGATCCTGTCTCTGGCTTCGGGGGTGAGGAGACGGAAGATCATGGATGCGGCTTCGCCTCTGGTGATGGTGTTGTTGGGACGGATGGTGCCGTCGTTGTAACCGATCATATAGGAGAAGTGGTCGGAATAGTTAAGACCGATGTCGAGGCTGGGGTACAGTACGAGAGTCTCGAATTCGGGGAGGATGCTCATGGTCCACTTGAGACCGGGGAGCGTCTTGTAATTTACACCGTTCTTGGCGCAGGTCGCCGAGACGTTGTAAACACCGAGCAGGCTCTTGGGGATAAGAGCAAGACCGATACCGTTTGCGTTGTAGGTCTTGGTTTCACCGGTGAGCTGGTTGGTGAGGGTGATCTTTGCGTAGCTTGCAGGCAGGTTATTGTTCAGCTTGCAGTAAACCGCATAGGTGGGGATCTCAAGTCCGGTGACGGAATCAATGAGACCGGCAGTTTCGGCCGTACCGCCTTCAGCTTCGGCGGTTTCGGCAAATGCCATTGCGGGTACAAGCGTGGCAAGCATTAAAACCACCAGCAATGCACTCAGCATTCTTTTTACGTTTTTCATATTTTACTCCTTTCAAAACAACTGCGGAAATAGAAAACCATCCCAATTTTCTATGACGTTTGCTCCGCAAAATAGTTCCTGCATATAATATAAATCATTTAAAAAATTTTGCAAGAGAAATGTATTAAAATTGTAATGAAAATAAAAAACACTTTTTGGCTGCGTGTGCGATAATAGTATATTTCATTGCAACTGTCTAATTATTTCGCGCTTTAGTCTAACGATAATTCTCTTTTCGAGTCTACTTATATAGCTCTGCGAGATGCCCATTATGTCGGCAAGCTCCTTTTGAGTACACTCCCGTTTGCCGTACAGCCCGAAGCGCATCACGATGATCTCACGGTCACGCTCATTGAGCGCTGCGATGGCGGTTTTCAGCATCTGCCTGTCGGCAGCCTCCTCGAGGGGACGGCACACCTCGTCGTCGTCCGTGCCGAGGACGTCGGACAGCAGCAGCTCGTTGCCGTCCCAGTCGGTGTTTAAAGGCTCGTCGAAGCTCAGTTCCGTCCGCTGATTCACGGATTTTCGCAAATACATGAGGATCTCGTTCTCGATGCAGCGGGAGGCGTAGGTCGCAAGCTTTATGTTCTTCTCGGAGTTAAATGTGTTGACCGCCTTTATTAGCCCGATGGTGCCGATGGAGATGAGGTCCTCAAGGTTTATGCCCGTATTCTCAAAGCGCCGTGAAATGTACACGACGAGGCGAAGGTTATGCTCGATAAGCAGCTGCTTTGCGCTCTCGTCCCCGGCTTCCGACGCCTTTATCGCCGCCTCCTCACGAGCCTTGTCAAGCGGGGGCGGAAGCACGTCGCTGCCGCCGATGTAGTACAGATCGGGCGGGGCGGGAAGCAGATGCTCCAAGAGCCACTTTTTTACAGTATCAAATAAATTCATTGCTCCTCCTTTATTCCTGAGCGACGGCGAGATAGCCGTCGCCTTGTATTTTCACCGGGGAAACTGCGATGACCATGCTGTCGCAGGGAGCGCCGTCAAGCTCCAGACGGTCGGGTCTGAACGCCGCAAGAAGACCGCTTTCCGTCCCGACGGCGTTGTAGGGGATAAGCCTCATGCCGGGGAACTTCGTCACCGCATCGGCGGGGCTTGCCCAGTCCTGCTCACCGAAAAGCGGCAGCGCAAGCTCCGGCGATATGATGATGACCCCGGCGCCGCTTATCGGGTCGCACAGGCTGTTGCCGCTGTCACGCAGTGCCATAAAGCGTACCTCCTTGCCGCCGTGCTGCACCAGTACCTCGGAAATGCGCTTTTCTGCGCCCTTTAAGCTGCGGCGGAACAAAAGGCTCAGCAGAGCGTATATGATGAGGAAGGACACGAGCAGCGTCGTAAACGACAGCGGAAGATACGCACCCGCACTTCCGTTTAAGGAGAGCGCCCACAGTGCGCCGCCGAACAGGGCGGACACGGCGAGAAACACCAAAAGACAGCGCAGGAAGCGCTTTTCGCCGAGGAAGGCGATGAGCGACATCAAAACGGCAAAAAGCAGCTTCATGGGTGCGGACGAAAGCAGCGCCATGCCCGGCAGCACGGAGACGGCGGCATAGACGCCGCCGAGCGCCGCTGCGAGCAAATAACGCCCTCTCCGCATGAAAATACCGCAAATGCGTGCGCTGCCGAGCAGTATGAGGTAGTCGATTATGAAATTGAGCGCAAACAGGCGGTCTATGTAGATGGTTTCCATGTAAAAAATTATAGTCGTTTTGCTCCGCATATTTTGTCATTTGGCAATTGTCAAATATGCGCTCATGTGGTAAAATACTTTAGATTTAATAATAGGAGATGTATGCATATGTGGTTTGGGTTCGCCGTGATAGCGCTTTTGTGCTGGAGCGGCTCGGACTTGTTTTCAAAAATCGGCTGTCAGGATGCCAAGGATAAATACAGCCACCTGAAGATGGTCATGGCGGTCGGTCTCGTGATGGGCATACATGCCGCCTATGAGATATTTGTCGGCGGTACCGAGATAAACGGCGACGTTATACTTACATACCTGCCTGTGTCGATGCTGTACATCGTGTCGATGGCGATAGGCTATCTCGGACTGCGGTACATCGAGCTTTCGATCTCGTCCCCGATATGCAACAGCTCCGGTGCGGTCGTGGCGATACTGATATTTGCGACACGAGGCTTCGGCGAGCTGCCGCCTGCCGCAATTGCTGCGGTCGCACTGGTGTGCGTGGGCGTCGTGGCTCTCGGCATCACCGAGGCGAGGGAGGACGACGAGCTCCGCCGTGCAAGGCAGGATGCCAGCAACCATCATTACGCAAAGAGCTTTATTGCGATACTGCTGCCGATAATTTACTGCCTGCTGGATGCACTCGGCACCTTTGCCGACACCATCGTGCTTGAGACTCTCGATGAGGACTCCGCCAACGTTGCATATGAGCTTACGTTTTTGGCGGTCGGCATAGTCTGTGCGATCTACGTTCTCGGCGTTAAGAAGCAGAAGCTGCTGCCGAAGCAAGAAGCGCCGAAGTATGCGGGCGCCATCTGCGAGACGGCGGGACAGTTTGCGTATATATACGCCCTTGCCGACACGAAGCATGCGGCGCTTGCGGCGCCCATCATATCCGCCTACTGCGTTGCATCGGTGCTTTGGAGCAGGATATTCCTCAAGGAAAAGCTTTCGATAAAGCACTACGGGTCTATACTGCTTGTCGTTGCGGGTATAGTAATTTTGGGTATTCTTGATATTTAAGACTGCGAAAGGGAGATCGTATGGAACCGGTTTATAAACGTGTACTTATTAAAATAAGCGGTGAGGCGCTTGCCGGAAGCAATAAGACCGGCTTTGACTTCGACTTCGTGACGAAGGTTTGCGAGACCGTTAAGCGCTGCACCGAAATGGGCGTCGAGGTCGGCATCGTCATCGGAGCGGGCAACTTCTGGCGAGGCGTGAAGGACGGAGCGGGCAAGGTGGAGAGAGTCTCCGCCGACAAGATGGGTATGCTCGGCACCGCAATGAACTGCCTTGCCGTGGCGGACGTGTTCCGCAGGATAGGCGCCGCCGCCGAGATACAGACTGCGATCGACATTCAGGGCGTCGGCGAGAGATACAACACCGCCGTTGCCGTGCGCAAGCTCGAAGAGGGGAGCATAGTCCTGTTCGGATGCGGCACCGGATGCCCCTTCTTCTCGACCGACACCGCAGCGGTGCTTCGTGCCGCTGAGATCGGAGCCGATGCGATACTGCTCGCAAAGAACATCGACGGTGTGTACTCCGCCGATCCGAGGCTCGACCCTACCGCCGTCAAGTTTGACAGCATCAGCTACGACGAGGTGCTTGCCCGCCGCCTTGCGGTTATGGACAGCACCGCAACGAGCCTTGCAATGGACAATTCCATTCCCGTCATCGTTTTTGCACTTGCCGACCCCGACAACATCGTTAAGGTGCTGTGCGGAGAAAACGTCGGTACTACAGTAACAAAGTAAACTGAAAATCAGGAGGTAATATCATGTCAGACTATCCCGAATTTGAAAGCAAAATGAAGAAGACCACCGAGGTGCTTTCCCAGCAGCTTGAGGCGGTCAGAGCGGGCAGAGCAAACGCTGCCGTACTCAATCAGATCAGCGTAGAATACTACGGCGTAGCCACTCCCATCCAGCAGGTGGCGTCCGTTTCCGTTCCTGACCCCCGCACGCTTATGATCCAGCCCTGGGACGCAAGCGTCCTAAAGGGCATCGAGAAGGCGATACTCGCCTCCGAGCTCGGCATCAATCCGCAGAACGACGGCAGAGTCATCCGCCTCGTGTTCCCCCAGCTCACCGAGGAGCGCCGTAAGGAGCTTGCAAAGCAGGTCAAGAAGTACGGCGAAGAGGCAAAGGTCGCAGTCCGCAATATCCGCCGTGACGCCATCGACAAGTTCAAGAAGCAGAAGACGGCATACGAGATCACCGAGGATGACTACAAGAATATCGAGAAGGACATTCAGAAGCTCACTGACGACTATATAAAGGAAGTCGACGTCATAACCGATAAGAAAGAGAAAGAGCTTTTCGAGATCTGATATGGCTGCAAAAATCAAGGAAAATGAGGCGGGGAAGCAGATTCCCCGCCATATTGCCATCATACTCGACGGCAACGGTCGTTGGGCAAAAAAGCGTGCCTTGCCCAGAAAGGCCGGACATTTGGCGGGCTCCGAGACCTTCAGAAGCATTGCGACCTACTGCAAGGAGATCGGTGTCGAGTACCTGACGGTGTACGCTTTTTCGACCGAGAACTGGAAGCGCCCGGAGGACGAGGTCAAGGGCATTATGAAGCTGCTTGACAAGTACCTGCACGAGGCGATCCGTGATATGCAGAAAAAGCAGATACGGCTGAAGGTTTTCGGCGACGTGTCACGGCTCAGTCCCTCCCTGCGTGAGCTTATCGCAAGGACCGACGATATATCGCAGGGTATCGAGGGCTTTCAGGCAAACGTCTGCATAAACTACGGCGGCAGGGCGGAGATAGTCCGTGCCGCACAGCGCTATGCGCAGGACTATGCGCAGGGCAAGGCGGGAGAGCTTACCGAGGAGAGCTTTTCGGACTATATGTACTCCGCAGGCATCCCCGACCCCGACCTGCTCATAAGACCCGGCGGGGAGTATCGACTGTCGAACTTCTTGCTTTGGCAGTGCGCATACTCGGAATTTTACTACACGGACGTCCTTTGGCCGGACTTTACGCCGGAGGACCTCGACAAGGCGATAGAAGCGTATAATCACAGAGACAGGCGCTTCGGAGGAGTTAAAAAATGACGAAAGCGATCAGCATTCTCGGCTGCACCGGCTCCATAGGCAGACAGAGCATTGCCGCAGCGGAGCATCTCGGACTGCCGGTTGCGGCGATGACCGTCAACAAAAAAGCCGACAAAGCGGAGGAATATGCAAGACGCCTAAAGCCCCGCTTTGTCGCCGCCTACGATGAGGAGGCGGCAAAGGAGCTTCGCATAAGGCTTGCGGACACCGACATAAAGGTCGGCAGCGGCATGAGCGGTCTTATAGAGGCTGCAACGTGGGAGGACTCGGACTGCGTCGTTACGGCGGTTTCGGGTTCGGTCGGCTTAAAGCCGACGCTTGCGGCGATAAAGGCGAAAAAGCGGATAGCCCTTGCAAATAAAGAGACGCTTGTTTGTGCGGGCAGTCTCGTCATGCCGGCGGCAAAGCTGTACGGTGCCGAGATAATCCCCGTGGATTCGGAACATTCCGCCATCTTTCAGTGTCTTATGGGGCGCAGGGAGGGTGAGCTTAAACGCATACTGCTCACAGGCTCCGGCGGACCCTTCAGAGGAAAGGCGAGGAGCGAGCTTGTGTCCGTCACCCCCGAACAGGCGGTGAAGCACCCGAACTGGAGCATGGGCGCAAAGATCTCCGTGGACTCGGCGACGATGATGAACAAGGGGCTTGAATTTATCGAGGCGATGCACCTTTTCGGCGTCACGCCGGACGATATACAGGTCGTCATTCACCCGCAGAGCATAGTCCATTCGATGGTGGAGCTTGTCGACGGTACCGTCATAGCGCAGCTCGGAGTGCCGGATATGGGACTTCCCATACAGCTTGCGCTGACCTATCCCGAACGCAAGGCGTCACCCTTTGAGCGCCTCGACTTTTGGCGCATGAAGGATCTGAGCTTTGAAGCGCCGGACTATGAAAAGACGCCGTGCTTAAAGCTTGCGATGGACTGCGCAAGGACGGGCGGCACCGCACCGTGCATAATGAGCGCCGCAAACGAGGTGGCGGTCGCAATGTTTCTTGCCGGACGCATAGGGTATAATGAAATATACGACTGTGCTTTAAGCGCCGTCGAGGGCATAGAAATAGTAAAGGACCCGGATCTTGAAACGATCCTTGCGGCGGACGAAGCCGCCAGAGCATTTGTCAGGGAGCATTTCTCTTAATGTATATTGTAATTGCTATTTTGGTTTTCGGCGTTCTGATCGCCGTACACGAGTTGGGACACTTTGTCGTTGCAAAGCTTTGCGGCGTCAAGGTAAACGAATTTGCCATAGGAATGGGTCCTGCGCTGTTTAAAAAGCGCAAGGGCGAGACGCTGTACGCCTTGAGGATACTGCCGATAGGCGGCTTCTGCGCCATGGAAGCGGAGGACGAAGCCTCCGACGATCCGAGAGCCTTCACAAATCAGAGGGCTTGGAAAAAGGTGCTTATACTCTGTGCAGGCTCCTTTATGAACTTCCTTTTGGGCGTTATCCTGATAATCGCCATGTATGCCGACGCCGAGGCGTTCACGATGCCCGTCATCGGCGAATTCATGGACGGCTGCCCGTATGAGAGCAGTGAGTATTTTCAGGTCGGCGACGAGTTTTACAGCGTTGACGGCAACAGAATATACCTCAGCTCCGACGTTTCCATGTTCATGGAGCGGGGCAGCGGCAGCTATGACATCGTGGTCCTGCGCAACGGCGAAAAGGTCGAGCTTAAAAACGTGAGCCTTGAAAAACGTGTCTACGAGGAGTACAAAAACAGCGGTCCGAAGTACGGCTTCATTTTCTCACAGGAGAAAAACAGCTTCGGTACCTGCCTCGATTACAGCTGGCGCACCGCAAAGGAGTTTTCACGCTGGGTGTGGCTGGGGCTTGAGGACCTCATCCACGGCGCCGTGAAGCTTGACGACATGGCGGGTCCCGTCGGCATCGTCGACATGATGAACAACGTCGGCGAAAGCTCCGGCAGCACGGATGCCGCAGTCAAGAATATGCTGTACATTTCGGCGCTCATTGCGATAAACCTTGCAATAATGAATATGCTGCCCATCCCGGCGCTCGACGGCGGCAGGGTGTTCCTTCTCATCGTGACGCTGATTATCGAGAAGCTGACGCATAAGCGGCTGGACCCCAAGTACGAGGGCTACATCCACCTTGTGGGCATGGTTCTGCTTTTGGGACTGATGGCGATCGTGATGTACAACGACATCGCAAAGCTGATAGCGAGGTAAGAGTATGGAAATAAGAGAAAGTACCGCCGAAATTTCCGTCGGCGGCGTGAAGATAGGCGGCAGCTCCGACGTGACGGTCCAGAGTATGTGCAATACAAAGACCGACGACGTTGAGGCGACCGTCGCACAGATAAAGGAGCTTCAGGCGGCAGGCTGCGATATAGTGCGCCTTGCGATACCCGACACCGCAGCCGCCGAAGCGATAGACAGGATAAAAGCGCAGGTGAGCGTTCCGCTGGTTGCTGACATTCACTTTAACCACAAGCTTGCGCTTATCGCCGCCGAGCGGGGCATCGACAAGATACGCATAAACCCCGGCAACATCGGCGGTGAGGAGAACGTGAAGGCGGTGGCGGAGGCGTGCGGAAAGCACGGCATCCCCATCCGCATCGGCGTTAATGCCGGATCGCTTGAAGCACGACTAATCGAAAAATACGGACACCCCTGCGCCGAGGCAATGGTCGAGAGCGCAAGGGGGCATATTGCGCTTTTAAATAAGTACGGCTTTGACGACATATGCCTTTCGCTGAAGGCGTCGAGCGTACCGCTCACCGTTGCGGCGTACAGGCTCGCATCAACGGAGTTTAAATACCCGCTGCACCTCGGCGTCACCGAGACGGGTACCGCATGGAACGGAACGATCCAGTCTGCGGTCGGGATAGGAACGCTCCTCAGTGAGGGCATCGGCAACACGATAAGAGTGTCGCTCACCGCTCCTCCCGTCGAGGAGGTCAAGACGGGGATCGCAATTTTGAAGGCGTGCGGGCTGCGCAAGGGCGTAAAGCTCGTCTCATGCCCGACCTGCGGCAGAACGCAGATAGACCTCATAACGCTTGCACATCAAGTGGAGGAGCGCATAAAGGACCTCAAGGGTGACCTCACCGTCGCAGTCATGGGCTGTGTCGTGAACGGTCCCGGCGAGGCGAGGGAAGCCGACTACGGCATCGCCGGGGGCAAGGACTGCGGTCTTTTGTTCCGCAAGGGTGAGATACTCGGCAAGTACCCCTATGAGCAGCTTTGCGACGCACTTATCGAACTCATTGAAAAGGATACATAAATGAACGAGCATACACCGTTTTTAAGCATATTTCCCGGCTGCTCCGCACTGTCCAATCTGTGCGGAGGGCTTAATAAGGCATACGTTACGGACGTCGAGGTCTCGCTGTCGGAGGGCAGAATGAGGGTCTTGGCGACCTTCGGGCGTATGCCCGCACCCGCAGAGCTGAGCCGCCTTTCCGCCTGCCTTTCTGCGGACTACGGGCTCAAAGGTGTCGAGATCAAGGGCGACTACCCCAAGATCGAAGCGCCGAAGGCTCCGACCGCACAGAAGCAGTCGGGACCGAGACCTGAGGGCGACGTCCTCATGGGCAGAAAAATAAGAAACGCACCTACGCCGATAAACGAGCTTAACCTCGACTCCGGCAACGTCGTCATCGAGGGCGACGTGTTCGAGGTCGCAAGCCGCAAGAACCTCAAGCGGGACGCTGCGGTGCTTTGCTTTGACATCACCGATATGCACGGCTCCGTGCGTGTCTCGAAATATCTCAAGCCGGACGAGGATCACGGCATAATCGACGCAATTAACGTCGGCGACCACCTCATAATCGCAGGAAACGTCGGCTACAGCCGCTACGACGAGGATATGTGCATCGAGCCTCGCAGCATCATGAAGGGCAAGCGCCATATCCGCACCGACGACGCCGAGACGAAGCGTGTCGAGCTTCACGTTCATACGAGGTTTTCGGCACTCGATGCGCTCACCGATCCCGACGCTATAGTCAAAAGAGCGGCGTACTGGGGTATGCCGGCGATCGCCGTCACCGACCACGGCGTCTGTCAGGCGTTCCCGGATATGTGGAAGGCGGGCAAGAAGCACGGCGTCAAGATCATTTACGGTATGGAGTGTTATTTCGTCAACGACATCGACGGCTCCGTCGCACTGCACGGCGAAAGCTCTCTGCCGCTTGACACCGAGATCGTCGCCTTCGACATCGAAACGACGGGACTCAACGCCGGCAGCGACAGAATGACGGAGATCGGTGCGGTAATCTTCTCCGGCGACGAGGTGAAGGAGAGCTTCAACACCTTCGTCAATCCCGGTATGCACATCCCGGCGGAGATCACCCAGCTTACGGGCATCCGTGACTCCGACGTGAAGGATGCACCCTCCGAGGAGGAGGCGCTGCGTGCCTTCCTCGAATTTGCGGGGGACAGACCCCTCGTTGCGCACAACGCAAGCTTTGATACGGGATTCATGTCTGCGGCGGCGGACCGCTGCGGCATCGACTTTGACCCCGTTTACCTTGACACGCTCACGCTGTCGCAGGCGCTGTTGCCGGACATGAAGCGGCACAAGCTCGACATGGTGTCAAACAGGCTCAGCCTGCCGGACTTCAACCACCACCGTGCCTCGGACGACGCTCTCGTCTGCGGCAGGATAATGGGGCGCTTCCTTGCGATGCTGAAGCAGCAGGGTGCGGAGGACCTAAACGGCATCGAGCGTGTTTACAGGCGTATAAAGCCCGCCGACCACGGCAGGTCACGCCATATGATACTTCTTGTCAAGAACAAAAAGGGACTCAAAAACCTCTACGAAATGGTTTCGCAGTCCTACCTCAAATACTTCCACAAAACGCCCACGGTGCCGAAAAGCTTGCTTATACAGCACCGAGAGGGCATACTCGTCGGCTCCGCCTGCGGAATGGGCGAGCTGTACGGGGCGGTGATGCACGGCGCTTCCGATGCGGAGCTTAAACGCATTGCGTCGTTCTACGATTACCTTGAGATACAGCCGATCCCGAACAACGGCTTCCTTGTGGAAAACGGCGCCGTGCGTGACGAGACCGTGCTTCAGGACTACAACCGCAGGATAATTGCGATTGGCAAAGCGCTCGGAAAGCCCGTCATTGCGGCGAGCGACGTTCACTTCCTCGACCCGGAGGACGAGCAGTACCGCAAAATACTCCAGGCTGCGAAGAAGTTTTCCGATGCCGACAGGGGCTGTCCTATCTACTTCCGAACGACGAACGAGATGCTCAAGGAGTTTGAGTACCTCGGCGAGGAGCTTGCATACGAGACGGTCGTTGCGAACACCAACATGATAGCGGAGCAGATAGAGCCTATCGAGCTTCTGCCGAAGGAGCTGTTCCCGCCGAAGATCGAAAATTCCGCAGAGCAGCTCAAGGAGCTTGTCTACGGAAAGATGCACGAGATATACGGCGACGATCCTCCGGAGATCGTGAAAAGCCGTGTCGATACCGAGCTTAACACGATACTCGACCACAACTACGACGTTATCTATATGTCGGCGCAGAAGCTGGTGCAAAACTCGCTTGAAAACGGCTACCTTGTCGGCTCCAGAGGCTCTGTCGGCTCGTCCATCGTTGCGTATATGTCCGGCATCACGGAGGTCAACTCCCTTCCGCCGCACTACGTCTGCCCCAAGTGCAAGCACTCGGAGTTCGTGCTTGACGGCAGCTACGGCTGCGGTGCGGATATGCCCGAAAAGCCCTGCCCGGTGTGCGGAACGCAGCTCAACAGGGACGGCTTTGACATTCCGTTCGAGACCTTCCTCGGCTACCCCGGCAACGAAAAGACCCCCGATATCGACCTCAACTTCTCCGGCGAATATCAGGCGACCGCCCACAAATACACCGAGGAGCTGTTTGGCTCGGACCACGTTTTCAGAGCCGGCACCATCGGAACGCTGGCGGAAAAGACCGCCTACGGCTACGTCAAAAAGTACCTTGAGGAGAGAAATCTCACCGTCACCAAGGCGGAGGAGAACCGCCTTTCAAAGGGACTTGTCGGCATTAAGCGCACCACGGGTCAGCACCCCGGCGGACTTGTCGTCATACCGCAGGATATGGACGTGACCGACTTCTGCCCGGTACAGCACCCGGCGGACGATCCGACCAGCAGCATAATCACGACGCACTTTGAATATCACTGCATGGAGGCAAACCTCCTAAAGCTCGACGAGCTGGGTCACGATGACCCGACGATGATCCGAATGCTTCAGGACGCAACGAATGTCGACCCCAAGAGCATATCGCTCTCCGACCCCGACACCATGAAGATATTCACCTCGCCGGAGATCCTCGGACTGCCGGACGACGACCCGATAATCGGCAAAACGGGAACGATAGGTATTCCCGAATTCGGTACGAACTTCACCCGTCAGATGCTCGTCGACACACGCCCCACGCAGTTTGACACCCTCGTGCGGCTTTCCGGCTTCTCCCACGGCACGGACGTTTGGGCGGGCAATATAAAGGAGCTTGTCCTAAACGGCATTGCGACAGTCAACGAGACCGTCGGCTGCCGTGACGACATTATGATCTACCTCATTCAGAAGGGAATGGAGCCGTCGCTTGCGTTTAAAACGATGGAGGCGGTGCGTAAGGGCAAGGTCAAGAAAAGCGGTGAGTTCCCCGGCGATGCTGAGGAGCAGATGCGGAAGATGGACGTACCCGACTGGTATATCGAGTCCTGCCGCAAGATAGCCTACCTTTTCCCGAAGGCGCACGCCGTCGCATACGTCATGATGGCGTTCCGCATTGCGTGGTTTAAGGTGCATGAGCCGCTTGCGTATTACAGCGCATACTTCTACCGCCGCAGTCAGAAGAACAACTTCGATGCGGAGATGATGATGGGGGACGCAGCGTCCATCCGCAGAAAGATAAACGACCTAAAGCAGAAGCCCGACGTCACCGCCAACGAGGACGGTATCCTTACGACGCTTGAGGCGGTATACGAGTTCTATATGCGCGGCTTTGAGTTTGCGCCCATCGACCTTTACGAGTCCGATGCGACGAAGTTTGTGATAACCTCCGACGGCAAGCTTCGCCCGCCCTTCGTGGCGATATCGGGACTCGGCGAGGCGGCGGCGGTCGATCTTTCAAACTGCACGAAAAACGGCAGAAGCTACATATCGGTCGAGGAGGTCAGCGCCGCCTGTCCGAAGGTCAGCCAAAGCCACCTTGAAGCGCTCAAGCGCCTCGGCGCACTTGGCAATATGCCGGACTCGTCGCAGACAAGCCTGTTCGATTCATTCTGATAAAAAACGCAGTAACCGTTTAGGTTACTGCGTTTTTGCTTACATCATCAGTTTATGTCTTTATAAATTGCTTGGCGTGAAAAGGCTACCGCTTGAGGGCAAAAATCTACCGCTTGGGCGAAAAGCCTTTACAAGAGGGGTCAAAAAATGCATAATAAGGTCAAAAGAGGTGAGACAATGAAGCTGCGGACGGAGATCGTCAGCGGAGCGGAGGAGGAGATCATCATCCGCACGCCGGAGCTGAATGAAAAAACAGAACGGCTGCTGCGGCTTATCAGCTCGGCACTCGGCAGCGTAAGCGAGCTTGCGCTCGGCTACAACGGGGAGGAGCATTTTGTTCCCATCTCGGAGCTGCTGTTTTTCGAGACGGACGGCGACAGGCTTTGCGCACACACGGCGGAGCGTATGTACAGCTGCTCTCTGCGGCTGTGCGAGCTTCATAAGCTGCTGCCAAGCACCTTTGTGCGGGCGTCAAAGTCCTGCATCGCAAACACCGCCGAGGTGTCGTCGATAAGCAGATCGCTAAGCGGCGTCGGCACCGTGAGCTTTCGAGGCACGCACAAGACCGTCTGCCTCTCACGAATGTATTACAAGAGCTTTCACGATACTATTGAAGAAACGAGGCTTAAAAAATGAAAAGCAAAAAGACAATTATCACAGCGCTGATACTCATTGCGGCGGCGATCCTGATGATCCTGAACGGCGTCGGCGTCGCATTCGGATCCGGTATCGAGCTGTGGCGTATAGCCCTCGGTGCTGCGTTGCTTGCATGGCTCGTGTGGGTCATCAGCGACAAGAAGTATCACGAGGTTTTCCTGCCGCTGGCGCTTATGTTCATGGTGTTTGAGAGAAATATAGCGCTGCTGTTTGACGCAAAGACCGACAACCTCATCTCCAACTGGGTGCTTATCGTTGCGGCGCTGCTGCTTCAGATCGGCTTCCAGATGCTGCTGCCCGGTGTCCGCAAGACGGACCACAGCGACGTCAGAAGCTCCAAGGGCAAAAGCACCTTCTTCGTCGATGCGGCGTCGCTCGGCGACTACAGTGTCGTGAACGACCTCGGTGCAGCGTCGGTGTTCATCGAGAATGCGGATGCATACAGGGGCGGCGGTGTGTTGAATATCCGCAACAAGCTCGGCAGTATGCAGATAAGCGTTCCGGCAGCGTGGGGCGTGACCGTCGACGTGGTGAACAACATGGGTACGGTAAACCTCCCGGCGGATCTTGCGATGGGTGAGCCGAAGTTTCTCATAACGGGAACGAATGACTTCGGCACCGTGACGGTAAGCAGGATATAAGACATAAAACTTCATGCGTGAGCGCCGCACCACGAAAATGCGCAAATGCCGGTGCATGAAGTTTTTGTGCATCATTTCCGGTTGTCTCGTAGGGACGAGGAAATGGCACATTTCTTGTTTTGCTATGCTTTGGCATAGCAAAAATACAGCAGACGGGAAATTCCGTCTGCTGTATTTTTTATCTCTTTCAGTCACCGTATT
>OCQZ01000058.1_pt1 | contig 28788 bp, 21 predicted proteins | sample 1538921 | NCBI WGS metagenome assembly OCQZ01 (sample SAMN03418269, study PRJEB22391) | human gut metagenome | biome: human-gut; feature: organic feature; material: feces | host: Homo sapiens | place: Tanzania | collected 2013-01 | reverse complement strand
CAGTTGGGTCATCAATCATTCCGGTTGGGATGTGGGCAGGCTGGGCGCGCAGGGGCTTTGCAATATCTGTACGCCCGTATCCTCTGCCAACGTCAAACCGGGCGATCTGGTGTTTTTCACCGGAACCTACGATACCCCCGGTGTCAGCCATGTGGGTATCTACGTCGGCAACAATATGATGATCCACTGCGGAGATCCGATCTCTTATGCAAACTTAAATTCAAACTATTGGCAGTCCCATTTCTACCGCTATGGGCGCTTGCCGTAAAGGAGAGTGAACGATATGAACCCGAAAATTATGAAGCTCCGTGGGGAGCTGGAGAAGAACAAAGGCAAAATCTCCGATCTGCAAGGCCGCAACCGCGAGCTGGAAAAGCAGATTCGTGAGCTGGAGGACACCGACATCATCGGCATGGTGCGTGAGAACGGCATGACGATGGAACAGTTTGCTGAGCTGTTCCGCCGTATGCAGGCCGCGCCTGCACCGGCCACTTCGGAAAAGGAGGCGTTGAACCATGACTAAGAACACACCACGCATTTTTATCAGCCTGCTGCTGATGCTCCTGTGTATCGGGATTCTCCCTGTTTCCGCCTTTGCCAGCAGCGGCGATTATCCCGATGATGCGCTGCCCACCGCCGAAAGCAGCGCCGCAGACACGCAGGAAACAAAACAGATCGGCACGGTCACGACCAACGGCGGCAACCTGAACGTCCGCACCGGCGCAGGACTGGATAACACCGCGTTTACGCAGCTCCCCAACGGCACGGTGGTCGATGTGATTGGCAGGGACGGCGATTGGGTAAAAATCCTGCTGCCTGCCCGTGTGGGCTATGTGTACGGCAGCTATCTGACCGTCACCGACGCCGCCGACAGTACCGTGAGCATCGGCGGCATTACGCTTCCGTTTGATGAAAAAGAACTGGCCGACCTCTGGCAGTTCCTTGTCGGCGGCATGGCAGACGGCAGCGATGCGCTGACACCGGACGGCAATCTGACGCTGATCGACGATATTGGCACCAGCACCAAGGTAGGAAAACAGTTCATTACGCTGGAAAGCAAGAACGGCAATACATTTTACCTGATTATTGACCGTGACGATGAGGGCGAAGAAACCGTCCACTTCTTGAATCAGGTGGATGAGGCTGACCTGATGGCGCTGACTGGCGAGGAAGAAACGTCCGCCGTCTGCTCCTGCACCACCAAATGCGTGGCCGGTGCGGTCAATACATCCTGCCCCGTCTGCGCGGTCAACATGACCGAGTGCGTGGGCAAGGAGGCAAAGCCCGAAGTCCCCACCGAGCCGACAGAACCCGCCGCCGAGGAACCGGAGAAAAAGAGCGGCGTGGGCGGCATCCTTATCGTTCTGCTGATCGTCGCGCTGGGCGGCGGTGCTGCGTTCTACATCTTCAAACAGAAAAAGGCCAAGCCGCAGACCAAGGGCAGCGCCGATCTGGACGATTATGACTACGGCGAGGACGAATACGAGTTTGAGCCGTATGAGGACGAACCGGAACAGGATACTACGGAGGATACGGACGCATGAGATATTTCACCAATAACCCGCTGGAACGCCTGATGATGCAGAAGCCGAAAGCAGCGCGGGAGGACAGCCCTCCCGCCGCTGCCAAGGAACACTTCTGCTACGGCTGCAAGCGCTTCGGACAGAGCTGCGTTCGCCCCTGCTACCGTGACGTAAAGAGAATGGAGGCTGCACCATGCGCCTTGTGATCGCCGAAAAACCATCCGTGGCGCAGAGCATCGCCGCCGTGCTGGGGGCAAAATCACGGCATGACGGGTATCTGGAGGGCAGCGGGTATATCGTGTCGTGGTGCTTTGGGCATCTGGCAGAGCTGGCCGACGCCGCCGTTTACAATGCCGATGATGCCAAATGGACGCTGGCAGCGTTGCCCATCATTCCTACCTCGTTCCGCTTCATCGTCCGCTCTGAAAAGCAGAAGCAGTTTGACATTCTGCGGGAGCTGATGCGCCGGGAGGATGTGGCAGAGGTGGTCAACGCCTGCGACGCTGGGCGCGAGGGCGAGCTGATCTTCCGCACGGTCTACTGCCTTGCGGGATGCTCCAAGCCGATTCTGCGGCTTTGGATTTCTTCAATGGAGGATGATGCCATCCGCAGCGGCTTCCAGCAGCTTAGGTCTGGGCGCGACTATGATGGCCTGCATCAATCTGCCCTGTGCCGTGCCAAGGCCGATTGGCTGGTGGGCATCAACGCCACGCGGTATTTCTCCCTGACGTATGGACGCACATTGAACATCGGGCGCGTCATGTCGCCCACGCTGGCGCTGCTGGTACAGCGTGAGGCGGAGATCTCCGCATTTGTGGCAGAGCCGTTCTACACCGTCCAGCTTGATTGCGGCTTTCCCGCCGCGACAGACCGAATGAAAGACAGAAAGGATGCCGATGCCATCGCCAACGCCTGCAAGGGCAAGACAGTAACCGTCAAAAGCGTGGAGCGCAAGGAAAAGTCTGAGAAAGCGCCCGCGCTCTACGATTTGACCTCCCTCCAGCGCGACGCCAACCGCGTTCTCGGCTACACCTCTCAGCAGACCCTCGACTATCTCCAAGCGCTCTATGAAAAGAAGCTCTGTACCTACCCGCGAACCGACAGCCGCTATCTGACCGACGATATGGAGGGCAGCGTCCCCGGCCTTGTCGCCGCCGCTGCCGCTGCCTGCGGCGTGGAGAAGCCGCCGACCATCTGCGCCAAGCAGGTGTGCAGCAGCAAAAAAGTCACCGATCACCACGCTATCGTCCCCACCATCAGCGCGGAAAAGGTAGATATGGCCTCTCTGCCGCTGGGCGAACGCGAGGTGCTGAAGCTGGCGGCAAGGGGCTTGCTTCGTGCGGTGGATGAACCACATCGCTACGCAGAAACGGTCATTACGGTGGACTGTGCCGGTCAGAGCTTCACCGCCAAGGGCAAAACCGTTCTTGCTCCCGGCTGGAAGCGCTATGAGCAGGAGCAGACGGAGGCAGCGCCCGCGCTGCCGGTGGTGACGGAGCAACAGACGCTTTCCGTATCTGCCGCATCGGTCAAGACCGGAAAAACCACGCCGCCCAAGCATTTCACCGAGGATACGCTGCTGGCTGCGATGGAGAACGCGGGCAAGGAGGATATGCCAGATGATGCCGAGCGCAAGGGCATTGGCACCCCGGCGACCCGTTCCGGTATCATTGAAAAGCTGGTGTCCTCCGGTTTTGTGGAGCGCAGGAAGTCCAAGAAGATCACAAATCTGCTGCCCACCTCCACCGGCACGGCGCTTATCACCGTTCTGCCCGAACAGCTCCAGTCTCCGCAGCTCACCGCTGAATGGGAACACCGCCTGAAAGAGATCGAGCGCGGCGAAATCGCCCCGGACAGCTTCATGGATGGGATCGCCGCCATGCTACATGAGCTGGTGCAGACCTACAAGCCCATCCCCGGTGCGGAAGTCCTGTTCCCCTCCGGGCGTGAGGTAGTCGGCAAGTGTCCCCGCTGCGGGGCCGAGGTAACGGAATCACCGAAAGGCTTTTTCTGTGAGAATCGTTCTTGCGCATTTGTCCTCTGGAAAAACAGCCGATTCTTCGCCGCCAAGAAAAAGGCGCTGACGAAATCTCTTGCCGCTGCGCTTTTGAAAAATGGCCGCGCCCCGCTGAAAGGCTGCTACTCGGAAAAAACCGGGAAAACCTATGACGCCGTTGTTCTTCTGGAGGATGATGGGCAACGCGCGGGCTATAAGATGGTGTTCGACAATGGCTGATGCGCCGCGTATGGATCACAAGCAGCTCCGCCGCACCAAGAAGCTCATTCGGAAGCTCTGCTGTAATTACGATCACGGCAACTGCCTCGCGCTGGATGATGGAGAGCCTTGCGTCTGCGTACAGGGTATTTCCTACTCGCTGCTGTGCAACTGGTTCCGAAACGCGGTGCTTCCCGCCGACCATGAGCTGCTGGCCGACGTGATGCGGGAAAGGCCGGGAAAGCGCTGCGCCGTCTGCGGTAAGCCGGTCTATTCTTCCTCCAATCGCGCCAAATATTGCCCCGCCTGCGCCAAGCAGGAGCGCCGAAAGCAGGACGCCAAACGGAAGCGTGAACAATACTGGAACCTCCGCAGATAGAGGGTGTGAAAGCCCCATTCTGCAAGGCTTTTTCCATGCGGAATCCCAAGGGGCTGAGACATTCTATCCGCAAGCTCAAAAACAACGTCTATCTGCGGAGAATCGCCCCTGTGCAGGATGTGTTTTCTTCTGCGCAGGGGCGCTATTTTTTCTGAAAGGAGATCATCATGGCTGAAAAGCAAACCAACAAAGACCGGATGCGGGAGATCGTTGACAGCATCGAAAACGGCATCAAGGAGCTGTTCGAGAGCGATAAGTACCGGCAGTATCTCTCCACCATGAGCCGCTTTCACCGCTACTCGGTCAACAACACCATGCTCATCTATATGCAGCGCCCCGACGCCACCCATGTGGCGGGCTTCAACAAGTGGCGCGATCAGTTCGGCAGGAACGTCCTGAAAGGCGAAAAAGGCATTCGCATCATCGCTCCCACTCCCTATAAGAAAAAGGTCGAGGAAATCAAGACCGACCCGGAAACCAATGCGCCGCTGCTGGACGCGAACGGCAAGGCCATCATTGAGGAAAAGGAAATCCGTATTCCCATGTTCAAGGTGGTGTCCGTCTTTGATGTGTCACAAACTACGGGAAAGCCCTTGCCCCAGCTTGCCGCCGATCTGAGCGGCAATGTGCAGCAGTATGAGGTTTTCATGGAGGCGCTGCGCCGCGCTTCTCCCGTTCCGATAGAGATAAAGCCCGTTGCGCGGGATACGGACGGCTTTTTCAGCATTAAGGCGCAGAGCATCACCATCCGCGCCGGTATGAGTGAGGTGCAGACGGTATGCGCCGCCGTCCATGAGATTGCCCACGCCAAGCTCCACGACTACGAACACATGACGGAGCTTGCGGACGATGGTGAGACGATCCTTGTCCCCGGCGAAAAGAGCCGTAACACCGAGGAGGTCGAGGCCGAAAGCATCTCCTATGCGGTCTGCCAGTATTACGGCATTGAAACGGGCGAAAACAGCTTCGGCTATATCGCCACATGGTCAAAGGGCAAGGAGCTGAAAGAACTTCGCGCCAGTCTGGAAACCATCAACAAGACTGCCTCCGAGCTGATTACGGACATTGACCGGCACTTTGCGGAGATTTGCAAGGAGCGCGGCATCAATCGTGAAGAAGTGAGCGCCACACAAACAGACGAAGCGCTTTATCTTGTGGATGGCTCGGTATATCTCCATGTGCAGCATACAGACGGCGGTTGGGACTATTCGCTCTACGACAAGGAAAGCAAAAAGCTGCTGGATGGCGGTGTTATTGACAGCAGCGCCATTGAAGATTCGCCGGTTGCATCTGTTGCCGGGGCTGTCCGAACGGAGGTATTTGCCATTCAGGGCATGACACCAACCAAGGTGACATTTGCAGATATGAAAATTCTGGAGGATTTACAGGAGGCGCAGATTACGCCGCCCTTGGACAGCGAACAGATCACCGGCGCAGTCGCTGTTCCCACCGATGCGGCAGATAATATGCTCCTGGAGCTGGAACAGGCCGTCCCGATGCCTGACCCCACGCTGACGGTGGACGATATGCGCAGCTATGGGTATCTGGATAGTGATATGCTCCCGCTTTCCAAGGATCGGGCGGTGGAGCTGCTGGAGCATGACATCACGGTTTATATGCTCTATCCCGACAACGCCGAGGAAATGGTCTTTGAAGCCGAGGACATCATCAAGCACGACGGAATGTTCGGCGTCACAAGACCGGATTGGGATGCGGTCAAAGGCCATATCCCGCCCCGCGATGTGGAGCAGCGTTTTTTGAACAGTCCCACCGATGCTATGGCGATCTACCAACTGCGCCGGGATGCGCCGGTGGAGCTTCGTTTTGCCAATCTCGGCAGTCTGGCCGCGCCGCCTGACCCTGCCAACTATGAAGCTGTCTATACCCGTGAGGTGTACCCGGACGATGATACCGGCAGAATCCTTGAAAACTTCTACTACATTTTCAACGACGAGCGCCCCGGCGATTTTGTGGGACACAGCCTCTCCGTCAGCGACATCGTTGCGCTGAAACAGGACGGCAAGGTATCCTATCACTACTGTGACAGCATGGGATTTCAGGAGCTGCCCGCCTTTCAGAAACCGGAGAATTACCTGAAAGCCGCCGAAATGTCGATGGAGGACGATTACGGCATGATCGACGGCATTATCAACAACGGCCTCAAACAGCCCACCGTCGCCGACCTTGAAGCACAGGTCAAGGCCGGTATGTCCATCTCCTTGATGGATTTGGCAGAGGCGGCACACCGGGAAAAGAAGAAATCTGTGCTGGAGCAGCTCAAAAGCCAACCGGCCCAAGAACATCCACACAAAACAGCGCCCAAAAAGAGCGCGGAAAAGGAGCTTTGATATGAACATCACCTTTGAAGAACGCCAGCTTATGAGCCTCTACAACACCGGCACCCGCACGGGCTTGATCGCGGCGCTGGAGGAAATGCGCGGCTACCTCGCTGCGGATGAAACGGAGCTGCGGGAGCTGACGGACAGCGCCATCGCAAAGCTGCGCAGGATGAGCGACGCGGAATATGACGCGCTCGACCTGTTCCCCGATTTTGAAAAGGAGGATATGGATGCCGAGTAAAGTACAGCTCTATGCGCAGATGGCAGACCGCACGGCGGAGCAGATCACGGGAAGCTACCAGAAGTGGACGGCATTTCTGACCACCGCCGCAAGGCTGTATAAGTACCCCTACAATGAACAGCTCATGATTTTCGCCCAGCGCCCGGAAGCCACGGCCTGCGCGGAATACGACCTTTGGAATAAGCAGATGCGCCGCTATGTGCGGCGAGGCAGCAAGGGCATCGCCCTTGTGGATACCAGCAGCGACCAACCCAAACTCCGATATGTATTTGATGTTTCCGATACCAGCGGCGGCGAGAACTCTCGCCGCCCTTATCTTTGGGAATACCGGCAGGAGCATCGTGAGGTGGTATCTGCGGCGCTGGAGCAGCGCTTCGACGTTTCCGGTGAAAACGGACTTGCCGATCAGTTGGAGCGTGTGGCGGCGCAGCTTGTAGATGAATACTGGCACGACAACCGGCGCGATATTGTCGGCATCGTTGACGGTTCCTTTTTGGAGGACTATGATGAGTTCAACATCGGAGCCGCTTTTCGGAACGCCGCCGTTGTCAGCACCACCTATACGCTGCTGTCCCGCTGCGGGATGCAGCCGGGAGATTACTTCGAGCATGAGGATTTTCTGAACGTCTTTGATTTCAACACCCCGCAGACCGTCGCCGCTCTTGGAACGGCCATCAGCCAGTCCAGCGAGCTGGTGCTGCGGCAGATCGAAGTCACCATCAAGAATTACGAGCGCGAGAAAATCGCGGAAAGGAGCGAAAGCCATGAGCGAACTGACCTACACCCGCAGCGGGGATTATCTGATTCCCGATCTGAGCCTGACCGAGCAGCCGCAGGCCCCGCTGGGCAAGTACGGCAGGATGCGGAAGGATTACTTGAAGGAGCATCGTCCGGTGCTGTGGAACAGCCTGCTGCTGTCCGAGAGGCTGTACCCCCATCTGCGGGAGATCGACGAGGCAGCGAACAACCGACTGGAACAGATGATGCCGGAGCTGATGAAGTCGGCAGGCGTGACGGAAGCGCTGAAAGCCAGCGACCCGATGAAGTGGGTAGGGCTGATGAACACGCTGAAAGCGCAGGCCGAGGAAACGATCCTCACGGAACTGGTGTTCAGCTAAATATGTTCGATGCCCCTGCTGGGGCGCAGATGTCCTTCTTCCCCTCAGAGGCAGAACAAATTCAATCCATCGCAGAAGCGGAGAGTGTAACACCCTCCGCTTTTTCTATGTTCATTTCTCAGGATGATATTGACCACATCCTGCGCGCGGGCGGTAATGCGGATGCAGCGCGGATGAAAATTGCTGCGGAATTCTCCAAGCAAAAACCTTTAGAGGATCGCGCGGCATTTCTGAAAGCTCTTTACTACGGCGGCAACGGCCTGATTACGGATAACGGCAGGCTTTCCGCATGGTACGGGGACGACGGTATCCATATTGCAACCGGAGATACCTCTCGCTATCTTCGTTCTGCCCAAGTGATAGGCTGGGCAGATGCGGCGGAGCGTATTGAGGAACTTCTGGACGGCGGCGCATTTGCCACCAATCTTGAGGTCACGGAAGCCCCGCGCTATGAGCGGCTGGGTATTGCTGTGGATGTCTGGAACCTTTATCACGATTTCTCGGATGAAGCAAAGTCGCTGGGGTATCTGTCCTGCTTGGGTAATATCCATAGCACCAGCTTTCCAGAGGAAACGGAGCGTCTGACGGATGATCTGCTGAATCCGGAGTTTCGGGAAAGGCTTCTGGCAGAACACAGAGTATTTCTTGACGCATACCGTGAGAACCGGGAGCTTCTGCGTTTCCATTTCCACCGTCCGCAGGCGCTTCTTACACGTATGGAAGATCTGTCATTGCCGCGCAAAGAATATCACTCCGATATGGCGGCTGTTCCGAAGACGGGCCGGTTTATCACTGAAGATGAAATTGCGGCTTCTCTTGCAAATGGAAGCGGCTTTGAGGGTGGAAAGACCCGCATCCATGAGTTTTTCCAGACTCCGCACACGACAAAAGAGAGCGCTGATTTTCTGAAAAAGGAATACGGCATCGGAGGACGCACCCATGCTGTATCCAGAGAAAGCGGCAGCTATGAAGATCACGGCAGCAAAGGCATTGTGCTGAAAAAGAACGGCTGTGCAGACATTCAGATGAATTGGAACAAGGTCGCTTCGCGCATCTCGGAGCTGGTTCGGTTGAACCGCTACCTTACGCCGGATGAGCAGGCAGCCTATGACAAGGAAATGGCGCAGGACGCCATGCGGAACGCGGTTTATAACGACTATAACGACGTAAAGGCGGCGCACCCCGATGAAATTGTGCTGTATCAGGTTGGGGACTTCTTCGAGCTGTATGGCGAGGATGCGCGGGCAGTTGCAGATGATCTCAGCCTTGAGCTGACGCGCCGCAATTTGGAGGGAGTAGGCCGTGTTACCATGTGCGGCTTCCCTGCAAAGGATTTGGAGAAATACGTTGAAAAGCTGCGGGAAAAGCATGATGTAACAATTTCGCGCATTGGCGATTCCGGCCATGAACACACGGCATATACGCTTCCGTCCATCGACCACGAGGCAGAACAGGCCATCAATGCTTATGAAGCAGAGTTCGGCGCGGACGGCACGAGGGTGTTCCATGATCCTGCCGCCGATGTGACGCAGCCCACGGTACGGGAGCTGTTTGACGGGTACAAGCTGACCGTTGGCAACGCGCTTTCCAAAGATACGGCTTTTGTCAATGCCTGCCGCAATTCAGACCGCCAGAACGCTTATCTGGAGGGTGCGGACGCTATCCGTCGTATTGTCACGGCATCTGATGATCTCCAGCTTGTCCGCCTGTACTTTGATATGCCCGCGTTCCATAACCGGCTGCATCAGGAGCTTTTGGAGGAACTGTATCCCACGCTGGCAGCGACGGTCGCACCCTCTCCCTATCAGATCACACAGGAGGACATTGACAACGCGCTTCTGGATTGGCACAACAACCTAAAGGGCAAGCAGGAAGTCGCACTATATATGCAGGCGCATGGGCGAGAACGCAGCACCGCCGCATGGCTGGCTGCAAAATATGGCTGGGAAGATAGCAAAACTCCCATGTATATCCATGTAGGAAACGCCGAGCCGGTGACGCTCACATGGGCGCAGGTACAGCGGCGGTTGGCACAGCTCATCCGCGAGAATAAATTTTACGATGAGAATGAGCGACTGCGGTTATTTTCACCTGACCGATACTCCATTCGTCTGCATCCCGGCGAGGGCGGAATTACCGGCATTTGGGATGAGGTGTTGGAACGGTTCTGCGGAGATGGGGAACAAACGCTCCGCTTTGCAGAACAGAATAACGCCATTGCTTACTTGGATGGCATCAAACGGGATATGGGAATTGAGCTATCCCCTCCGGCGTTTACAACACCGCTTGGCTATACTTATCATATTGGAGATCGTATTTCATCCATAGAGTTAGACCACATAGCAGCAGTCGGCGCTATCGCGCGTGTAGATGAAGATCACGTCTGGCACACGTTACCGAACGCACCCGGACAGGAGCCGGTCAGCATCGACCGCAATACCTTTGAACGCTACCTCGACACCAGATATTTCGAGGTTTCTGAACCGGAGCCGCAGCGCGTCATTGCGGCGCAGCACACAGAACAGCCAACCCCGGAGACGCCGCAAGCGGTTCAAAACCTTATGGGGCAGCGCGTGGAAATTGATGGTAAGCTCTATAATGTTGATTCCGCAGATGAAACTGTCGCGCATCTCAGCGTCGTTTCATCCTCCAGCGAGAGCAATCACGAGCCGGAACACAGAACCGAACCGGTTTCTGCTGTCCTCACACGAATTGCAGATCAGGGTCGTGAGCTTGCGCCGAATATTTCGGCATATCAGGCGCTTCGTGCAGAGCATCCCGAAAAGCTCATCGGTGTCCGTGTCGGAGAACGGCTGCTTTTTTATGGCGCGGATGCAAAACGAGCCGCCAGCGCTTTGAATCGCCGCCTGCTGCAACGCGATATTCCCGGTATGGGCGAAACCGCTGTGACCGGCTATGATTTTGGACAATGGGCAAGCGCCGCAAAGCGGCTGCTGGAGCATGGACACAGCTTCGTGTTTGCGCAGCCAAATGAAACCGACGGCTATGATGTTTTCAACGAGGCCGATGCCAAGGAGTATATCCCCATTGGCATGGAGCTGGAGATTGACGGACGGAAGTTTGTCATTGACAGCGTAAATTTCGGCACGGATGAAGTATCTCTGCGCGATGTGACTTTTCAAAACAGGCAGGGCTTTCCCATCTTCCGCGCTGAACACATTGCGTTTATACGCTCGTTTGTTGAAGAGCAGGAACGGGAGCAGCCGCAGCCTGTCACCAAACCCGTCGCGTTCTATCCTGCCGAGAAAACGCACTTGCCCTACGACATAGAAATCCAAACGCTGCACATCCCGGAACCGGAGCATGACCCGCCCTCTGCGGAACCCGCCGAGCCTGAACCTCCCACCATGAGTGAGGAAGAAGCTCTGATTCTGGAGCAGGAAGGGCGCGCGGCGCTTTCGGAAATGGGAGAGTTTGTGCCTGATTTTGATGATGCCATCTCTCAGGCTGAGATTGACGAGCCTCCCGCACACCGTCCTGCGGTATCCATCCCCATTGACGGCGAGTGGCAGGACTTTCCCAGCGTCGCCGCTGCGGAGCAGGCCGCTTACGCTGACTTCAAGGCGGCAAGCCACCGCGACGCGCAGAATTTTCACATCACCGATGATGCCCTCGGCGTCGGCGGCGCAAAAGCAAAGTTTCGGGCAAATATGGCGGCGATCCACCTCCTGCAAGAGCTGGAGTTTGAGGGCTTACAGGCCAGCCCGGAGCAGCAGGAAATCCTCTCCCGCTATGTGGGCTGGGGCGGTCTGGCCGATGCGTTCGATGAGAATAAGCCAAACTGGTCGGACGAGTTTGCAGAGCTGTACGCCACACTTTCCCCGGAGGAATACGCTGCCGCCCGTGCCTCCACGCTGAACGCACACTACACCAGCCCCACCGTTATCAAAGCGATCTATGAAGCGGTCGGCAATATGGGCTTCCAGACCGGCAATATTCTGGAACCGTCAATGGGCGTCGGCAACTTCTTTGGCCTGCTGCCGGAGCAGATGCAGGGCAGCAAGCTCTACGGCGTGGAGCTTGACAGCATTACCGGGCGTATTGCCAAGCAACTTTACCCCAAGGCGGACATTACCATCGCAGGCTTTGAGACAACGGACAGAAAAGACTTTTACGACCTCGCCGTGGGCAACGTCCCGTTCGGACAATATCAGGTAGATGACCGGGCTTATAACAAGCTCGGTTTTTCCATTCACGACTACTTCTTTGCCAAAACCCTCGACCAGGTGCGACCGGGCGGCGTGATCGCGTTCGTGACCTCCCGCTATACGATGGACAAGCAATCGCCCGAAGTCCGCAGGTACATCGCGCAGCGGGCGGAGCTGCTGGGTGCCATTCGGCTTCCCAACAATGCGTTCCGCGCCAACGCCGGTACGGATGTGGTTTCGGACATTCTCTTTCTCCAAAAGCGTGACCGTCCCATTGAGATCGAACCGGATTGGGTACACCTCGGCCAGAACGAGGATGGCTTTGCCATCAACCGCTATTTTGTTGACCACCCGGAGATGATTTTAGGCAGGCAAACCTCCGAAAGCACCCAATACGGCAAGCAGGATTTCACCGTTGTCCCCATTGAGGGGCTGAAACTTGCAGATCAGCTCCATGATGCAGTGAAAAACATTCGCGGCACCTATCAGGAAGCGGAGCTGCCAGAGCTGGGCGAGGGCGAACAGATCGACACGTCCATCCCCGCAGACCCCAATGTGAAAAACTACTCCTACACCGTGGTGGGCGGCGAGGTGTATTACCGGGAAAACAGCCGCATGGTCAAACCGGAGCTGAACGCCACCGCCGCCGAGCGTGTCAAGGGCATGGTCGCGCTGCGGGATTGCGTGAATGAGCTGATTGCCCTGCAAATGGACGAGTACAGCGCAGAAAGCCGGATTCAGGAAGCACAGGCCGAGCTAAACCGCCTCTATGATGCGTTCTCCGCAAAACATGGCCTAATCAATGACCATGCGAACCGTCTTGCGTTCTCTGACGATTCCTCTTACTACCTCCTGTGTTCACTGGAAGTGCTGGACGACGACGGAAAGCTGGAGCGCAAGGCGGATATGTTCCACAAGCGCACCATCAAGCAGCAGCGCAGCGTAGATTCTGTGGATACCGCCAGCGAAGCCCTTGCTGTCTGCATCGGAGAAAAAGCCTGCGTCGATCTCGACTTTATGGCCTCCCTCATGGGCGGCAGCGAGAAAATCCCGCAGATCGTTGAGGATTTGAAGGGTGTCATTTACAAGGAACCCAACAGCGGCCCGTTTGACTTGGAGGACGGCGGCGAGCATTGGGCGAAGGGCTGGCAGACGGCGGACGAATATCTCTCCGGCAACGTCCGGCAGAAGCTCCGCACCGCGCAGCGTGTGGCAGCGCGCGACCCGTTCTTTGCCGGGAATGTGGATGCTCTGATTGCCGCACAGCCGAAAGACCTTGAAGCCAGCGAGATTGAGGTGCGGCTGGGTGCGACATGGCTTGATAAGAAGTACATCGAGCAATTCATGTATGAAACCTTTGAAACGCCTCGCTATCTGCGCGGACAGATCGAGATCAGCTATGTCCCGTACACCGCAGAATGGCAGGTTTCCCGCAAGAGCATGGTGCGCTACAACGACGTGGCGGCATTCACCACCTACGGCACAGACCGCGCCAGCGCCTACCGGCTGCTGGAGGATGCGCTGAACCTCCGCGATATTCGCATCTACGATACCATTGAGGATGCAGACGGACGGGAGCGCCGTGTCCTCAACGCCAAGGAAACCACCCTTGCCGCGCAGAAGCAGCAGCTTATCCGGGATGCGTTCAAGGACTGGATTTGGAAAGACCCGGAGCGCCGCGAAACGCTGGTACGGCAATACAACGAGGAAATGAACAGCACTCGTCCCCGCGAGTATGACGGCAGCCACATCGTTTTCTCTGGGATGAACCCGGAAATCTCCCTCCGGGAGCATCAGAAAAACGCCATCGCCCATGTGCTGTACGGCGGGAATACGCTGCTGGCACACGAAGTTGGCGCGGGAAAAACCTTTGAAATGGTAGCCTCTGCGATGGAATCTAAGAGGTTGGGACTGTGCCAGAAATCCATTTTTGTCGTGCCAAACCATCTGACGGAACAGTGGGCGTCTGAGTTTCTGCGGCTCTACCCTTCGGCCAACATCCTTGTCACTACCAAGAAAGACTTTGAAACCCACAACCGCAAGAAATTCTGCGCCCGTATCGCCACCGGCGACTATGACGCCGTTATCATCGGCCACAGCCAGTTTGAGCGTATCCCCATCAGTCCGGAGCGACAGGAACAGCTCCTTCACCAGCAGATTGAGGAAATCACCGATGGCATTCAGGATACCAAGCTCGCAGGCGGCAACAGCTTTACCATCAAGAGCTTGGAGCGCACGAAAAAGGGGCTGGAGGCGCGGCTGAAAAAGCTGCAAGCCAGCGACCGCAAGGATGATGTGATTTACTTTGAACAGCTCGGCGTAGACAGGATGTTCGTGGACGAGTCGGACAATTATAAAAATCTTTTCCTCTATACGAAGATGCGCAACGTGGCAGGGCTTTCCACCACCGATGCGCAGAAATCTTCGGATATGTTCTCAAAGTGCCGCTACATGGATGAGCTGACCGGCGGGCGCGGCGTGGTGTTTGCCACCGGCACCCCGGTTTCCAACTCCATGACAGAGCTTTACACCATCCAGCGCTATTTGCAGCATGACCGGCTGCAAGAGATGGGTATGGGCCACTTCGATTGCTGGGCAAGCCGCTTTGGAGAAACCACCACCGCGCTGGAGCTTGCCCCGGAGGGAACCGGCTACCGGGCAAGGACGCGCTTTGCAAAGTTTTTCAACTTGCCCGAATTGATGAATCTGTTCAAAGAGGTCGCCGACATCAAAACGGCGGATCAGCTCCACTTGCCCACGCCGGAGGTTGCGTATCACACCATCGCCACCAAACCCACACAGATCCAGCAGGACATGGTGAAAGCCCTCTCGGAACGAGCGTCCAAGGTACACAGCGGTGCGGTCAGCCCAGATGTGGACAATATGCTCAAAATCACCTCGGACGGACGCAAGCTGGGGCTTGACCAGCGCATCATCAATCCCATGCTCCCCGACGAGGAAACCACCAAGGTCAATCAGTGCGTGGCGAACATTCTCCAATACTGGCGCGACGGCGAGGAGGAAAAACTGACACAGCTTGTGTTCTGCGACATTTCTACGCCAAAGACCACGCCCTCACAGCGGGCGGCAAAGGCTTCCCCCGGTACGCTGGACAGCCCGGAAATCCATGCGCTGGAGAGCGCGATTTCATTGGAGGAAAGCTCTGACACACCGTTCACGGTCTATGAGGATGTGCGCCAAAAGCTCATTGACGCCGGTATGCCCCCGGAACAGATCGCGTTCATCCACGACGCCAATACGGAGGTCAAAAAGCGGGAACTGTTCGCAAAGGTACGCAGCGGTCAAGTGCGCGTCCTGATGGGCAGCACGGCCAAGATGGGCGCGGGCACCAACGTGCAGGATCGTTTGGTCGCACTTCACGATTTGGATTGCCCGTGGCGTCCCCGTGATCTCACGCAGCGAAAAGGCCGCATCGAGCGTCAGGGCAATCAGAACAAGCTCGTTCATGTCTGCCGCTATGTGACCGAAGGGACTTTTGACGCCTACCTCTGGCAGACCGTTGAGAACAAACAGAAATTCATCTCTCAGATCATGACCTCAAAATCCCCGGTTCGCTCCTGTGAGGACGTGGACGCTACGGCGCTGTCCTTTGCGGAGATCAAGGCGCTGTGTGCCGGTGATCCCCGTATCAAGGAGCGCATGGATTTGGACATTGAGGTGTCCAAGCTAAAAATTATGAAAGCAGACCACAACAGCAAGCAATTCCGCTTGGAGGACAGTCTGCTGAAATACTTCCCGGAAAAGATAGAAGAACACAAGGGCTTTGTTCGTGGGCTGGAGGCGGATATGCAGACCCTCGCGGCGCATCCGCTCCCGGCAGAAGGCTTTGTCGGCATGGAGATTCGCGGCGACCGGCTCACTGATAAGGAAAACGCCGGTGCCGCGTTGCTGGATACCTGCAAGGAGGTCAAGGGCAAAGACCCGGTACAGATCGGCAGCTATCGCGGCTTTACCATGTCCGTTGCTTTTGATTCCATGTGGAAAACGTACACGCTGACGCTGAAAGGCCAGATGACCCATCGCGTTGAACTCGGTTCGGATGCCAGAGGCAACCTTGTCCGCATTGAGAACGCGCTGGATAAAATGCCGGAGCGTTTGCGCAGCGTTCAGGAGCAGCTTGAAAACCTCTATAACCAGCAGGCAGCGGCAAAGGCTGAGGTCGGTAAGCCATTCCCGCAGGAGCAGGAGCTGGCCGCGAAAACGGCGCGGCTCATTGAGTTGGATATGGAGCTGAATCTGGACGGCAAGGGACAGCCACAGCCTGAGCAGGCGATTGCAAAATCGGCGCGGCCTTCCGTTCTGGACAGGCTGAAAGCGCCGCCTGTTCATGGCGCACCGGAAAAGCCCCACAAGAAAGAAATGGAGGCACGATGATGAAAAATATTCCTGTTTACAAGCACACGGCGGCCTACGCCAGAGAGCATGACGAGCTTGCGGCCTACCGCGCTTCCAATCAGGCGAACACGGCCTGCAAGGAAGCGATCGAAGCCGCCATCCGCGACCACTACCGGGATAACCGGCTGGATACAGCGGCAGTCGATCAGGTGGTGCAGCAGTTTGGCTATGACCGCGCATTTTATATCCTCGCCATCACCGTCTGTCAAGCGGACTGGGACAGGCGCTATTCTCCCGACAACAGGGCTTGGGCCAACGCCATGTCCATCCCCGCCAATCCTGACGCATGGGGTACTGACCGCAACTGCTATCTGGCCGTCAACAGTCATCCCGGTCTGGTCAATCTGTTTCTCAGCCAGACGCGCAAAGCCTACGCACAGGAGCGGCAGAAACCCTCTGTCCGGGATAAGCTGAAAAAGCCGCCTGAAACAACTTCGCCGAAAATTTCGGCGAAGTCCAAAGCCCCGGAGCGCTGAGCGATGGCAAAACGTAAGCGGGACGTTCAGCTCAAATTCCGCGTCACGCCGCAGGAACGGGAAATGATTGAAACGAAGATGGCGCAGTTCGGCACCACCAACATGGCCGCGTATCTCCGCAAAATGGCGATTGACGGATATGTGGTAAAGCTCGATCTTCCGGAGCTGCGGGAGCTGGTGTCCCTGCTTCGGTATTCCAGCAACAACCTCAACCAGCTCACCCGCCGCGCCCACGAAACAGGCCGCATCTATGAGGCCGATCTGGAGGACATTCAGCAAAGTCAGGAACGGATATGGACGGCGGCAGAGAAAATCGTTTCCTCGCTGGCGGCGCTGAAATAAGTCGCAGGGGCGGCGGTCACTCCGCCGCCCCTGTTCACACAAAGCAAAAGCCCCGCATTGTTGCAAAGTGCGCGCTGTCATGGTATTCTGATATTAGAAAAGCATAACGCCTTTGAAAAGGAGGCCGTCAAATGTCTATTCTGAAAATTATCCTTGTGCCGCTATCGCTTATCCTGTCCCTGTTCGTCTGGCTGTGCGCGGGGCTGCTGTCTTGCTCCGGCTTCGTGTTCAAGCTGGCAAGCGGCCTGCTCTCCCTGCTGGCTTTCGCCGTGCTGATTACCTACTCTGTAAAAAACGGCATTATCCTCCTTGTGCTGGCGTTCCTGATCAGCCCGATGGGACTTCCGCTGCTGGCGGTGCAGGGACTTGGCAAGCTGCAAGACGTGAACGCTGCCATGAAAAACTTCATCCATAGTTAAAGCGCAAGCCGGGGCGAACGCCTCGGCTTGCTTTTTCATAAATTCTGTTTTTGATTTTACTCAAAGAGATTGTAAAAACTACCCCTCCGTGCTATAAAATCCTATTTATCAAGCGAGAGCCAAGGCTTCATCTGGCACGAGGACTGGAAGCTGTATGCGCCGAAAAATCTGATGCACATGATAGATAAAGGGGTAGTGTAAAGCGGTCTGCTTCAGCAGACCGTTTTGCTTTTCAAGGAGGTGTCTGACATGGCAACCACGCGTCTGATGCCCCTGCACACCGGCAAAGGCCGCACGGTGGGACAGGCCATCAGCGACATTATCGACTACACCGAAAACCCGCAAAAGACGGACGGCGGCAGGCTGATTACGAGCTGGCAATGCGACAGCAGGATCGCCGACGCCGAGTTTCTTTTCACCAAGAATCAGTACATTCAAAAGACCGGCAGAGTGCGCGGCGAGGATGATGTGATCGCCTACCATCTGCGGCAATCCTTTGTTCCCGGAGAGATCACAGCGGAGGAAGCGAATCGTTTGGGCTGTGAGCTGGCCAAGCGCTTCACCAAGGGCAATCACGCCTATATCGTCTGCACCCATATCGACAAAGCCCATATTCACAATCATGTGATCTGGAACTCCACCGCACTCAGCCAGACCCGGAAATTCAGAAACTTTTGGGGCAGCAGCCGCGCCGTGCGGCGGCTCAACGATACCATCTGCATCGAGAACGGCTACTCCATCGTGGAGAATCCGAAGCGCCACGGCAAGAGCTACAACAAGTGGCTGGGCGACAAAAAGAAGCCCTCCCACCGGGAGCGAATCTGCGCGGTTATTGACGATGCGCTGACACAAAAGCCCGATAGCTTTGAAACGCTTCTGGAGCTGCTGCGGCAGGCCGGGTATGAGGTCAAGGGCAAGAAAGTCCCGTCCCTGTTAGGCGGCGAACAGAAAAAGTCCATTCGCATGGATACCCTCGGTGACGGCTATACTCCCGCAGATCTCCGCGCGGTGATTGCAGGTGAAAAGGCGCATACGCCGCAAAAGAACGCCGCCGCGCCGGTCAAACCGGAAAAGCGCAGCGGGAATCTGCTGGTGGATATTCAGGCAAAATTACGCGCTGGCAAGGGTGCCGGTTATGCGCGTTGGGCGACGTTGTTCAATTTGAAGCAGATGGCACAGACGGTGGCCTATCTGCAAGACCATGAGCTTTTAGATTACGCCGTTCTCTCGGAGAAAGCGGCGGCAGCGTCCGCTCACTTCAACGAGCTTTCCGCAAGGATTAAGGCTGCGGAAACACGCATGGCCGAGATTGCGGTGCTGCGGGAGCATATTGTCAATTACGCCAAGACCCGCGATACCTACGTTGCCTATCGCAAGGCCGGGTACTCCAAGAAATTTCTTGCAGAGCATGAAAGCGAGATCACGATCCACAAGGCCGCAAAGAACTATTTTGATGGACTGGGCTTCAAGAAGCTGCCCACCATCAAGGCGCTGAATACCGAGTACGCCGAGCTGCTGGCGGAGAAGAAAGCGGCCTACGCCGACTACCGAAAAGCCCGCGAGGAAATGAAAGAGCTGCTGACGGCCAAGGCCAATATCGACCGTATTCTGGAGCTGGACAAGGAGCAGGAGGAAGCGAATGAACGACGGGAAAAAGAGGCGGAGCAGCGCTGAGCTGCCCGCCCACAAGCGATTTGAAAAATCGCGCAGCCGATGGATTTATCCATCGTTCCAGAACACAGTTTTTGTGTTCTGCGGGGATTGGGGCAGCGCCCCAACAAGCATGAAACAGGCGGGTTCCGTGTAAACGGAATCCGCTTGTTTTCGCAAAGTGGGTACCGCTTTGCATTGCTTGCCATTTTCAGCAACAAATCCTGCTAAATAGCAAAGGCCCAATGTAGACTCTCAATCTGCATTGGGCCTTGCTTTTATCAAAAAGCTAATTTGTTTTAAGCAACCGGCTGCAATCCTTTTACATCAAAGAAGGTAGGCACGCCGCTAAATTCGTAGCCAGCAATCTTGTTGGTATTATAGAGAATCATGTCTTTGTAGTAGGTCAGAGGGATATCGATCACATTACCCAAGTCATAATTGATGAGATAGTTGTAAAGATTCTGTACCTCGGTAGGATCAGCCGTCTGCTTGACGGTGGAAATAGCATCAAAAAACTCCTGGGAGCCGTTCACCTGGCTCAGAGAGAAGGTATGCGGAGTCATAGAGGCCATGGCACCAAAGAAGCAATGCGGGGAGGAGAACTCATATTCACCGATCCAATAGGTGATATCGAAACTTCCGGCCATAATTCCGGCATACCACTCCATCTTTTCGCTGCCCTTGAGTTCGAGACCGATACCGACTTTCTCCAACTGACTCTTGAGCAACGTGGCGTAAGAGGATGCCAAAGCGTCCTGTGCTGTGTCATAGATATAGGTCAAGTTGAGTGCTTCACCATTCTTTTCTCGGATACCAGTCTTTTCATTCATCACCCAACCAGCTTCGTCCAGAAGGGTAGCTGCTTTTTCGGGATCATAGGAGAAGGTTTCTGCCAGTTCAATATCCGTATAGGGTGTTCCCTCCGGGAAAGGCATCTCTGCAATCCGTTCATAGCCGTAGGTCAAGCCATCCGATAATTCCTGCTTGTTGATAGCATAAGACACAGCCTGACGAACTTTAGCATCCACCAAAGGACCGCTGGACGCATTGAGCGTAATATCACGGGCGCGGGTATCCTTTTCTGCAATCAGCCCCGCAATACCATTCAGCGCAGTAGCCTGCTGGTAGTCCTGGTAGGAAATCATAGAGCTGCCATAAACCAGGTCGATCTCGCCGGTCTGGAGCGCTTGCAGCCGGGAAGTGGAATCAGGAATATACCGTGCGATGATCTCATCAAAGTAAGGAGCCTCACCCCAATAATTCTCATTGCGGATAAAGCGGGTGTATTCACCCGGTACATACTCGTCATAGATATAGGGGCCGGTGCCAGCATAGCCCTGGACCGTCTGGAAGTCACCTTCCACGATTTGATTAGGCGACTGCATTCCGCCCACATCCGGCCAGCAGAAGTCATAGGCATAAGCATAGTAAGGATGCGGATAAGTAATGGTGACGGTATATTCGTCGGTGGCCTCTACGCTATCAATATCGTAAATACCGGGGCAAGCCATAAACTGAGGATTGCTGTGCATGAAGTCCAGATTCTTTTTTACGGCCTCAGAGTTAAAGGGAATTCCGTCATGGAACGTGACACCCTGGCGAAGTTTCAGAGTCATTACTGTCCCTTCTTCATTGAAGGAGTAGGATTCGGCCAGATTTCCCTTGACCTCTCCATCCTCATATTTCAGAAGGGTTTCGTAAAGCATGGTGCCCATGGAGTAATTATAAACACCCATATAAAGCGGAGACAGAGTGGTTGTCTCGGTCATAGTCGCAATAGTAAGGGTTTTTGCTCCATCTTGGCTTCCAGATGCAGAGTTTGACGGATCGCTATTGGTAGGCCCGCCGCAGGCACTCAACACCATGCAGAGGCAGAGCACCGCTGAAAGCAGAGAAATCAGTTTCTTTTTCATGGTTGATATTCCTTTCTTTGGATATTATATGGATTCAGTACGAATAGCTTCTCGCACGAATACCCCGTGGTTTAATTCGAGAATCCGGCTGGATATGCGATACGCCATCTGCCGATCATGGGTAATCAGCAAATAGGCACAGCCAAATTCCTCGTGGTATCGCTCCAGAACTTGCAACACCGCATCTGCGGAAAGAAGGTCCAGACCGCTGGTAACTTCATCCAGCACCAAAAATTGCGGATGAATGGAAAGTGCTCGGAGCAGAGATAGTCGGCGCTGTTCGCCGCCAGAAAGCTGGCGGACAGGGACACGGAGAAGATGGGAGTCCATGTGCGTCAGCTCCATCAATTCACCAATCCGGCCTCGGCGCTGCTGCTTGTCCAGTTTTGTCAGGTTGCGGAGAGCTTCTTCAACATTACTGTAAACAGAACGGGCGGGATTGAGTGTCCCGGAGGCATCTTGAAAAACAGCCTGAATGTGCTTGCGTTTTTCTCGCCACGCAGATGCTTTCCAACTGCTAATATCTTCTCCATTCCATGTGATAATACCGCTGGTCGGCTTTTCAATGCCAATCAGGAGCCGTGCCAAGGTGCTTTTTCCGCTGCCGCTTTCTCCGAGAATGGCGATGTTCTCTCCTGCTGACCAGGAGAAGGACACTTCATGGAGCACCTGGAATGGCCTCTGCGTTTCGTCTATATAAGTTTTGGATACACGATCCACTACAAAGCCTTCCATGTCCACTCGCCTCCTTTCCGGGTCTCTGCGGCATGAACAAATGCCTGTGTCCATGCTTGCTGCGGATGGGCAAACAACATCTCGGTATTCTGTCGTTCAATCATAGTGCCCTGTTCCAAAATCATTGTCTCCCGGCAGAGCATTTTCAAGGCGGACACATCATGCGATACAAACAGGATACCGGCAGAGTGGTATTTTTCCTGCAATAGCGTGAGCAGAAGATTGCGGTTTTCTTCATCCAAGGCCGAAGTAGGCTCGTCTGCAAGGATATAGCGAGGGGCAAGTCCTCCCAAACAGGCCATGGATACCCGTTGAAGCATCCCGCCGGAGAGTTGGTTGGGAAAAGCGCTTAAAATCCGTTCGGTATCCTCCAGATTGACGGCCTGCAACTGTTCACGCGCCAACGCCTGTGCCTTGTTTCTCGGCAAATTCAGGCGAAGGCAGAAAGTTTGCACCATCTGTGCGCCTATTTTCATGTGGGGATCAAATGCGGTCATTGGGCTTTGTGGGATGAATCCCAGTACCGTCCCACAGTATTCCCGGCGCTTTTGGGCAGGCAGCCGTTCCAGAGACTTTCCATCCAGCAGGATTTCTCCTTCTTCAATGACGCAGCCATAGGGCAGAATCCCCATGACAGCTTTGATAATCGTGGTCTTGCCCGACCCGCTGGCTCCGGTCAAACCCAGCGGCTGCCCTGGAATCAGGGAGAAGGAAATATCTTGCACAAGCGGTTGATTCTCTTTGGATCGAATCGTTAAATGCTTTACTTCAAGCATCGATCTGCCCTCCTGACTCCAACTGGCGACCCAGAAGGTTAAATGACAGGACGCACAGAAAGATAACCAACATAGGATAAAGGACCAGGCCCGGTGCCAACCCAAACGAAGTCCGTCCCTCAGAAACCATGCTGCCCCAGTCGATGACCCCTTCGCCCAAGCTCAGACCAACAAAGGAGAAGCCTGAAATGGAAAGGATCATTTCTCCAGCGGAAAGGCAGGAGAAGCGAAAAGCATCCCGAACAAGATTCGGCAAAATATGAACCAGCAGGATGCGAAAACGAGAAGCGCCAGAGGCCACAGCGCAAAGGACATACGCTTTGCTATATTCCAGCTCCGTTTTCGTCTTTACCAGCTTAATCATCCGCAGGATAAGGGAAACTGTGAGAGCCACAACCATGGTGGATACACTATTGCCCCAGGTGCTGATAAAGATAATAAGATAAGCAATGGGCGGAATGGCAGTAACTGCATTTAGAATACTTTCAAACAGCACATTGCGTCCTGCTTTTCCCTGACCCAGCAGAAGGCCGAGCAGGATACCAACTGTCATAACGATGGCGGAACCCATCAAAACGATGCCAAGCGTGGTATAGCCGCCATACAGGATGCGTGAGAACACACACCGCCCGTATTGATCTGTTCCCAGCGGATATTCTGCGCAGGGAGCCAAAAAGGACTGCGTGATAACGACTTTCTCCGGGTCATTCGGGGCAACCAGAAAGCCCAAAAAGCAGAACAGAATCACCAAAGCTGGTAAAATGCTTAAAAAGAGAATATGTAACTTTTTCATTGGGCTACCCCCTCAGCGTGACCGCGCTGGAATATCCGCTGAAGAATATCGGAGACTGTGTTGCAGATTACCAGGAAGAAAGCTAAAAACAAAATCGTAGCATGGATCATGGGCGTGTCCCGGTATAGCACACTATCCACGATGGAATATCCGAGTCCGGGCAGAGAAAATATTTTCTCCACGATAGCGGAACCTGCCAGAGAAATACCAACCATCTGCAAGAAGCTGGGAGCCAGACCAGCCAGCGCATGGGGCAGCGCATGAGTCCACAGAATCCTCATATCGGATAATCCTCGGCAGCGGGCGTACATTGCATAATCCTCATTCATCTCTCGTTCGATATTTTGGGAGAGAAGCTGAGAATAGAGGGCGATTCCTCCCAAGGCCAAACAGATAGCCGCAGGCAGGTACCGCATCAAGCCCGTACTGGAGGCCACGGAAATCCACCCAAAGCGAACCGCAAACACATCAAGAAAAGAGCTGGCAAGGAAAAACGGCGGGATGGATACTCCCACGATACACACGAATACCAACAGCAGGTGTATCCATTTACGCCTGCACCAATAGCACAGACTTCCAACTAAGAGGATGCCAACCACTTCAATAGCTGCGGCTATCAGTACAATGCTCAGCGTGACACCCATTGCGCGGGACACTTCTCCAAAAACAGACCGTCCGTTAACCAGAGAAGTCCCGAAATCAAGATGGAGCGCATTTCTGATCCACGTTCCGTACTGAACCAACAATGGCTGGTTGAGCCCCATTTTCTCCCGTAATGCGTCAAGCTGCTCTGGCGTGTATAACATAAAAGTTCTCCGGGCATAGGCTTCCGCCGCATCCACCGGAGAGAGCTTTACCAACAGAAATGAGAGAAAGGTCACAATCAGCAAGGTCAGCAGAAGTTCCATGACTTTTCTTACTGTGAAGGAATGAATCAGTCTTTTCAACGCATGTTGCCCTCCCTTGCTTTTTCTTTGTTTTTGTGCTATTATCGGTTAGAGTCAGCTAACCGCACCCTAAATTATAGTCACTCTACCCGTGAAAACAAGAGATTCCCTACTCATTTGGTCGATTGCGAAAAACATTTGGCCGATAGCAAAAAAGGAGGTGATGTCCGGTGCGTACAGGATTTGAGCAACTATGCCTTTCTCACTTGCCGCAATTAGGACTCAAGCCAGCCCAGAAGGGGCAGGAAGAAAAAAACGGAGTGGGTTTTACTTTTGTCCCGGAGCCGGAAGTTGGTGACGGCTATCTGTGGACTTATCCTATCAACACCACATGCTCATTGACTGTTTATGACGTGGTGTTCCATCGGGATATGTCCTTTTGTTATCACCACCCTGCTGCGCTGATGGTTGCAGTCAGTTCTCCGGGCAGCGCCGAGCCTGCGGTAACAAAGCCCTGCACCAATCCGGAAAATTTGGTAGGTTACTTTTTGGAAGAAGGAACCTTTGGTCATACGATTCCTAAAAACACTCCGGTGCGGAGTATTGGGATCAGCCTAATGCCGGAGTTCTACGAACAGCAGCTTCCCGCGCTGATGGGACAGGGGGCTACGCAAGTGCGAAAGGCTGCCTGTTCGCTGGACGGTTCCGTTTCACTCCCGGAAGTTGAGAGTCTGCTCCGCCAAATGGGAGCCTATATGCCGCAGTCGGGAACGGCGGGGCTTCGCTATGAGGCAAAGATATTCGATCTGCTATCTGCCCTTCTGGAGTGGAACGATCTGACTTTATCTACTCCAGCCGTCGCCTGTATTTCTGCAAAGGACCAAGAGGCTTTGCAAAGTCTCAAACACTTCCTCCGTCAAAATTACTCTGCCCAAGTGGATCTTCCCCGTTTGGCTCAGATGTGCTATATGAGCAAATCGAAACTAACCTATCTGTTCCGTATGCTCTACGGCACCACGATTTATGAGTTCGTTTTGGCTTGCCGGATCGACCGGGCAAAAGAACTGCTTGCCGACCAAGAAAAAAAGATCAGCGAGATTGCAACGCTGGTTGGATATGAGAGGCAAAGCAGCTTTTCTGCCGCATTTCACCAGAGAACAGGCATCACTCCCAACGAGTTCCGACGCCAACTGGGCAACTAATAAAAAGAATATTATCTGATCTAAAATCACGCCACGGCTGCCGTGGCGTGATTTTTTTGCAATCGGCCAAATCTATTTCGGAATATTCCAGACTTTAAGTGAAATGATTGCGCTTTTTATAGACGGACAGTATTCTTTAGTCAGTTGATGCAAATTTTTTCGGTAATAAGGAGGTAGCACGATGGATCAAAAGAAAAAAACTGGAATTTCCAGACTTTTAGAGTTCGGGGGACGTTACCGCTGGATGACAGTGTTAGCTTGTGTTTTATCCGGGCTCAGTTCCGTGCTCATGCTGTGTCCCTTTTTGTGCATTTGGCTTGTCCTGCGGGATGTGTTGGCGGCTTTACCGGACTTGAGCAAGGTAGATGTAGCTGCAATGACTCTCTATGGATGGGCCGCTTTGGGTTTAGCTGTTGGAGGTTTTCTTCTCTACGCACTGGCTCTTTTGTTTTCCCATTTGGGTGCTTTTCATACAGCAAAAAATATGCAGTCTCAAGTTTTGCACCATCTGGCATCGCTTCCGTTGGGCTTTTTCTCCCAAAACAGCAGCGGTAAACTGCGGAAGATCATCAATGAGAACACGGCGCAGACGGAAAACTTCTTGGCGCACCAGCTTCCAGATATGGCCGGATCAGCCGTGACTGCTGTGACAATGCTGGTCATGCTGCTGTTTTTCGATTGGAGATTAGGGAGCCTGTCCATACTCCTGTTGGTTGCGGGGTTTATGGTGCAGATGCTTATGACCAACGAGAAATCCATGTCCTATATGCGAAAATATCAGGATGCCTCTGAGCAGATGAATAATGAGGCGGTAGAGTACGTCCGAGGCATTCCCGTGGTAAAGGTGTTCCAGCAAACGATATACTCATTTAAGAGTTTCTATGCCGCTATTATGCACTACAAGGACAACGTGACAGAATACGCACTTTCTTGTCAGGGACCGATGGTGGCCTTCAATGTAATCATCAACGCCTCCTTTGCCGTGTTGATCCCGGCTGGTATTCTTTTGATTGGCCCGGAGCATTACAGTGAATTTCTGCTGGATTTAATTTTCTACATATTGTTTACTTCCGGCACCGCAGGTATCCTCAATAAAATTCTGTTTTCCGGCACACACCGGATGATGGCGCAAGAAGCAGTACGCCGGATTGACTCTCTGCTGGCAGAGCCTTCTGTGGTGGAAAGCACACTTGCCCGGATACCAGATCGAAATGATGTGGAATTTCAGGATGTGACCTTTACCTATCCGGGAGGCAAAACGCCTGCGCTCACGCACCTGTCATTCCAGATTCCAGAGGGAAAAACCGTGGCCCTGGTAGGTGCGTCTGGCAGCGGAAAGACTACCGCTGCCGCTTTGATACCCCGGTTTTGGGATGCACAGGAAGGTGCTGTCTGTATTGGCGGTGTCCCGGTTCCTCAAATCCCTAAATATGAACTGATGAATCGTATTGCCTTTGTATTTCAGGACAGTCGGCTGCTAAAGGCCAGCATACTCGAAAATGTCCGAGCATCCCGGCCAGATGCGACAAGAGAACAGGTGATGGAGGCGCTCCGGGCTGCCCAGTGCGATGATATTTTAGAGAAATTACCAAAGGGCATGGATACCGTTTTAGGCTCTAAGGGTGTCTACCTCTCCGGCGGAGAGCAGCAGCGTATAGCGCTTGCGCGGGCTATACTCAAAGATGCCCCTATCGTTCTGCTGGATGAAGCAACCGCCTTCGCTGATCCTGAAAACGAACACAAAATCCAGATAGCATTTGAGCGCCTGACCAAAGGGAAAACGGTCCTTATGATCGCTCACCGGCTTCCTACCATTCAAAATGCCGACGAGATACTGGTGCTGGAACAAGGGAGCATAGCGGAGCGGGGCACCCATGATGCACTGATGGAACGAAATGGGATTTACGCCTCCATGTGGAGAGATTATCAAACCTCGGTTGCTTGGAATATTGGAAAGGAGACCCATCATGCTTCGTAAACTCTTTGCCCTGACCGAGCAAGGCGCAAAAGACCTGAAGAAAGGAATCATTGCCTCGGTCTTTGCATCACTCAGTCTGATGTTGCCCATGGGGTTGCTCCTGATGCTGGTTATGCAGTTGCTCCAGCCGCTTTTGGGCATTGACGCCGCGGCTCCCTCGCTGGGAACCTATACTGGAATGTGCCTGATCCTACTGGCAATAATTTTCTTGACACACTATATCCAGTACCGTTGTACTTATATTGCGGCCTATGCCGAAAGTGCCCAACGAAGGATCGGCCTGGCAGAAAAATTACGCACCCTGCCGCTGTCTTTCTTTGGCAAGCGGGACCTTTCCGACCTGACCACGACCATGATGAGCGACTGTAATGATCTGGAACGCGTCTTTGCCTACACGATCCCTCAAATTTTCGGAACAGCCATCTGTTGCGTAATCGTCTGCCTGTGCCTGTTTTTTATGGACTGGAGGATGGCACTTGCAATCTTGTCGCCCTTTGTTCTGGCACTTCTTGTTCTTGTAGGCAGCAAACGGCTGCAAGATAATACGGATTTGAAGAAGTTCCAATCCAAACTCGATGCCGCCGATGGAATCCAGGAATTTTTGGAGAGTATCCGGGATTTGAAAGCCAACAACCAAGAAGATACTTATTTAGCAGGGTTGGATAGAAAGCTGGAGAAAATCATACATACTTCCGTTTGCTATGAAATGACCAGCGGCTTGATGATTACCTCCTCGCAGATGCTCCTTCGGCTGGGGTTCCCGGCAACGGTATTGGTGGGTACGTTGTTGTTGACACGGGGAGAATTGGACTTGTTTTATTTTCTCATGTTTTTGGTGACGGCTTCCCGTATTTATGATCCACTTAGCGGCGTGATGATGCAGCTTAGTGAGATTTTCAACGCAATGCTCCAATTACGCCGCATGAAAGCTATTGAACAGGAGCCTGCGCAGGAGGGCGCAACGGCGTTTCAGTCTAACGGCCACGACATTTGCTTTAATCATGTAGGATTTTGGTACCAGGAAGGTGAGGATGTTTTATCCGATGTAACCTTCACGGCCAAACAGGGGGAAGTGACCGCACTGGTCGGTCCCTCTGGGGGCGGTAAGAGCACCACGGCAAAACTGGCAGCACGTTTTTGGGATATTCAGAAGGGCACGATCACCATGGGCGGTGTGGACATCTCCACGGTGGACCCGGAAACACTGTTGAAGG
>OCQZ01000057.1_pt1 | contig 28825 bp, 24 predicted proteins | sample 1538921 | NCBI WGS metagenome assembly OCQZ01 (sample SAMN03418269, study PRJEB22391) | human gut metagenome | biome: human-gut; feature: organic feature; material: feces | host: Homo sapiens | place: Tanzania | collected 2013-01 | reverse complement strand
CTGCTGGAAGCACTCTACCGCCGCGAACGCCGAGGGTCTCTGCCCCCGCTGCGCCGACGTAGTTTCAAAGCTCTGAAACGGGAAGATAGCTCCCGTTCGTTCCGAATAGAAAGAAAGGAACCTTTATCATGCTGTATGCCATTATCGCAGTCATAGTGCTGATACTTGACCAGTGGCTCAAGTATTGGGTAACGCTGAACATCACCCTCTCCACCGGAGAGCAGCCGCTTATCGGCGGCGTCATCAAGCTCGTAAACGTCCATAACGACGGGGCGGCGTTCAGCGCCTTCAGCAATATGCCGTACATGAAGTGGGTGTTCATCGGACTGACCGTGCTTTTGGCAGTCGCCGTTGCGGTGCTGCTTGCAAAGAAGGTCTTTAAGGGACCCTTTGCGACGACCTGTCTCGTGCTTATCCTTGCGGGTGCGGTCGGCAACTGCATCGACCGCCTTGTCTACGGCTACGTCGTGGATATGTTCAAGCTTGAGTTCGTGAACTTTGCGGTGTTCAACGTTGCGGATGCCGTGCTGGTCGTGGCAAGCCTGCTGTTTATCATCTACCTGTTCGTCGGCGATAAGGACGACGGCAAAAAGGCTCCCGCCAAGGGGAAAAAGTCCAAGGCAAAGAAACAGTCCGACGGCGAAAAGCCCCACGCAAAGAAGCGCAGCGAAAATAAGTCCGACGATACGGAGCTTTCCTACGGGATCGACAGCCGCAGTGTCGAGGCGTCCGACGGCTCCGCTCCCATAAAAACCGAGGAGCAGGACCCCTTCTGGGATTCCTTCAAGGCGTCCCTGCGTGAGGAGGAAAAGCCCGCTGAGGCAAAGACGCCGGAGGCGCCGAAGCTTGACCTTGCGGCGGTGAAGGAGGCGGCCCGCCCCGCCAAGAGCGAGGCGCCGGAGTTCCGTATGCCGCCCAAGGAGGAGTCCGAGGAGTTCAGCCTTGAGGACATCCTTTCCGAATTTAAGTGATATGGACGAATTGAGAATAATTGCAGAGGAGAGCGGCGAGCGTATCGACGCTCTCCTTGCTCAAAATGTGGAAACGCTCAGCCGCAGCGCCGTGCAGCGGCTCATTGACGGCGGCAGCGTGCTGGTAAACGGTGCGCCCGTCAGGAAAAATTACAAATGCAGCCCCGGCGACGAGATATTTCTCGTGCTGCCGGAGAGCGAGGATACCGAGCTTGTGCCGCAGGACATTCCGCTCGACGTCGTGTACGAGGACGGCGACGTTATCGTCGTAAACAAGCCCCGGGGCATGGTGGTGCATCCTGCGCCGGGTCATCCCGACGGAACGCTCGTTAACGCCCTGCTGCATTACTGCGGCAGCAGTCTGTCCGGCGTCGGCGGCGAGAAGCGCCCGGGCATCGTTCACCGCATCGACAAGGACACGTCGGGGCTTATCATTGCCGCCAAGAACGATTTTGCGCACCTTGCGCTGTCGGCGCAGCTTGCCGACAGGAGCCTTTCGAGGGTGTACGAGGCGGTCGTGCGGGGCGGTATGCGTCAGGATTCCGGGACGGTGGACGCCCCCATCGGCAGACACCCGACCGACCGAAAGCGCATGGCGGTGACGGAGAAAAACTCCCGCAATGCGGTCACGCACTGGGAGGTCGTCGCCCGCTATCGGGGCTACACCCATGTGCGCTGCCGTCTTGAGACCGGGCGCACGCACCAGATTCGGGTGCATATGGCGCACATCGGGCATCCCCTCCTCGGCGACGGGCTGTACGGTGCGCCCTGTCCCGAAAAGGGGCTGGAGGGTCAGTGCCTGCACGCAGCGCAGCTCAAGTTCGTGCATCCCCGCAGCGGCGAGTGCGTTCATCTCAGCGCCCCCCTGCCGGAGTATTTCCTGAACGTCCTCTCCCGCCTCGGCGCAGAGACAATATAATATAATATAATATAAATAATAAGAAAAAACGGTGAGTTTCCTCACCGTTTTTTCTTATGCCGCTTCGTTGCAGCTTTGAGCTGCCTCGGTCATATCGCTTATGCTGATACCGTAGCCTGCCGACGGATCGTTCACGAAAACGTGCGTCACCGCACCGACAAGCCGCCCGTTTTGGATCACGGGAGAGCCGCTCATGCCCTGAACGATGCCGCCCGTCGCCTCAAGCAGCGCCTCGTCCGTCACGGCGATCTGGAAGCAGCTATGCCCGTTTTGCTCAAAAACTCTGACGATCTCGATCTCGTACTCCCCGACCTCGCTGCCGGAAAGCGTGCATCGTATCGTCGCCTTGCCCTGCTTTGCCTCGCCGGTTTCGAGTATCTCCGACTTGTCAAAGTCAGCCACGCCGAAGATGCCGCAGCCGCAGTTTATGCGGATGTCGCCCAGCGCATAAAGCTCGTCCGACTCGCCGCAAAGCTCGCCGGGCTTGCCACGCTGACCGGGCTTTATGCCGACGATCTCGGCACTGAAAATGCTGCCGTCGCTCAGCGGCACGATGCGCCCGGTGTCGCCGTTGCTGATGCCGTGACCGAGAGCGCCGTAGAGCCCGGTCTCCGGATCGTAAAAGGTGAGCGTGCCGACGCCGCTTATGCCGTCACGCAGCCAAAGTCCGAGACGGTAAGCTCCGTCCGTGCTTTTCGCCGGAGTGAGCTTTAGGGTCTTTTGCTTTCCGTCACGATCGACCGTCACCTTGATCTCGTCGCCGGTCAGGGCAGCGACCGCCGCCGTAAAGTCCTCGGCGCTTTTGACCTCGACGCCGCCGAGCTTCACGATGACGTCGCCCTTTCTGATGCCCGCCTCCTCCGCCGGAGAGACGCTGCCGTTTTCCGTCTCCACCGCCGATGTCCCGGCGACGATAACGCCGTTTGCGCTGATGCGTATACCGACCGCCTCGCCGCCGACCGCAAGAGAGTCCGCCAGAGCCGCCGTGCCGATTGAGACTGCCAGCACCAAGGCTCCGAAAATGCCCGTTATTCTTTTAAAAATCAAAATTTTTCACCCCCGTTTTCTCGTTATAAGTATGTGTTCGGCTGCGTAAAATAAAGCAGGTGAAATTTAAGCATTTTGCCTTCACACTGATTTATCTGAGCTTTTGACGAAAGGAAAAACAATGAAAATTTTAAAATACGGCAGCACAGGTCCGAATGTGAAGCTTCTGCAGCTTGCGCTGAACCGTGCGCAGAATGCGCTGCTTGACACCGACGGCGTTTTCGGCGAACGCACGAGAAATGCGCTCATCCGTTTTCAGGCGGAAAACGGTCTGAGCGCAGACGGCATTGCGGGTCCTCAGACGCAGGCGGCGCTGCGTCCGTGGTACACCGGAGTGTATATGCACCGTGTCCGGCAGGGCGACACGCTGTGGTCGATCTCCCGGATGCACGGCGTGAGCCTTGAGAGCATCGTCGCCGCAAACCCCGGCATCGACCCCGCAAACCTCGTCCTCGGCTCGACCGTGAAGGTGCCGCTGCCGTTTTCCGTCGTGCCGACCGACATTGACTGGAGCAGCGATCTTGTCGCCTGCTGCGCCGAGGGACTGCCCGCACGCTATCCGTTTCTGAAAAGCTCCGTCATCGGCAGCAGCGTCATGGGCAAGCCGCTTTACGCGCTGAGCTTCGGGACGGGCGCAAACCGTGTCGTGTACAACGCCTCGCACCACGCAAACGAGTGGATATGCACGCCGATGCTGTTTAAGTACATAGAGGAGCTGTGCCGTGCATACGCCTCAGGGGGCGTGATCTTCGGTCAGAGCGCCGCCGAGCTGTACCGCCTTTCGACGGTCATCTTTGTTCCGGCGGTGAATCCCGACGGCATCGACCTCGTGACCGGGGCTATCTGCGAGGGCGAATACTTTGACGCTGCCCGCCGCATCGCCGCACGCTATCCGTCGATCCCGTTCCCGTCCGGCTGGAAGGCGAACATCAGGGGCGTTGACCTCAATCTGCAATACCCCGCAGGCTGGGAGACGGCACGGGACAACAAATTTGCGCTGGGCTTTGTCAGTCCCGCTCCCGCCGACTACGTCGGCTCGGCGCCGCTCGTTGCATCCGAAAGCCGTGCGATGTACGATTTTACGATGTCGGTCTCTCCGGCGCTCACGCTGTCGTACCACTCGCAGGGGCGGGTGATCTATTGGAAGTACGCCGACTACGAGCCGCCCCGCTCACGGCAGATCGCCGAGGCGTTTGCCGCCGTGTCGGGCTACTCGGTCGAGGATACGCCCTACGCCTCCGGCTTTGCGGGCTACAAGGACTGGTTCATTCAGAATTTCAACCGTCCCGGCTACACGATCGAGGTCGGGCTTGGCACAAATCCCCTGCCGCTGAGCCAGTTTGACGGCATCTATTCCGAAAATCTCGGCATCCTGACCTACGGAGCGCTCGCAACGCTTTAAGAGGTGCAGGGCAAACAAAACTCCGAAAACGGAAACCCGTTTTCGGAGTTTTTCATATTCGTTTAACTCGCTTCGGCGATCACTTCTCGCTCGATTCCTTGCTTGCCTTGTAGTCCTCGTAGCTCGTGAGCTTAAAGCCGCTGTCGGTGAACATCGACTTGAAGTTCGACGCCTCATAGCCGTTTACAAACTCGACCGTCGCCTTCTCCGCCTTTCCGTCGAGCATATCGGAGAACTCATTATCCGCAACGGTGGCGGCAAGAGTCATGGTGGAGCCGGCGTAGGGGTCGATGATCGACTTTGCCGTGTCGAGGGGCAGACGCACGATGATGTGATAGCCGTAGGTGCTCTGAACAGGCTCCGAGACCTCGTACTCCTTGAGGTTCAGGCAGCAGTTATAAAACTCCTCGACCATTGCGCCCTTGGTAAACTCGTAGCCCTCGGCGTTGTCGGAGTACATGAAATTATCCGCCTTGTTTGCGGTACCGCAGTTCGGGCAGGTGAGCTTGCCCTCGTCGAAGTCCTTCTTGTGGACGCCGAAAACCTTCTCGCAGCCGGTGCATTTTGCACGGTACAGGAGATCGTCGCAGTACTCGGCCTTAAGCTCGGCAAAGCGGGTCATCATCTCGTCGGTGTCGCTTATCGCACGAAGCTCGTCGGAGAGCTGCTTTGCAAGCTCGGTGCGGCGTGCGATCTCGGCATCGGAATACTCCACGGTGCCATTCGGGTCCTTGGTCTGAATGAGGATGTGGTTTGCGTTCACATAGCCGTTTTCCTCGGCGTACTTGAGAACGTCGGCTTCCTTGAGCTTCTCACCGTTTTCGCCGTACATATCCGCAAAAAGTGCGTTTGAAATGAGGTTCATTTCAAGGTTCTTCTTGTAGTAGTCGTAGTTTATGTTGACGCCCGCAAGGTATTCACGGAGCTTTTCCTGGTCGGCGCCCTCACCGCACCAATTCTCGGCGGCGGTTTTGAGGGTTTCGTCGATCTCCGCTTTGTCCTCGTCGCTGAGCTTTAAGCCTCTGTCGTTAAACTCCGCCTCGACTATGCAGCTTTTGACGATGGTCTCCTTGGTGTTTGCAACGCACCACTCGAAGTTGGTCTGATTCTCGTCGAAGGGTGAGGCGGCGTCCCAGTCAACGGCGCTGCTGCCGGTGTAGTTGCTGTATACGTACTGGAGGTAGCTTGCGGAGTAGCCGAGCCAGTAGCAGTATTCGTCGAAGCTGACCTCGGTGCCGTTCACGACCATGACGGTGTCTTCCTTGTAGCTGTCGCCGGAGCAGCCCGCAAAGCAGCCCAGAACCATAATGAGAGCGAGCGTAAGCGTAATAAATTTTTTCATTTGCAATTCTCCATTCTGCAAAAATTACATATCATTTTACTATACAATAGTTGCGTAATCAACAGATATTTGTAAATATTCAAGCCTCGCCGTGGGGGCTTTAGATTCTTGACGATTTGTCGGCAAAGGAATATAATATTTTGTTATGAACATTATAACTCAGTCAATTTTTAAAAACAGGGAAGCCGCCGCCCTCCCCGACCTTGTGGAGAGCGGAGGACTTCCTGCGCTCGTTTCCGGACTTTCCGCCGTTCACCGGGCGCAGCTTGCCTCGGCGCTCCGGCAGCGCTTGGGTCTCCCCATGCTCGTTTTGTGTCCCGACGACGCCTCCGCCGAGAGCATAAAGCGGGACATCGAAAGCATGACCGGGGAGGACGTCATCCTCCTCTGCGCAAGGGATTTCACCTTCTACCAGACCCTCGCCGCCTCACGCCAGTCGGAGCAGCGGCGGCTCTCGGCGCTGCTTGCGCTCTCGGAGGGCAAGGCGGGCATCTGCGTTGCGACGGCAGCGGCGCTCATGCAGCGCTCCGTTCCGAAGGACGTACTTTCCCGCTCCGTCTGCTCGCTTGAGCTGAGCGGCTCCATGCCGCCCGACGAGCTGGAGCGCCGCCTCGTTTCCGGCGGCTACACCCGCAGCGACCAGGTCGAGGGACCCGGACAGTTCGCACGGCGAGGCGGCATCCTCGACTTCTTCTCGCCCGCAGACGATGCGCCCGTGCGCATCGAGTTTTGGGGCGACGACGTGGACTCCATGGGCTGCTTCGACGTCTCCACCCAGCGCCGCACCGAGGTTTTGGAAAGCTGCCGCATACTTCCCGCCGCCGAGACCCTCGTTCCGGCGACGCCCGAAGAAAGGGCGGCGCTGTCGGAGAAGCTTCGGTCAATGGCGTCCGCCGCCGAGAAGCGCCGCCGGAGCGAGCAAAGCGCAAAGCTTGCGCAGACGCTGCGGCAGGACGCCGAAAAGCTTGCAAGCGGCATCGCCCTGCCGGACGCCGACCGCTATATGCCGCTCATCTACCAGGACGCCTGCGCCGCAGACTACATAAGCCCCGACACCCTCGTGTTCTTCGACCAGCCCTCACGCTGCGCCGAGCGTGCGAGGGGCTACATGAAGGAGCTGTCCGACGACGTTTCGTCCCTCGCCCGACAGGGCATGATCGCACTCGGTGCCGAGCGCTTCCGCATCGGCTGGGACGAGCTGTGCCGCCGCCTTGAGGACTACCCCGTCTACATGGCGGACGCTTTCACGCTCGGACGCTACCCCCTAAATCCCAAGACGCTTTGCTCCGTCCCCGCAAAGCAGCTGCCGTCCTACGGCGGCTCGGTGCGCACCGCCTGCGACGACGTGAGCCTGTACCTAAAGCAGGGCTACGGTGTCGAGGTGCTTGCCGGAGATATGCGCAGAGCGCAGGTATTGCAGTCGTTTTTCAAGGAAAACGGCGTTCTCGCAAAGCTCTCGGAGACCTGCGAGAGACTGCCTCAGGAGGGCGAGTGCCACATCAGCGTCGGAGCGTTTTCGGCGGGCTTCGAGTACCCCGGCATCAAGCTTGCCGTCGTGAGCGACGCTCAGCTTCTGCGTGTGCGGGAGAGGCGCAAGACGAAAAGCCGCAATCTCTCCGACAGGCAGCGCATCGGCTCGTACACCGACCTTTCGCCCGGCGACTACGTCGTCCACGACACGCACGGCATCGGGCGCTTTGCGGGCATCGTCAAGATGAAGGTGGACGGCTGCGAAAAGGACTACATTAAAATATGCTACGCCGGCACCGATACGCTTTACGTTCCGGCGACCCAGCTCGACACCGTGGCAAAGTACCTCGGTGCGGGCGAAGAAAAGCAGATAAAGCTCAGCAAGATGGGCGGCGCCGAGTGGAGCCGCACCAAGAGCCGCACCAAGGCGGCGGTAAAGAGTCTCGCAAAAGATCTAATAAAGCTCTACGCCGAGCGCTCCCGCCTGCCGGGTCACGCCTTCGCCGCCGACTCCCCGTGGCAGCGTGAGTTCGAGGACAACTTCGGTTACACCGAGACCGACGATCAGCTCCGCTGCATAGCGGAGATAAAGTCCGACATGGAGGCGCCCACGCCGATGGACCGCCTGCTGTGCGGCGACGTGGGCTACGGCAAGACCGAGGTGGCGCTGCGTGCCGTGATGAAGTGCGTTCTTGACGGGAAGCAGGCGGCGATCCTTGTTCCGACGACGGTGCTTGCACAGCAGCACTACCAGACTGCGGTGCAGCGCTTCTTCGGCTTCCCGGTAGAGATCGGCGTTCTGAGCCGCTTCCGCACACCGCAGCAGCAAAGCAGGACCCTTGCCGACATAAAAAGCGGCAAGTGCGACATCGTTATCGGCACGCACAGGCTCCTGCAAAAGGACGTGCGCTTTAAAAACCTCGGACTGCTCATCGTCGACGAGGAGCAGCGCTTCGGCGTCGGGCATAAGGAGCATATAAAGGAGCTGAGCCGAGGCGTCGACGTTCTCACGCTTTCGGCGACGCCCATACCCCGAACGCTCAACATGGCGCTGTCCGGCATACGGGATATGTCCTGCATCGACGAGCCGCCGCAGGACAGACTGCCCGTGCAGACCTTCGTCATGGAGCATGACTGGGGCGTTTTGTGCGATGCGATATGGCGTGAGCTGAACCGAGGCGGGCAGGTCTACTACCTGCACAACCGCATCGACAACATCGAGCGCACGGCGCTTAAATTGCAGAAAATGCTTGAGGATATGTACGGTGAGACGGTCGCCGTCGGCGTGGCGCACGGTCAGATGGACCGTGAGTCACTCGCCTCCGTCATGGAGGATGTCGAGGCGGGGAAGATCTCCGTTTTGGTCTGCACGACGATCATCGAAACGGGCATCGACATCCCGAACGTCAACACCCTCATCATCGAGGACGCCGACAAGCTCGGCCTTGCACAGCTGCACCAGATCCGTGGCCGAGTCGGGCGCTCGGCACGGCGTGCCTCGGCGTACCTGACCTTCAGACCCAACAAGGTGCTGACCGAGATCGCCGAAAAGCGGCTCACCGCCATCCGTGAGTTTGCGGAGTTCGGCTCCGGCTTCAAGATCGCAATGCGTGACCTTGAGATCCGAGGAGCGGGAAATCTCCTCGGCGCAGAGCAGTCGGGGCATCTCATAGACGTCGGCTACGATATGTACCTGCGTCTGCTGGAGGAGGCGGTGCTTGAGGAGAAGGGCGAAAAGCCGGAGCGCCGTGCGGAATGCTCCGCCGACCTTGCGGTCTCGGCGAACATCCCGGAGAGCTACATCCCCTCCGCAGAGCAGCGCATGGACATCTACCGCCGTATCTCGCTCATCCGCACCGAGGAGGAGGCGGACGACCTCACCGACGAGCTTATCGACCGCTTCGGCGACCCGCCGAGGGGCGTGAATTCGCTCATCCACGTTGCGCTTCTGCGAGGCGAGGCGGGCAAGGCGGGCATCAGCGACATAAGTCAGAAGGGCGGCGCTCTGCGCTTTATTGTCGAGGACTTCGACATGGCGAGGGTGTCGTGGCTGTACGCAAAGCCGGAGTACAAGGGCAAGCTCCGTGTGGAGGCGGGGTCGAAGCCCTGCATAAGCCTCCGTCTGCCGCCGAAGGCACGCAGCATCGAGGAGGCTCGCCGCTTTGTGGGAGACTGGCTCAAAAGTGCGGAAGCGCCCTTGGCGGACTCAGATAAGGATAAGCCGCCCTTGAACACTTGAATCCTGCAAATTTTTGTGTTATTATTTTATCGGATAAAGCGTCAAAGGAGGCGGAACGTGAAGGAGCTTTGCTACGATACATGGCGTCGGCGTGAGCTGTACGAGTTTTTCTCGCCCATGTCGAACCCGTTTTATTCCGTGACCTTCAATCTCGACGTCTCGGAGCTTTACGACTATGTAAAATCGCAGGGGCTGAGCTTTTACTATGCGCTGACCTACCTTGTGACGAAGGCGGTAAATTCCGTCGAGGCGCTCAGATACGCCATGCACGACGGCGTCCCGGTCCTACACGACGCCCGGCGTCCGAGCTTTACGGACCTAAAGCCCGGTGCGGACAGCTTCCACATCGTGACGATGGCGGCGGACGGCGATATCGCAGATTTCTGCCGTGAGGCAAAGCGCAAAAGCCTTGATCAGACCTGCTTTATCGACATGACGAGCGAGAGCGACGATCTGATATTCATATCCTGTCTGCCGTGGATCGAGCTTACCGCATTCACGAACGAGCGCAACTGTGAAAAGGACGATGCGATACCCCGCATCACATGGGGCAAATACCACAACGAAAACGGCAAAAAAATTCTCGGTATGTCCGTGGAGCTGAACCACGCCTTCGCCGACGGAAAGCATGTCGGCGATTTTGCGGTCGAGCTTCGGCGGCTGATCGAATCTTTATAAGGAGATGGGCGCATGAATAAAATCATTACAGTCGGCAGAGAATTCGGTTCGGGAGGCAGAGAGCTCGGACGCCGCCTCGCCGAGGAGCTTGGCATCGAGTATTACGACAAGGAGATCATCAGCGAGATCGCAAAAAACACCTCGCTGTCGGAAAAGTACATCCGCTCCGTCGTGGAAGGCAAGCCGCACACCCTCTTTCCCATCACGATAGGCAACAGCTTTGCCTATAACACGGACTATCACGTCCGCCAGATTCAGGAGATATTCAAGGCGCAGACCGAGATCATCTCCTCGCTCGCCGATAAGAGCGACTGCGTCATCATCGGTCGCTGCGCAGACTACATTCTGCGTGAGCGCAAGCCCTGCCGTCTGTTCGTTTACGCCGATATCGACAGCCGCATACGCCGCTGCCGCAGCAGGCAGGATGGCGAGAGCCTCACCGATCAGGAGCTTAAACGCCGCATCCTCGCCATCGACAAGGACAGGGCCCGCTACTACAACGACTTCACGGGTCAGCGCTGGGGCGACAAGTCCTACTACGACTTCTGCATCAACACCACCGACGTGGTGATAAAGGAGATCGTACCCTACATCGCAAAAATGTTTTGAAACGGAGAACCGAAATGCTGGAGCTTGATAACGTAAGTAAGTTTTTTGAGGCGATAAATTCCGACGAGGAGCTGAGCCGCCGCATTGAGACGGCGCTTGCAAACTACCCCGGAAGCCTTGAAATGCGGGAGTTTTTGGTGGAGGACATTCTGTTCCCCATCGCCGAGGAGCTGGGGCTTCCCTTCACGCTGACGGAGCTTATGGGCTTTGAGGCAAAGCTCAAGGCGCAGCGTCAGGAGGAGATCGCCTCCCACGACGACGATCCGGACTTTGAGATTCCCGAATATTCCTACTGGCTCTTGGACCGAGGCTGGAGCAACGAGGAATCCAAATTCTGCGGCGACAAATGATATAATGTATGCAAAAACCGCCGGACTCAATGAGTCCGGCGGTTTTGCGCTTCTTATTTAAGATTTAGCTTTTCCAGAGGGAGGGCGAGGTACAGGGTGGAGCCCGCTACCATGCCGAAGGCGCCCTGAATCGCATTCATCGGTACGTTTGCGATGGCGCCGTAACCGTAGCCGAGTATCCAATACTCATACACAAAGTAGCCGGCGACCATGAAAAGCTCGGCGGCAAAGGACGCCAAAAACGCATTCACCGCAGGCTTTTTGAACACACCGCCACGCAGGATGAGTCCCGCAATGAGCGCCATGAGCGCCTTTATTGCAAAGGTGCCGGATGCGTACAGCATATAGCCCGTGATGACGTCGGCAAGCCCGGAGCCGAGTCCCGCCGCCAATGCGCCCCACAGGGGTCCGAGGGCGAACGCCGAGAGAATGACGAGCGCATCGCCTGCGTGTATATACCCGCCCAATGGGGTGGGAATATGGGGAACCAGCGTCGTCACGCAGCAGAGCGCCGCAAACAACGCCGAAAACACCAAGGTCTTAGTTTTCTTGTCCTGCACTGATATTCACCGCTCTTTCTATCCTGATGTTGCGCAGAAGCACCGCAGAGCCGATGCTGCGCTCGTAGATTTCGGGGATTATGCGCCCAATGATGCCCTCGGCGCTTTTTCTGCTCTTGAGGGGACAGTTCAAAATGTGGGTCTTTATCCCGTTTTTATAGTACCTGCACGGTACCTCCTCAAAGCCGAAGTTCTCGTAAAACTCCTTCGTTGAGTCAAAATTCACCTCGCCGCCTTCGTATTCGGGAAGCTCGATGAGCAGACCCTGCTTGTCACGGTAGCGGTCTATGATGAGGTGCAGACTGTTCTCACGGTAGCCGCCCTCACGGTACCACGGCATGACGCAGAAATAGTTTATCAGCGGGTAGCCGTACATACCTCTGTGCGACACGAAGGCATACGCCACGACGACGTTCACACGGTCGTCGCTTATCAGCAGCAGCTCCATCTCGTCACGGCGCACCGCACTTTGAATGTTCAGGTGCGGCACAAGCTCCGGCTTGCGAAATTCATACCGCAAAAGCCCGTAGTAGTTGCGTACATCCTTGGGTTTAGCCTTTTTAAGTACCAGCATTTCCGTCACCTTGTTCCTTTCGTTTCCGATTTTACTGCTGCGCCCTGTAAAGCTGCGCATATATGCCGTTGCGCTCAAGCAGGCTCTCGTGCGTCCCCGTCTCGGCGACCGAGCCGTGTTCGATGACGGCGATGGTGTCCGCATTTCTGACGGTGGAAAGCCTGTGCGCTATAATTATAACCGTTCTGCCCGCACTCAGCCTGTCGAGCGATGCCTGTATGCGCCGCTCCGTCACGGTGTCGAGCGCACTGGTCGCCTCGTCGAGAATGAGTATCTTCGGGTTTTTGAGAAACAGTCTTGCTATCGAAATTCTCTGCTTCTGCCCGCCGGAGAGCATCACTCCCCGCTCGCCTATGTAGCTGTCATAGCCGTTGGGCATCTGCATTATCTCGTCGTGTATCTCCGCAAGGCGGGCGGCGTTTTCGATCTCCGCATCGCTTGCATCGGGTCTGCCGTAGCGGATGTTGTCACGCACGGTGCCGGCAAACATATACACGTCCTGCTGAATGACGCCGACGCTGCGGTGCAGCGACTGCTGCTTTATGTTCCGAACGTCGATGCCGTCTATCTTTATACTGCCGGAGTCGAGATCGTAAAACCTGAGTATGAGCTGGCTGAGGGTGGTCTTGCCGCCGCCGGAGGGTCCGATGAGCGCAAGACTTCTTCCCGGCTCGACCTTTAAGCTCACATGGGACAGCACCTGCGTTTCCCCGTAGCCGAAGCAGACGTCGCAAAGCTCGACCTCGCCCGTGACCTTGCCAAGCTCGACGGCGTTCGGCGCATCCGTCACGGTGGGCTTTGTGTTCATAAGCTCAAGGAAGCGGGTAAAGCCCGCAGAGCCTTGCATATACTGCTCGATGAACATCGCAAGCTTGCGCACAGGGGTCACGAAGGTGGAGACATACAGCGTAAAGGTTATGAGGTCTATGTAGTCCATGCGCCCACGCATGATGAGCAGTCCGCCGACGGCAATGACTGCGACCGGCATTATGGACAGCGTAAACTCCATGCCGCTCTGGAACAGTCCCATTGCCTTATAATAATCCGATTTTGCGCTTCTGTAAAGACCGTTTGCTTCGTCAAATTTAACAAGTTCAAGGTCCTCGTTAGCGAAAGCCTTTGCGGTCCGGATGCCGGAGACGCTGTTTTCGATGGCGGAGTAGATAACGCCCGTCTTTTTCTTGACCTCGATGTTTGCGTCCCGCATTTTAAGGCGCTGGCTCAGCGTGAACCAAATGCACAGCGGCAGGAGGATAAGCAGCACGAGCGCAAGCTGCCACTGTATCGTGAACATCAGGATCATTGCGCCGACTATGGTGACGGTGCAGATGATGATATTCTCCGGTCCGTGGTGCGCAAGCTCCGTTATCTCGAAAAGGTCGCTTGTGAGCCGGCTCATCACGGTGCCGGTGCGGTTGCGGTCGAAGTAGTCAAAGCCTAAGGTCTGTACATGGCGGAACAGGTCCCGCCGCATATTCGCCTCGATATGCACACCCATACGGTGGCCGAGGACGGTGATTATATAGTACAGCAGCGATTTCAGCAGATACGCCGCAACGAGAATGAGCATCACGACGAAAAAGGTCGTGAACATCCGCTGCGGCAGATAGGTCTGCATTGCGTTTTTTGAGACGTAGGGGAACACGAGATCGACCGCCGACACAAGCACTGCACAGCACATATCGAGTATGAAGAGCTTTTTCTCGTCCCTTATGTAGTCCACGAAAATCGAAAGCGGTTTCTTAGTGTAATCTTTCATTTCAAGGCATATTTGTCCCGCTCCGCCACGGCGAGAGCGTCGCAGCGGTTGTTGTATTCGTTCTCTGCATGACCCTTCACCCAGTGACAGTGAAGCTCATGCTTTGCCGCTTCTTTTAAAAGCTTCTCCCAGAGGTCGGGGTTTAGGGCGGGCTTTTTGTCGGACTTTATCCAGCCCTTTTTCCGCCACGACTCCGCCCAGCCCTTCGACAGTGCGTCGATGACGTACTTCGAGTCGGAGTAAAGCTCCACTATGCAGGGTTCCTTTAGCGCCGACAGCGCTGCGATGACGCCCGAAAGCTCCATGCGGTTGTTGGTCGTCTCCTTCTCGCCGCCGGACATGACCTTTTCCCTGCCCATGTAGCGCAGTATCGCACCCCAGCCGCCGGGTCCGGGATTGCCGGAGCAGGCGCCGTCGGTATATATCGTTACCGTTTTCATCCGTTTCGTTCCTGCTTCTCGTAGCGCTCCTGCATCATGGCGTACTCCTCCTTGGTGATGAGACCGTCCTCAAGGAAGGCGTCGAGCTGCTCGACACGGCGGTCGTGGTCATGCCCGGTGCTTGCTCTCATGCAGTCGGAGTCGTAATACTCCCTTGCGGGAGCGGAGGGGCGCATCGGACTCTGCGGCGCTGCGGGAGAACTCTCGCTCTCGCTCTCGCTCGGTCTTGCGGCGGTGCTTTTCTTTCTTGCGATGGAAAGCACCAGCACGGCGACGGCGGCAAAGAATCCTATAACGACAAAGACCGGACCGCCGATCCCCCGCGAGACCTTGCCCACTATAAGCAGCACGATCAAAATGAGCCACACAAGCTCGGATGCGAGCTTTGAATTTTTATTCGGTTTGTTCGAGTTGTTGCCGTTCATGGCGCAACCTCCTTACTGCTCCGCTTCGGCTTCCGCATCCGCCTCGTCCTTTTCCGCCGTCGCAACGGAGATGACCTTCGTCTCGCCGGCGAGACGCATGACACGGACACCCTGCGTCGATCTGCCGAGGACGCTGATGCTGCCGACGTCCATGCGGATCATGGTACCGTCGTTCGAGATGACGAGCAGGTCCTCCTGTCCGGTGACGACCTTCACGTCCGCCACAAGTCCCGTCTTTTCGGTGACGTTGTAGTTCTTGACGCCCATGCCGCCTCGGTTCTGAACGCTGTACTCGCTGACCTCGGTGCGCTTGCCGTAGCCGTTTTCGGTTATGGACAGCAGCGTGCTGCCCTCGGCTGCAATGCCCGCACCGACGACGAGGTCGCCCTCACGAAGGCGTATGCCTCTGACGCCGACGGCGTCACGTCCCATGGAGCGCACGTCGTTTTCGTCGAAGCACACGGACATACCGTCCTTCGTCGCAATGATTATCTTACAGCCTCCGTCCGTCTGCAAAACGGTCATCAGCTCGTCGCCCTCGTCGAGCGAAAGCGCCCTTATGCCGTTGGAGCGGATGTTTTTAAACAGGCTCTGCGCCGTGCGCTTGACCGTGCCTCTGCGGGTCACGAACATGAGGAAGCTCTCCTCGTCGATGCCCCTGCCCGCTATCATGGCGCTGACCTTCTCGCCCGGCTCTATGGGAATGATGTTAACGATGTTGCTGCCCCGTGCGGTCCTGCCCGCCTCCGGGATGCGGTAGCCCTTGCGGACGTACACCTTGCCGAGGTTCGTGAAGAACAGGATATTGTCGTGCGTCGATGCGGTGAACACCGTTTCGACAAAGTCCTCGTCCCTCGTGGACATGGCGCGCACGCCCTTGCCGCCTCTGCCCTGCGCCTTGTATTCGCTTGCGGGCAGACGCTTTATATAGCCGTTGTGCGTGAGCGTGTAAACGCAGTCCTCCTCGTCGATGAGATCCTCTATGTCGATCTCGTCCTCAAGGTCCTGTATCTCGGTCTTGCGCTCGTCGCCGTAGCGGTCACGAATGTCGCAAAGCTCGGTCTTTAAAACGCCCTTGATCTTTTCGGGATCGGCGAGCAGCTCCTTGTAATACGCTATTTTCGCCTCAAGCTCGCTATACTCGTTCTGGAGCCTCTCCCTGTCAAGACCCTGAAGCGCCTTGAGACGCATATCGAGTATCGCCTGCGCCTGAACGTCGCTGAGTCCGAAGCGCTGCATGAGATTCTGCTTTGCGTCGTCATAGCTGCTGCGGATTATGCGGATGACCTCGTCGATATTGTCCTGCGCAATGAGCAGACCCTCAAGAAGGTGCGCCCGCTCCTCCGCCTTGCGGAGATCGTAGCGTGTTCTTCTGACGATAAGCTCCTCCTGGAAGGTGAGGTACTCGTCGATTATGTGGCGGAGGTTCAGTATCTTGGGCTGGCTCTGATTGTTCACCAGTGCCAGCATATTTATCGAAAAGCTGGTCTGAAGCTGGGTCTGGGTGAGCAGGCGGTTTAGCACGACCTGCGGATTTGCGTCCCTTTTCAGCTCTATGACTATGCGCATACCGTTGCGGTCGGTCTCGTCACGGAGGTCGGATATGCCCTCGATGCGCTTGTCACGCACGTTCTCGGCGATCGCCGCAATGAGCTGACGCTTGTTGACCTGATACGGCAGCTCGGTAACGATGATGCGTATCCTGTCCTTGCCGAACTCCTCAAACTCGGTGCGGGCACGCATTATGACTCTGCCCCGTCCGGTCATGTACGCCTGACGGATGCCGGCTCTGCCCATGATTATGCCCTTCGTCGGGAAGTCGGGACCCTTGACGTGCTGCAAAAGCTCGCTCATCGTCGCTTCCGGGTTATCCAAAACGCAGATGCAGGCGTTTATCACCTCGGTGAGGTTGTGCGGCGGAATGTTCGTCGCCATGCCGACGGCGATGCCGCTTGAGCCGTTCACCAGCAGGTTCGGGAAGCGGGACGGAAGCACCATCGGCTCCTGCCTCGTCTCGTCGAAGTTCGGGAGGAAATCGACCGTCTCCTTGTCGATGTCACGGAGCATCTCGTCGCACATCCTCGCCATGCGTGCCTCGGTGTATCGGTAAGCCGCAGGGGGGTCGCCGTCCACGGAGCCGAAGTTGCCGTGACCCTCGATGAGCGGGTAGCGCATCGAGAAGTCCTGCGCAAGTCTGACGAGTGCGTCGTACACCGATGCGTCGCCGTGGGGGTGGTACCTACCCAAAACGTCGCCGACGGCGGTCGCACATTTTCTGAACGGCTTGTCGTGCGTGAGATTGTCCTCGTACATCGCATACAGTATGCGGCGGTGTACGGGCTTTAAGCCGTCACGCACGTCGGGGAGCGCACGTCCCACGATGACGCTCATGGCGTATTCTATATAGCTGGTCTTCATTTCCTTGACCAGCTCGGATTCGACTATCGCCTGCTGGGGAAATGCGATGTCCTCCGGCTTGTAATCCGTATTCTTTCTTAATGCCATTTTTTCTATTACTCCTCTTTCAATGCGAACCGAGATTTATCATATCTCCCTTGCCGCAGCCCGGTTGCGAAACCGCGGTCAAAGCCCGAAATCAGACTATCCATTTTTTTAAAATCGGTATGTGCGATATTACCCAATAGACCGCAGTGCTTGCAGCAGTTATCACTATCGTCAGCAGCGGTATCAGCACTATCGGAGTTGCCAAATTAAAGCCGCCGAAATGATGTATTAAACGAAGCACAAATATATGACAGAGATATATGCAGAACGATGCTTTTGACATATACACGACAAAATCTCTGCCCTTCCGTATTCTGCCGCCGAAATTCAGACATAGAATGTATATTCCCGACGCATACAGGCATATCGCAACGCTCATTCCTTCGAGACTGCTTGTATACAAAGTGCCGTTAGCCCTCGACACAAGCATCGTCGGTAAAAAGACTGCGGCAAAGCCGACGCCGGCAAGAGCCGCGCCGAGAACGGTCGATGGTCTTTTGCTGCTCAGATACCATCCGAGAACGCCGTAACCAATGGATGCATATGCCATATTTATCGCCCACTGCAGCGGAAAACCTGTTATCAGACTGAAGGGTCGAAACGGTTTCACGGTCGGGTACACTATGCCTAATATTAACCATATCAGCAGAAAGTAACGCATTTCCCTCTCCGATGCGTTTTTCACAAAGCTGCGTGTCACGGGGAGAAAGAAGTATACGAGTAGCATGATGTGGATGTAATAAAGATGAAACTCCTGATCGAACAGCAGTATTTCCTTTATCGAACGTATAATCCCGTCAAAATTCAGGCTGCCGCTTAAATACAGTCTGCTCAGCTTATAGGCAAACGCCCAGAACAACATTGCCGTTACAAGTCTCAGCACATTATGCAGATACAGTTTTTTAAGCGTGATCTCTTTTTCCGGACGAAGCATCAGCGCTCCCGAGCACATGAGGAAAAGCGGGACTCCTGCTCCGCAGAGAGATCTCCATACTACCGATGCGTCATACTGCCATGTTCCGACGATACCTAATTCCGTAATATCGGTTGCGGAAACATGGATCATTACAACACTTACAATCGCTATAAATTTTATCAGGTCGATTTCAATACGTCTCATATCTTAATGCTTTTTAATAATCGAGATTTACTGCGTACTTGGCGTTTTCTTCGATAAACGCCTTTCTCGGCTCGACCTGTTCACCCATCAAAACGGTGAATACCTCGTCCGCCTTCACCGCATCCTCAAGGCAGATACGGCGCAGGGTGCGGGTCTCCGGGTTCATGGTCGTCTCCCAAAGCTCGTGCGGGTTCATCTCGCCCAAGCCCTTAAAGCGGCTTATATCGACCTTTGCGTTGGGGTTGTCGCCCCTCAGCTCGGCGGACACTCTGTCCCTCTCCTCGTCGGAGAATGCGACCCTCGTCTGCTTGCCTCGTGTCAGCTTATACAGCGGAGGCACGGCGGAGTACACATAGCCCTGCTCGATGAGCGGACGCATGAAGCGGAAGAAAAACGTCAGCATAAGCGTTCTGATATGCGCACCGTCAACGTCGGCATCCGCCATGATGACTATCTTGTGATAGCGCAGCTTTGTTACGTCGAACTCGTCGCCTATACCGGCGCCCAGTGCGGTTATGACGGGTGCCAGCTTGTCGTTGCCGTACACCTTGTCGGCTCTCGCCTTTTCGACGTTGAGCATCTTGCCCCAAAGCGGGAGTATCGCCTGGAATCTCGAATCCCTGCCCTGCGTTGCGGAGCCGCCTGCGGAGTCGCCCTCGACGATGTACAGCTCGGTGAGCGATGCATCCCTCTCGTTGCAGTCACGCAGCTTATCGGGCATCTGTCCCGACTCAAGCCCCGTCTTCCTGCGGACTGACTCCCTCGCCTTTCTTGCGGCCTCTCTCGCCCTCGATGCGGTCATAGCCTTTTCGAGTATCGCCTTGCCGACGGCGGGGTTCTCCTCCAAAAACTGCTCCAGCTTGTCGGACACGACACCGTCCACGAGCGTGCGCATTTCGGAGTTGCCGAGCTTTGCCTTGGTCTGACCCTCAAACTGCGGCTCGGTGAGCTTTACGGATATGACTGCGGTCATACCCTCGCGGCAGTCCTCGCCTGAGAGCTTGTCGTCGTTTTTGAGTATGCCCGCCTTTATGCCGTAGGCGTTTAAAACTCTCGTGAGCGCCGTGCGGAAGCCGGTCTCGTGCATACCGCCCTCGGGCGTGTGGATGTTGTTTGCAAACGAGACTATGACCTCGTTATAGCTGTCGTTATATTGCAGGGCGATCTCCGCCTCGGAGTCCTTTCTCTCGCCCATCATGTATATGACGTTCTGATGCAGCGGCGTTTTGTTCTGATTTATGAAGCTCACGAACTCACGGATACCGCCCTCGTAGCACATCTCGTCTTTTTTCTCTTTTCCGGGGCGTCTGTCCTCGGTCGAGATGAAAAGTCCGGCGTTTAAAAACGCCTGCTCCCTCATGCGGGTGTGCAGCGTATCGTAATCGAACACCGTCTCCTCGAACATCTGAGGATCGGGCTTAAAGCGCACCGTGGTGCCGCTGCGGTCGGTGTCGCCGATTATCTTCATCTCCTGAGTGATGTTGCCTCTGGAGAATTTCATTTCGTAGATCTTACCGTTTTTATGAACGTGGACGCAGAGCCACTCGCTCATTGCGTTGACGACGCTTGCGCCGACGCCGTGCAGACCGCCGGAGACCTTATAGCCCCCGCCGCCGAATTTGCCGCCTGCGTGCAGCACGGTGAAAACGACCTCAAGCGCACTCTTTCCCGTCTGCTCCTGAATGTCCACGGGGATGCCTCTGCCGTTGTCCCTGACGCATATCACGTCGCCCTCCTCGATGACTACCTCGATGCGGCTGCAATAGCCCGCAAGCGCCTCGTCTATGGAGTTGTCGACGATCTCGTACACAAGGTGGTGCAGACCAGACGCCGAGGTCGAGCCTATATACATGCCCGGACGCTTTCTTACCGCCTCAAGCCCTTCAAGCACCTGTATCTGTGATGCGTCATATTCCTGAGTTATCTTCTCATTGATCTCAGCCATTTCCGTTCGCCTTTCGTTCTTTATTTTCCGTTAAAAAAGTCTGTCCTCTTCCGCACGGCGCAAAAGCGTCTGCGTCGACATCTGACTCAAAAATACCTTTACACCGCAGCCGTCCCTGCACACGACGAAGCTTTTCGGAATGTCCTCCGCTACGTTAATTACCCTGCCGGCACGCTCGGCGTCGGCAAGAAAGCTCCTCGTTATGCGGCTTTGACTGCTGTTGTCAAGATCGAATACGCCCACTATGTCCGTCTCCGGCACGAGCGTTCCGCCGCCGAGATGCAGATACATCAGTATATCCTGCCTTTCTCGACACGCAGCACCTTTGCCCCGGTGCGCTTCGATATGCCCTCGTCCTCGCAGCAGCTTATAAAGGTCTGTCCGCCGCCGATGCGGTTTAAGACAAACTCCTGCCGCATGGGGTCAAGCTCGGACAAAACGTCGTCAAGCAGCAGCACGGGGTACTCACCCGTTTCGTCGAGGTATATCTCACGCTCGGCAAGCTTCAGGGAAAGCGCCGCCGTTCTCGTCTGACCCTGACTTGCAAAGCTCCGTGCGTCCCTGCCGTTTATCGTGACGGCGATGTCGTCCTTGTGAGCGCCGCTTAGACACTGCTGGCTCTGAAGCTCCGCCTGCCGATGCTTTTCCTGATGGTCGCAGAGGTCGTAGTAGATCTCTCTGACGCTGCCGAGCGGGTCACGCACCGACGAGACCGTCCTGTACTCAAGACCGAGCTTCTCGTCCGCTGCGGAAAATTCGCCGTGTATGGGCGCCGCTTCTTCGGAGAGCCTTGCGACGAACGCCGCCCTGTACCGTATAAGCTGCGCCGAGAGCCTGCACATCCCGTCGGAAAATTCGTCGAGGGTGTCAAGCAGGGAGGGCTTTTCATGCCAATCCTTTAAAATGCGGGTCTTGTTCTCGTAGAACTTATTGAATTGCGTCAGATACTCCGCATATCTCGGACGTATCTGACTTATCGCATTGTCCATCAGCCTTCGCCGAGCCGCTGCGCCGTCCTTTATAATATTGAGGTCGTCGGGGCAGAAAAGCACCGTTTTCAGTGTCTCGCTCAGCTCCGATGCCGTCTTTTTGACACCGTTTACGCTGATCTGCTTTCTGACGCCCTGCTTTATCACGATGCGCACGGTCTGCTCTCTGCCGCCGCTTTCGATATCCGCAAGAATCTCGCAAAAGTCGTTGCCGAAGCCTAACAGCTCACGGTCAAAGCGGGTGCGGAAGCTCCTCCCGCACGAGAGCAGGTACACCGCCTCAAGCAGATTCGTCTTACCCTGCGCATTGGCGCCGTATATGACGTTCGTCGCCGGAGAAAAGCTCACCGTCTCGAAGTCGTAATTGCGAAAGCCGTTTAGGGCTAACCTGTTTATCCTCATGCCTTGACTATCTCAAGCTCGTTTCCGGCAAAGCTCACACGGTCGCCGGGGTAAATTTTCTTGCCCCTCTGAGTGCATACCTCGCCGTTAACGCTGACCATGCCCTCGGCGATGCAATACTTTGCCTCGCCTCCGGTACCCGTGAGCGCCGCAAATTTAAGAAGTGAATCGAGCTTTATAAATTCCGTTGATATTTCTATTTTTTCCATTTTATCGCCCTTTTAGGATTTAAGTCTGATCGGAAGTATCATATATTTAAAGCCGTCGCCGCCGTCTGCCGGGGTGATGACGCAGGGGGAAGAGCCGGTGTTTAAGCCAACCGTTATCTCGTCTGCGGGTGCGGCCTTTAATGCTTCCATTATATATTTGTCGTTAAAGCCGATCTCGATGCCGTCTCCGTTGCCGGAGCTTATGCAAACGTCCTCCGCCTTGCCGATGGGCGTTACGCAGACGCAGTTTATGATGCCGTCGTCAAAGCTCATGCGGACGGGGTTCTTCGTCTTTTCGTCAACGATGAGCGACACACGGTCGACCGCACGCAGAAGCTCGCCCCGGTTTACGTTTATCTCGTACTTGAAGTTTTCGGGGACCGCCTTGCGGTAGTTGAGGAAGTCGCCCTCCAATCTGCGGGTGACGATGACGGTCTTACCGACGGAGAATGAAACATGATTTCCGCCGACGGAGATGCGCACGTTTTCCTCGCCGTCGCTCGGACAAATGCGTTCAAGATCGCTCAGTGCAGCTCCCGGAACGATGAATTCGTCGGTACCCTCGTCGCCCTCGATCTTCTCACGGCGAAGCGCAAGACGGTAGCCGTCAACGGAGACGAGCGTCAGAACGCCGTCCTCTATCTCAAACTTCGAGCCTGTGTAAACGGGACGGCTGTCGTTATCGGAAACGGCAAAAATGCTCTGATTTATCATGCTCTTTATGGTTTTCTGAGCAATCGTATAGGAGCGCAGCCCGTCGACCGAAGGAAGCTCCGGATAGTCGTCGGGATCCATGCCCATGAAAGAAAACTCGGTCTTTCCGCACTTTACGACGGTCATACCCTTTTCGTCGCTCTCGATGGAGACCATGCCATCCGGCATACGCCTTACCATCTCGCCGAAAAGCTTTGCCTCCAAAACGACGGAGCCGGGTTCTCTGACCTCCGCCTCGATGCTGCTGTAAATGCCCTTTTTGAGGTCATAGCCCGTGACTCTCAGGTCGTTTCCCGCCTCAAGCAGGAGACCCTCAAGCGAGGGAATGGGACTTTTGCTCGCCGCAGCTCTCGATGCAACGGCGACGGCGGCCTGAAGAAAATGCTTTTCGCAGGTCAGTTTCATTTTCGTTTCCTCCCGATATAAAAAACGTGTTCTTATAAATAATAAATAATAATATTTTAGTAGTGATAGTAGTAGTACGAAATATTGTGGAAAAGCCGCCGAAACGACTGGCAGCGCTGCATTTTCGGTGTTCACAAAAATGTTGTTTATTTTCACGGTTTTCAACAGCAAAAATAAGCGCTGAAATTTTCAACAGCTTTGAACAGCAAATCAACAGTGTTTCGTAAACGAAATGTTTAAAACTCAGTCGCTGTTTATGTTCGAGGTGATGTCTCTCACGGTGTCTGCGACCGCCTTGTCGGTGCGTATGAGATCCTCTATCTTCTTTATCGAGGAGAGCACCGTCGAGTGATTTCTGCCCTCGTACTCGCCGCCGATCTCCTTGAGCGGGAGATTGGTCAGCGTGCGGATAAGGTACATGGACACCTGACGTGCAAAGGCGGTGCTTTTGGACCTGTTCTGCCCCCTGATGTCCTGTTCGCTGAGGGAGAAGAAGCGGGCCGTCTCGTGAATGATGCGCTGCGGCGAGGGGATGTAGCTGCCGTTTTTCGTAACGTCCGCTATGGCACGCTTGACGTCCGCCGTGTCGATCTTCTTTCCGAGTATCTCCTTATATGCGGTGAGGCGCTTTACGACGCCCTCTATCTGACGCACGTTGGAGCTTAAAGTCTCCGCTATGTAGTTTACCGCATCGTCCTCTATAATGAGTCCGAGCTGCGCCGCCTTGGCTCTCGTGATGACCATCCTCGTCTCAAGGTCGGGCGGCTGTATGTCCGCCATAAGACCGCCCTCAAAGCGGCTGCGGAGTCTGTCGTCAAGCACGCTCATGTCGATGGGCGGACGGTCGGAGGTGATGACTATCTGATGTCCCGCCTCGTAGATGTTGTTGAAGGTGTGGAAAAATTCCTCCTGCGTCGCCTGCTTGCCGGATATAAACTGAATATCGTCAACAAGGAACAGGTCCACGTTGCGGTATTTCATTCGGAATTCCTCGTTCGTCTTGTCGCGCAGAGCCTTCATAAGCTGATTCGTGAACTCCTCGCCCTTGACGTATGCGATCTTCGTCGAGGGGTCACGCTCCCTTATCGCCTGTCCTATCGCAAGCAGAAGGTGCGTTTTGCCGAGACCGGAGTTGCCGTATATGAAAAGGGGGTTGTTGTAGGGTCCGCCCGGCTTTTCCGCCACCGCAACGGCTGCGTTGTGTGCAAAGCGGTTGGAGTTGCCGACGATGAAGCGGTCAAAGGTGTAGCCCGCCATTTCCGGCAGGGGGTCGTTATCCGGCTTTGCGGCGTTGTAGTCCTCGATCTCGTCGCCGACGAGCATCAGAACGTTGAACTCGGTCGAAAAAATGTCGTACAGCGCATTCTTTATGAGATCGACGAAGCGCCCCATTATTATCTCACGGCGGAACTCTGTCGCCGTGTGCAGCACGAGGGTGCAGGAGTCTATCTCGACCGGCTCACAGTCGGAAAACCACGTTCTGATCGCAGTCGGCGTAAGATGCTGCGCCAGCTCCTCCAGCACGGCGGCCCATATATCTTGAACGGAATTCATAAGCTGATTCTCCTCATTATTTATAAAATTCATTATAGCAAATTTTTTGAGTTTATGCAATAGATATATATATTATATATGTAAGAGACAAAATATTTTTTGCTTTTGTTTAAGAGCAATTATATTCAAAAATCAATGAATATTCGCTAAATTATGAATAAATGTGTAAATTCTCTTGACAAATGCATTTTACGGTGGTAATGTACACGCTGCACGTACAAAAGTGCGTGAGAGAGATATTTGAAAGGATGTTCATTTTGAAAGCAATAGCAAAAGCATATAACGGCGTAAGCCTTATCCTGCGCATTGTTATCGGTCTTGCGATCGGCGTTGCGCTGGCTCTTCTCATTCCCGACGCAAAAAACAATGCCGAGTGGATCGGCATTTTCGGCGACTTATTCGTCGGCGCTCTGAAGGCGATAGCGCCCGTGCTGGTGTTCGTTCTGGTCGTGAGCGCACTCGCTCAGTCCAACGAAAAGCTCGGTAAGCAGTTCCGCTCCGTCGTCATTCTCTACCTCATTTCCACCTTTATGGCGGCTGTTATCGCAGTTACGGCAAGCTACATATTCCCCATCGGTCTGACTCTTACCGACGCAGCCGACAGCGCCGCTCCCGACAGCATCGGCAGTATCTTCAGAGGACTTCTCACAAACGTTGTGTTAAACCCCGTGCAGTCCATTGCAAGCGGCAACTACCTCGGCATCCTGTTCTGGGCGATAATCCTCGGCGTTGCGCTTAAAAAGGCGAGCGCCGGTACCAAGCAGTTTCTTTCCGACTGCTCGGAAGCCGTCACCAAGGCGGTGCGCTGGGTAATCAACTTTGCCCCCTTCGGTATCATGGGTCTCGTGTTCACCGCAGTTTCCACCAGCGGTCTCGACATCTTCACCGAGTACGGCAAGCTCCTGCTCATCCTCGTAGGCTGCATGCTCGTCTCCGCACTTGTCGTTAACCCCCTCATGGCGTTCATCGTCATGCACAAAAACCCCTATCCCCTCGTGTTCAAGTGCCTCAAGGAAAGCGGCGTGACCGCATTCTTCACCCGCTCCTCCGCTGCGAACATCCCCGTGAATATGTCCCTGTGCGAGAAGCTCGGTCTCAATAAGGAGCTGTACTCCGTCTCCATCCCCCTCGGTGCGACCGTCAATATGGCGGGTGCGGCGGTCACCATCACGGTTATGACCATGGCTGCAGTTCACACCATGGGAATCCCCGTCGACTTTCCCGTTGCCGTGCTTCTGAGCGTTATGGCGGCTCTCGGCGCCTGCGGTGCATCCGGCGTTGCCGGCGGCTCCCTGCTGCTCATCCCCATGGCGTGCGCACTGTTCGGCATAAGCGACTCCGTTGCGATGCAGGTCGTCGGCGTCGGCTTTATCATCGGCGTCATCCAGGACTCCGTCGAGACTGCGGTCAACTCCTCCTCCGACGCACTCTTCACCGCCGTTGCCGAGTTCGGCCAGTGGCGCAAGGAAGGCAAGGAGATCAAGTTCTGATCCTTGGATAAAACAACAAAAAATCTCGGAAACCGTTGAGTTTCCGAGATTTTTTTATATCCTCTTACGCTGCGGCTTTGCGGCGCTTTACTCTGACGACGATTATCACCGTGCTGATAACGGCGCCGAGCAGCGATGCGCAGCAGACGCCGAATGCAACGTAGGTGAGCGTCCGGTCAAGCGGCTTGCCCTCACCGTTTTCGCTTGCCGTGTACACCTCGTCGTAGCTGCCGTCGCCGTCGGAGTCCACTGACAGCGTCGTGTCGCCCATGTTTCCGGCGACCGTGTCGATGACCGTGCGCCGTCCGACGTCGATGTCCTCAAAGCGCCTGAAGTCCGTGTACTCACCGTTTTCGTCCATGTAGCCGACGGTGTAGTCCATGCTGCCGGAGGCGTTGCCCTCGATCTTAATGTCGTACAGAGCGCCCTCCTTTAGCCTCAGCACCTTTGCGGTGTCGTCGCCGTCCTCCGTATTCTCAAAGCTCAGCGAACCGAAGGAGGTGCGGGTGGAGAGGCTGTCCTCCTCGGAGCAGAGCGTCTCGCCCTTGTACTTCACCGTGACGTCCACGGGGCAGGCGATCCTTATGTAAATGTAGCGCTGACCGTTGACCTGATCCGCAATGTCGCCGAAGAAGAATTGCAGGTCGTCGGCATCCGCCACCTCGTAGTGGCATCCGTCGCTTGCGAGCGCCTCCATGAGCTGCTGCGCCTCGTACTTGTCGCTTGAGTAGAGGTCCTGGAAAAATCCGAGCGTGTATATGCTTATGCCCTCGTCCTTGAGCGACTGTGCATATTCAATGAGATCGTCGCCCGTAAGCCCCTCGTTCGGCATACCGTCCGACATGAGAACGATTATCTTCTCGTCGGAGTCCACGGTCGAGAGCAGGCTTGCCGCCGTCGCAAGACCGGCGTAGGTGTTGGTGCGACCGCCCGTGCGGATGCCGTCGATGGCGGAGCCGAGAACGCCCTCATCCGCCGAGAAGCCGAGCTGGAGCATGGCGTCGTAGTCGTAGCTCACGATGCCGACGGCGGCGTTCTGACCGAGTACGGAGCTTACGAAGCGGTGCGCTGCGTCCTTGGTCTCCTCAATGGGGGTGCCGCTCATGCTGTCGGAGCTGTCGAGCGTCAGAACGATCGACCTGTCGGACAGCATCATGCCCTTGTACCAGTCGAGCGAAAAATCGGGCTGCTCGGTAAACAGACGGACGGTTGCGCCGTAGCTGCCGTAGGGGTCCTCGTAGGCAACCTTTTTTTGTGCGTACTCCAAAGCGTCCGACACGCTTAAGTGCGAGCCGTCGGAGTTTTTCTCGCACAGACCCTCGCTCACGGCGTTTATCATCTCAAGATTGTACACGGTCGCAATGACGTCGTCGTTTGCGTAGACTGCCGCCGCACCCTTGGAAAGGAAGGCGTCAACAAGGCGCTCATCCCGTCCGCTTGAGCAGGCGCCGAGGTAGACTATGCTGTTGACGAGACTGCCGTCCTCAAAATAGTTTTCGACAAAGCTTGCGGTGATGAGGAAGGTGTCCCCGCCCGAAATGAGGGAGCCGTTTTCGATCGCCTGTGCGTACTTCTGATAGTTCTCCTCGGTGCAGGGAACGCCCGTGACGAGCATGGAGCCGATGTCGTATGAGTAGGCTCCGTGACCGTGCCAAAGAATGACGCTGTACTGACCCATGGCGGCGAGACTTTCGAGATCGACCGCCTCGGTGTCGTAGTTTGCGGAGCTTTCAAAGGAGTACACATCGTACTCGTAGTCGATGCTCTCCGCCGCATCGTCCACAAGGTGCATATAGCTCCAAACCTCATGCCCCTCATACGAGGGCAGGCAGGGCTGGTAGGTCGAGATGTAAAGCTCCGGTGCGTCGTCGCCGTTTGCGTCCACGTCCGCAAGCTCCGGCGCATAGAAGTACTGCGCCCCGCTGTCCAGCGTGACGAGTATTCCGGTATCGCATACGTCGTAGTCCTTGATCACGTCCTCGGAATACATATCATATACGGTGTTTTCAACGTCGTCGAGGAAGTCGTCAAGGTTCTCCGAGGTGACCTCCGTGTACTCGCCCATGAGCGAGGCTTCGGCGGCGTCCATGGCGGAGGAGAAGTCGCTTGCCTCGTTAGAGAGCTTCTGCGCCTGCTCCTTGGTGCCGGCAAGCTCACCGAGGGAGCTTATGTCCGGCGTTTTCTTTTCTATCGCCTCGGTGTTGTAGGACAGAGCGCTCTCGCTTCCCCCGCCCTTTCCGTCTCTTGCCTTGTCCAAAACGGTGTTGCCTTTGACCGCCGGGACGATGATATACGCCGCCGACGAGAGCATAAGCAGCAGGCACAAAACGAGCGCAAGCACCGCACCGCCGATCTTTGTGGAGCGGGGCTTTTTGGGCTTGGGTGTCTTGGGCGGCTTTGCGGGGGCGGCGTTTATCGTTTCGCCGCAGTAGGGGCAGAATTTTGAGCGCTTGGGGATCTCCCTTCCGCACTTTGTACAGAACATGATCGGCTCCTCCTTGTCCGTGTGTGGTTATTTATAATCGGATTATTCATAATCGGATTATACAACGCCGCACGGCGCAAATTCAAGCGGGGAGGCTTTGTTTTTCAACAAAAAATCGCAGGGGTTTTGCCCTGCGATTTTTTGCATAACACGAAACTGTAAAAACCAGAAAGTTCAGAGGCGAGATTAAGGCGCAGCAGGGGAGCTTGAGGGGACAAGGTC
>OCQZ01000055.1_pt1 | contig 29780 bp, 19 predicted proteins | sample 1538921 | NCBI WGS metagenome assembly OCQZ01 (sample SAMN03418269, study PRJEB22391) | human gut metagenome | biome: human-gut; feature: organic feature; material: feces | host: Homo sapiens | place: Tanzania | collected 2013-01 | reverse complement strand
CAAGCTCCATTTCATTTGTGGTTATAATATGATGAAAAGTATTGGCCAACTTGGCGTACTCAGAAATATACCACGAACCTGTGTTATTGTTGCAATCACTGCAGAGATAATAACCGCCGCCCCCACGTTGATTCACTTTCCCCTTAAGCCCGGAGAAATCCCATGGTTTTCGTCCACCAGCACCAGTCATCATGTCAACAGTGGCTTCGGGCGGAAACTCTTTTACAGAAACTGAATTGAATGCGCTTTCTGGCGGGACATGTTCATAGGTCAGTTTTTTCTTTTGACCGCAGAGTTTACAGATTCCTTCGACAGTTTTTTTCATTACAGGGTTCCTTCAAACGCTTCTTTCAAAATACTCTGCCGCATGGCTTCCGCCTGCTGCAAAGCTGTATCCACGGTCTGCTCGATGCTGTCGCAGACGGACAGGCGGGATTCGATATATGTCAGCAATCGCTTTTGTATTTCCACAGGTGGCATTGGCACGATTGCATTTCCGACATCCGTCTGATTAATGCTTGCCTGATTAACTGCTTGCTTTGCACTCTTAGTTAATTCTTTTCTCCCAGTGGACGACGATAGATAATACGTTAGAAAATCGCCGTTCACCGTTTCGTTATCCAACTTTATGCGCATCATATTACTTTCAAATACAGTTGTCTCTCCTAGGAAACGAACCAAAGCACATTTTCCCAGATAAGGCATGGAGTTCACACGATTGACAATTAAATCTCCTATTTCCAATGAATAGCGTGTAATCTCATCCACAGTAAGGTTAACGCGCTTATAGTAATAGTCTTTTACTATGAAGCCATCATAGAAACCATCTATTCTTAAAATTGGAGTTCCATTATCACTGTAATCGCTTTTCGGTTTATATAAACCATTCTGTGGCGACCCAAGAATGGCTGTATTGAGTGTTTGATAATACTGATCTTCAATTGAATCAAACGCCTCTTTCAGCACGGCCTGCCGATACACCGCAAGCTGTGCTTTTGTTTTTTTCAGCGTTTCCACCCCGGCGTCGAGTTGAGAGAACAGCTCCTCAATACGGGAAACGATGCGTTCCTGCTCTGAGAGAGGCGGGACAGGAACAGGTATTCTTTTCATCTCCGCTTGCGTCAGTTTTAAGCGGGTTGTGCCAGAAACATAACCCTTGTAGTTGAAGCTGTTCAGATAATAACACAAGAACTTGTTATTCGTTTTTGACCTCAAAACATGCGCATGGTTGTTTACCCAAGTTTTTCCACTGATTATGTACGCCTTGTTCGAGAATGCATCCAAAAACGGAGCGCCATCTTCACCGAGCAAAACATATTCTCCGTCCGTAATATAATCGTCAATGAAGCCAACCTGTCCGGTTGCACCATAGTATGGATACAGTTCTGATTGTTCTTTCCCTTTTATACGGGAGGCCCGTTCACTGCTATTAATAGGCTTGCGAAAAGTATCACAAATATCTACAGCTTCTGTGAAAGGGACGACATTCCAATTGTTACTCATATCACGCCACCAGTTCCACGTTCATTTCCTGCAAAATCGCCTTGTACTGATCTCCAAACACATCGTAAAACCTGCCCAGACCGCCCTTGCGGTCAAAGGGACTGAGGTCCAGATCCTCCGGCTCAATACTGAGGGAAACAGCGATGTGATCCTTGATGAGGCGCAGCCATTCCATCTGCTCATCCGTAAAATGGATATGGCCTGCGTTCCGGCGCAGCGTCCACTGCATGAAGTTATAATTCACCTTGTCCGCGAACGGGGCGAGATGATCGGCATAGCCCATCTCAAAGCGGATGATGGAGATCAGATCCGTAAGCTGCGCCACGGTGCCCCGCTTGACCTTTTCCGGCTTCCTGATGGCATAGCATTCCCACAGGCGCTCGATGGTGATGTTCTGCGCCTTCAGCTTTTCATACAGGGCTTTGAGCTTTGTGATCGCTATGGGACGGTCCTTGTACCGCTGATCGTAAATGATCCGCAGGGCAAGGATTTCATCCTTGTTCTCCTCGATAAACGCATGGAAGGTCTTGAGGATGCGGTCTGCATTCGCCTGCTTATCGGTATCGTACCCGGCAAAGAGCACCGTGTCGATATTCACGGAATCGATGACCTGCTCATGGCTGCGGCGCACATTCTCGATGTAATCGCGAATATCCGGATTATAGAAGGGCTGCACGGCCTGTTGGATCAGCGCCTTCTTTGCCTCATCCATGCGGCGCTGCTCGTCCTCGGTCGGCTCATGATCGTCGGACAGATCGACACCGGCCTTGGAGGAAACAATATCCGGATCAAAAGCATCCAACAGCCGCTGGGCGATGTTCCCGGCGCTGCTGCCGACGGTGCTGCTGAATTCGGTGCGCTCCCGGTCGGTCATCTGGCTGTTGAGCCGGATCACACGGTTTGCAAGGGATGTAAGGGTGTCTTCATCCTTTGCGCCCATGGCCACCGTCAGCATCAGTTCCTTCATGCTGACGGAGGGCTTGCGCTCCAGAGTGCGGGTCTCGGTCTTTTTGGATTTCGTGACGCCTACGGCGTCCACGATCACAAAATGATCCTTGTTCTCCGTGGCGGACGGTGTGACCTTCTGCAGGTCGTCCTTGCCGAGGGTGCGGGTGCCTCGACCCTTCATCTGCTCAAAATAATTCTTGCTGCGAACATCGCGCATAAAGATCAAGCACTCGATGGGCTTCACGTCCGTCCCGGTGGCGATCATGTCAACGGTAACGGCAATACGGGGATTATAATCGTTGCGGAAGGCGCTGAGAACAGTCTCCGGACGATCCGCCTGACAGGTGATCTTCTGGCAGAATTCATTGCCCTCGCCAAACTCCTCCCGGACGATCTGGATGATATCATCCGCATGGCTGTCGGTCTTGGCGAAGATCAGCGTCTTGGGCACTTCGCGGCGGTGCGGGAATAGCTGCGTGAACAGGTTATCCCGGAATGCCCGGATCACGGTGCGGATCTGGCTGGGATTCACAACATCCCGATCCAGCTTTGCCGTGGTATAGATCAGGTCCTCGTCCATCTGCTTCCAGCGCTTTGCGCGGGTCAGGCGGTCCCGATACTCGATCTGCTGCTTGAGGATCATCGCACCGTTTTTCGTAACATCGGTCTCAATGAGGAAGATGTCCTCACCGACATTGACCCCATCGATAATGGCCTGCTCTCGCGAATATTCGCTGACCACGTTCTGGTTGAAAAAGGCAAAGGTGCGCTTGTCCGGCGTAGCGGTCAGGCCAATGATGAAAGCGTCGAAATACTCCAGCACCTGGTTCCAAATGTTGTAGATCGACCGATGGCATTCATCGACGATGATGCAGTCGAAAAACTCCGGGGGATACTTTTCGTTATAGACGATCTCTTTCGTCGCCTGTGCGTCGGCCCCGGCCTGCTCGAAGAAGGATTCTTCCTCTGCGGATTCATCCATCTCCTCGCCCTTCAGGATGGAGTACATCCGCTGAATGGTGCTGATGCAGATCTGGATGTCATTGGGGATATAGGAGCTGTTCAGGCGGCGAACACCGTAAAGCTGGGCAAAGGAGCGGTTGTCGTCATTCGGCGTATAGGCAAGGAATTCCCGCTCCGCCTGCTCGCCCAGTGACTTGGTGTCCACAAGGAACAGGATGCGCTTCATCTTGCCAAACTTCAGCAGACGGTATGCTGCCGTGATTGCTGTGAAAGTCTTGCCTGCGCCGGTTGCCATCTGCACCAGCGCCTTGGGACGATTATCCGCAAAGGAGGCGTCCAGATTTTGAATCGCTGTGATCTGACATTTGCGGAATCCGGCGGTATCAAAGGCCGGAAAATGCTTCATGTTATTGCGGATCGTATCGCCCTTTGTGAGTAGAGCAAGCAGTGTTTCCGGCCTGTGGAAGGAAAATACACGCCGGGAGCGATACTTGACATCAGCATAATCCGTGAAACGGGTAAGCTGCCCGGTGGCTTCATAGGCAAAGCGGATCTTATACTCGGTGGTTATGTATTTGAAGGTGCTGTTGGCATAGCGCCCGGACTGACCCTCGACGACCGTGATGTTCTCGCCCAGCTCGTCCTTCTTCGCTTCAATCACGCCTACGGGCTTCCCATCAACAAAAAGAGCATAGTCAACCGGCCCGGTACTGGTGGGATATTCCCGAACAGCAACACCGAGAGAAGCCATGGGATTCACTTTTTTCAGATCCTGAACGACCCAGCCGGATTGCGCAAGACGGGCATCGATCAGTTGTCTGGCTCTTTCTTCAGGGGTCATGTTGGTCGCCTCCCCGCAAAGCAAAAAACAAATCACACTTATATTTTGACATAATATTATATCACGATCCAGCTGGATAATCTACTGCTTCCGCAGCTTTTGCGGAGGCAGTTTTTACGTTTTCTAATCCTTTTTTGAAAAGTGGTTAAGTTTTCACCTTTCCCGTGACCGTATATTGAGGCACACATTTTCCTTTGAGCAGGGTGGTCAAAGCAGTCAATATCTCTCCGTAGGGTGAGAGGATCTGCTCTCCGAAACGATATAGATCGGAGGTGATCACAATGTACGGAAAGCTGCATCAGGCGAGGAGCCTATGCTACCCCGTACCCGGTTAGCATCCATACACCAAGTGTGGAGGTCATGGAGCTCTTTTCCTAAAGGTCTATATAGGACAACAAAAAATAATACCTATAAGAAAGATTATAGGAATGACCAGCACGACCTCCACACCAACATCACAGCAGGCCGGATGAAACGGGCAGCAGAGTCCCGCCATTACTGAATAAATCTGCTTTCGTGCCCAGCTTCTCCGGCCATGGATAAAACACATTTACAGGAGGAAAATCATGAGATTCAAAATCAACTATGGTGGCAAGTCCGCCTACGATCCCAAGGACTTCTCTCGCGGGAAGTTTGAATGCAAGGCCGTGTTTCAGATGCGGAAAGGAATGCCCGTCGTGGTCTCCCACAGCACCGATCCCGCCTACGATTACTGGAAGGTCGAGTACAACTTTGCCTGCGTGGTCTTTGCCGAATATCAGGACGCACTGGACTTCTGCGCCGGACGCTTCTTCGATTCGGCCGGAAAGCCCGTCAAGGCTGTGAGGGCATAAGCATGACGGATGTACTCTACCATCCCCTGATCGACCGGGACACGGCCGGACTGGACAAGTCCCCACTGTTCTGTTCCCCGGACCGGGAAAAGGTCGCCGACACCGCGCGGGAAGGCCAAATGACAGAGCAGCACCGTTGAGAGCATCCTGACGAATGAGAAGTACAAGGGCTGCGCGATCCTGCAGAAGAAGTTCACGGTGGATTTCCTTTCCAAAAAGATGAAGGTCAACGAGGGCGAGGTGCCGCAATACATTGTGGACCAGAGCCATCCGGCCATTATCGATCCGGAGGAATGGCAGAAGGTGCAGGATGAAATGGCGGTCCGGAAGGCCAAGGGCAAGCACCACAACAGCCTCAGCCCGTTCTCGGCAAAGATCGTCTGCGGCGATTGCGGCGAATTCTACGGCAGCAAGGTCTGGCACAGCACGGACAAGTACCGCCGGGTGATCTGGCAGTGCAACGGCAAATTCAAAGGCGAATACCGCTGCGGCACACCGCATCTGTACGAGGAGGACATCAAGCGCCTGTTCCTGCAGGCTGTGGCGGATCTTACAGAAGCGCAGGAAGTTCTGATTGAAACCTGCCAGATGTTGCTGGATGAATACCTGAACACGGATGCCCTTGATGCAGAGAGTGCTGCATTGGAGACCGAGATGGAGTTCGTCTCGGAGCTCACGCGGAAGCTGATCGCGGAAAATGCCACCACGGTCATGCAGCAGGAGGAGTGTAACCGGAGATACGATGAGCTGGTCCAGCGGTACCGTGATGCCGAGGATAGAGCCCAGCAGCTTCAGAACCAGAAGGTCACCCGGCGCTTTCAGGCTGATGTGATCGAGAGCTTCATGAATGAGATCCGCGCCTTTGATAATTCTCTCCCTGTCCAATACAGTGACCGCTTCTGGCTCAACCTGATCGACCGGGTGGCGGTTTATGAGGATGGGCGGTTGGTCTTCCGATTCAAAAATGGAACAGAGATCACGGAAACTCTTTGACGGTAGATACGATAACAGCCCGTGATGGGGACCGATTGATCCTCATCACGGGCTTTCCTTATTGAAACGATTATGGCCGTTTGAAACATTTGCTTTTCCGGCCAGCGTGCTTGTTTCGGGAAAATACCTTCTGAAAGGAGCTTGATTATGACGGACGCCTGTACAAATGCACGCGCTCTCAGCAGAAAGCCCTACGATGAGCGGCTTTCCGGGCAAAAAGAAACGGACCAAACATCGACACATTGTATCAATGTTTGGTCCAGTTATGGTGCCGGTGGCCGGACTCGAACCGGCACGATGTTGCCATCAGAGGATTTTAAGTCCGCCGTGTCTACCATTCCACCACACCGGCATTTTTACCGCTTTATTTTACCATTTGCCGCATCGCCTGTCAACAATTATAATGCTTGCGTTATCTGCCGTAATTTGATATTATATTCTATTATAATATATTATGAAGTAGTGTTGGGAATGAATTACAGTAAATGGAGTGCAGCACGCTGCTGCGGCGACGCACCCGAAGCGCTGCTGGCGGCGGGCTATCCTCCGCTGCTTGCGTCCATGCTTGCGGTGCGAGGGATAGAAACGGAAGAAAGGGCAAGGGAATTTCTTGACGGAGGTTCGGACTGCCTTAGGGATCCCATGCTCTTTAAGGGCATGGACAAGGCGGTCTCACGCATAAAGTCGGCGCTCGGTGCGGGTGAGACCTTCGCCGTGTACGGAGACTACGACGTGGACGGCATCACCGCCACCTGTCTGCTCACCGACTGGCTGCGCTCGAAGGGCGCAGAGTGCCTGACCTACATTCCCGACCGTATTGCCGAGGGCTACGGCTTAAACTGTGCTGCGATCGACAAGCTCAAAGCGCAGGGCGTGAGCCTCATCATAAGCGTCGACTGTGGCATCACCGCAGCGGCGGAGGCGAAGCATGCAAAAGAGATCGGCGTCGATCTCATCATCACCGACCACCACGAGTGCAGGGAGGAGACGCTCCCCTCCGCAGTTGCGGTCATCGACGCAAAGCAGCCGGACTGCCCCTACCCCAACAAGGAGCTGGCGGGCGTCGGCGTCGCTTTGAAGCTCGTCTGCGCCGTCGAGGGCGAAAGCGCCCCGGTCATCGAGCGCTATGCGGAGCTTGCCGCCGTCGGAACGGTGGCGGATGTCGTGCCGCTCGTCGGCGAAAACCGCTACATCGTCCGCTGCGGAATCGACGCAATGGAGCATCGCCCCAGACCCGGCATCGCCGCTCTGCTGCGGGAGTCGGGAGCGGGGGACAAGCGCATCACCGCAACGACCATCGGCTTCTCGCTTGCGCCGAGGCTGAACGCCGCCGGAAGGCTCGGCTGCGTTCCCGTGGCGCTGAAGCTTTTAATGACAAAGGACCCGGCGGAGGCAAGCTCGCTCGCCTCTGCGCTGTGTGACCTAAACCGCCGCCGTCAGATGCTCGAAACGAGCATTTGGGAGGACGCAAAGGGCATGATGAGCCGCAAAAGCCCCGGTCTGCCCATCGTGCTGTCGAGCGAAAAATGGCACCAGGGTGTCATCGGCATCGCCGCATCAAAGCTTGCTGAGCAATACTCCGTGCCGACCGTTATGATATGCCTCGACGGTGAAAAGGGCAAAGGCTCGTGCCGCTCCTGCGGCGGCTTCAACCTGTTTGACGCACTGTCCGCCTGCTCGGAGTACCTTGAGGGCTTCGGCGGTCATGCGCTTGCGGCGGGACTCAATATCCGCCGTGAACGGATGGACGATTTTTGCCGTGCCTTTGAGGAATACTACGAGAAAAACAAGCCGCTTGAGCTGCCGGAGCTTTGCTGCGACCTTGAGATCACGGAGCCGGAGTCGCTCGACATGGAGGGAGTTGAGGCGCTTTCCCGACTCGAACCCTTCGGCAACGGCAACGCAAAGCCGCTCATGTGCATCCTCGGCTGCCGGCTTGACCGCATCAACGAGATCGGCGGCGGGCGTCACCTTCGGCTCGGCGTGAGCTATCGGGGGAAAAGCTTTGAGTGCGTGTTCTTTTCGCACAGCGAAAGGGACCTAAACGTCGGCGTCGGCGACTGCATCGACATAGCCTTTACGCCGCAGATAAACGAGTTCCGCCAAAGCCGAACGGTGCAGCTTCAGATCACCGCCGTGCGGCGGCACGATCCGAGGGAGCTGTGCAGGAGCCTGCTTTCGGGCGGGGACGCTTTTGCCCTGCGCCGTGCGGCGGTGTACTGCCCCGACAGGTCGGACTTCGTAAAGGCGTGGAGGCGGCTGCAGTCCCTCGGCGGTACGGTAGCGGAGGACTTTGAGAACGTGCTGCGCCAGTGTCCCGTCGGACTGCGACCGGAGAGCTTCTGCATCTGCCTGTGCGTACTGCTTGAGCTTGGGCTTATGCGCAGGGGCAGCTCAGGCGGCATTTTGGGCGCCGACATAATACGGGACTCCGCAAAGGTGAATCTTGAGGATTCAAGGATAATAAAACGGCTCAGGAGAGAAAATGGAAGACGACAGAAGTAATGCGGCGCAGGAGCGGGGAAAGCTTGATCCCGACGAAATGTTTGCCGAGCTTGAAAATAAAATACAGGTCAACTGTCCCGAAATGGAGCTGGGCAGGATAAAAGCCGCCTACGAGATGGCAAAGCTTGCCCACGCCGGGCAGAAGCGCAAGGAGGGTTCGCCCTATGTGACCCACTGCGTCGCCGCTGCGGACATCGCCGTCGATATGGGGCTTGACGAGGACTCCGTCATTGCCGCTCTGCTGCACGACCTCATCGAGGATACGCCGCTCACGCACGCCGACATCGCAAAGCAGTTCGGCGAGAGCGTCGCAAACATCGTCGAGGGCGTCACGAAGCTGACCCGTGTGCAGTACACCAGCAAGGAAGACGAGCAGATGGAGAACCTGAGAAAGATGCTCATGGCAATGAGCAAGGACATCAGGGTCATCCTCATAAAGATCGCCGACAGGCTGCACAATATGCGCACCATGGAGTACCAGACCGCCGAGAAGCAGCGCATAAAATCGCTCGAAACGATGGAGATATACGCCCCCATCGCCCACCGCCTCGGTATGCAGAAGGCGAAGTGGGAGCTTGAGGACCTGGCGCTCAAGTACCTTGACCCCACGGGCTACAAGGAGATAACGGACGTACTCAACGAGCGCATGGAAACGCTCAGGAGCTTCATGTCGTCCATGGAGGAGAAGATCAAAAAGCGCCTCACGGACGAGGGGCTGGAGGTCACGATATACAGCCGCATAAAGCATATATACAGCATCTACCGCAAGATGTATGCGCAGAAGCTCGACATAAACGGCATATTCGACCTCTGCGCCTTCCGGGTCATAGTGGACACGATACCCGACTGCTACAACGTTCTCGGCATCATCCACGATATGTTCAAGCCCGTGCCGGGTCGCTTCAAGGACTATATCTCGACACCGAAGCCGAATATGTACCAAAGCGTGCATACCACGGTCATAGGCAGCGAGGGCATACCCTTTGAGGTGCAGATACGCACTTGGGATATGCACCGCACCGCCGAATACGGCATCGCCGCCCATTGGAAATACAAGATGGGCGACACCGGCGTTAAGACCGGCGACGAGGAGAAGTTTGCTTGGGTGCGCAGGCTGCTTGAAAGCCAGCAGGAGTCCGACGCAACGGACTTTTTCCACAACCTGAAAATCGATATGTTCGCCGACGAGGTGTTCGTTTTCTCACCGAAGGGCGACGTTATAAATCTTCCCGCAGGGGCGACGCCCATCGACTTTGCCTACAGCATACACTCCGCCGTCGGCAACAGCATGGTGGGTGCGTCGGTAAACGGCAGGATAGTCACCTTTGACCACGTTCTCCAAAACGGCGACATCGTGGAGGTGCGCACGGCGAAGAATGCGCCGGGTCCGAGCCGTGACTGGCTGAACATCGCAAAAAGCGGCTCTGCGAGAACGAAGATCAAGCAGTGGTTCAAAAAGGAGCGCCGTGAGGAGAACATCGTCCGAGGCAAGGAGATGTTCGAGGCGGAGCTTAAAAACAGGGGACTGCGCCCGGAGGAGATAAGCGACGAGGAGGTGCTGCCTCTGCTGCTTAAAAAGGTCTCCTGCGCAAGCCTTGAGGAGCTGTACGCCTCCATCGGCTACGGCGGCATGACCGCCACGAGAAGCGTCAACCGCATGAAGGACGAGCTTCTGCGTCTGCACCACGCAAACGAGAAGAAGACCGTGCTTGACAAGGTGACCGAGGCGGCGGAGCGCCGTGAAACTCAGGCGAAAAAGAAGGTAAAGCCCGTCCACGGCGTGCTTGTCGAGGGGCTTGACAACTGCCTTATAAAGTTCTCACGCTGCTGCACCCCCATCCCCGGCGATGAGATCGCAGGCTTCATCACGAGGGGGCAGGGCGTGTCGATACATCGCTGCGACTGTGAAAATTACATCCGCCGGAGCGCCCACCCGGAGGACGAGGGTCGCTGGATAAAGGTCGAGTGGGCGGACGATATAAATGAGACCTACACCACGACGATCAAGGTCGTCTCGCACGAGCGCAGCGGTCTTATCATGGACATTGCGACGGCGCTCAACGCCCTGAACGCCAAGGTGCGGAGCATGAACGCAAGAGACATCGAGGGCAGCAAATCCGTCGTGAGCATAACGCTTGAGGTGAAGAATTTGGATGCTCTGCGGATGGTCATCAACAGGCTTTCCTCGATACGGGGCGTCAGCGAGGTCAGCAGAAACGGAAGGAGAAAAAATGAGAGCGGTACTGACGAGGGTTGACAGCGCCTCCGTCGCCATTGGCGGCGAGGTGAAGGCGAGCATAGGCAAGGGGTTTCTCGTGCTGCTCGGCGTCCATGAGGACGACACCGCAGAGCAGGCGGACAAGATCGCCGACAAGATCTGCGGTCTGAGGATATTTGAGGACGAGGCAGGCAAAATGAACCTGAATCCCGAAACGGCGGGAGCGGAGCTGCTTATCATCAGCCAGTTTACGCTGTTTGCCGACTGCCGCTCACGGCGACCGGGCTTTTCCCATGCGGCGAGACCCGAAAAGGCGATACCGCTTTACGAAAGAGTGATCGAAAACTGCCGCAAGCGGGGCTTTTCGGTCGGCACCGGAGAGTTTGGAGCCGAGATGAAGGTCAGCTCCGTAAACGACGGTCCCGTTACGATAATTCTTGATACGAAGGAGCTTTGAAAATGCTTATTAAAACACTTCCCGTGGGACAGCTTGAGGCAAACTGCTACGTCGTTACGGACGAGAAGACCCTTGACTGTGCCGTTATAGACCCCGGCGACGAGAGCAACACCATACTCGATTACCTTGAGGACAACAAGCTCTCCTGCAAGGCGATACTGCTCACGCACGGACACTTTGACCATGTGGGTGCGGTGCAGGCGGTCGCCGAGGAGACGGGAGCTGTGACCTATATACACCCCGCCGACGAGGGCTACCGTGTGGGCATGAGCGGCATGATGTTCAGACTCCCCGAAAACGGAAAGACCTACTCCGACGGCGACGTTATAAAGGTCGGCTCGCTTGAGTTTGCGGTGATGTCAACGCCGGGTCACAGCCCCGGCAGCGTGTGCCTCATATGCGAGGACGCACTGTTCACCGGCGACACGATATTCAGAGGCTCCTGCGGCAGGACCGATCTCCCCGGCGGAGACATGGCCGCCGAGATGCGCTCCATTAAGCGCATATGCGAGCTGCCGGGGGACTATGAGCTGTACCCCGGACACATGGACGCTTCCACGCTTGAGCGTGAGCGGAGATTCAACCATTACTGCCGTGAGGCAATGACCGGAAGATACTGATAATAACAGAAGAGAGTGAGAGTAAAATGGATACGGCAATAGTCGTCCTGCTGTTTGTTGCGGGACTGGTTCTTATCATCAAGGGCGGAGACTGGTTCGTGGATTCCGCCGTGTGGATCGCTAATATAACGGGAATACCCAAGTTCATCGTCGGTGCGACGATAGTCAGTATGTGTACAACTCTGCCGGAGCTTACCGTGTCGCTTTTGGGCGTCGTTGACGGTGAGTACGACATGGCGGTCGGCAACGCCGTCGGCTCCGTTACGGCGAACATCGGTCTTATCATGGGCATTTCACTCGTGTGCATACCCTCGGCCGTGAAGCGTGGCAGCTTCTGGCTCAAGGCAACGCTCATGTCCCTTGCGGCAGCGCTTTTGTGGCTGCTTTGCAGGGGCGGCAGACTTGAATTTCTGCCGAGCATCATCCTGCTTGTGATCCTTGCCGTGTACATTTACGACAATATCCGTGACGCAAAGAAGAACATCGGCACCGAGGCGGTGGACGCCGCCGACAAAAAGGACGCACCGAAGATGATAGTTCTGTTCGTGGTCGGCGTTGCGGCGATCGTCGGCGGCTCGCAGCTTCTCATAACCTACGGCAGCAAGCTTGCGGCGCTGCTCGGCGTTCCCGCTGCGATAATCGGCGTTACCATGGTCGCCATCGGCACCTCTCTGCCGGAGCTTATAACGACCCTGACTGCCATCCGCAAGAAGGAAGCCTCGATGTCCGTCGGCAATATCATCGGTGCAAACGTCATCGACCTTGCGCTCATTCTGCCGGTATGCTCCCTCGTGTCCGAGGGCAGCCTTACCATCGGCAGGCAGTCGTATGCACTGGATATGCCCGTCTGCTTCGGCATGACGCTGCTTGCGATACTCCCGCCCATCATCACGGGCAAGACGCACAGGCTTCAGGGCATCCTGTTGCTTGTCGGCTATACCGCATACATCGTCGTGCTTGTGACCAAGTTCGGCGTTGCGTAACATTAAACGAAAATGAAAAAACCGAGGTGCTATGCACCTCGGTTTTTTCATGTGAGTCAGTTTACGCTGAAGAGTATCTCGCCGTAGGTCGGCATGGGCCAGTATTCCGCAGAGGTATGTACCTCAAGCTCGTCAACGAGACTGCGGAGCCTTGTCATCGGCGGTATGAGCCGATCACGCCCTGCGACCGCACGGGTGTAGTTTTCCGGCAGCGCCGACACGTCGGCAATGGCGGCATCCAGCTCACGGGCAAGGTCGCAGCAGGAAGAAATAAGCCGGCTTATGTGCGCAGCGCCGTCCTTCTCGAATGAGCATTCGATGCCGAGCTCCTGCTTTGAGATCGCAGCGTTTGCAAGCTCCGCCGAGTATGCGCTAACGGAAGGCAGAATGTCACGCCGCAGCATATGCAGCATGGTCTCCGCCTCGATGCGAAGCACCTTGCAGTAGTTGTCAAGCTTCATCTTATAGCGTGCTGCAAGCTCGATCTCGGAGTAGACGCTGTGGCGAATAAACAGCTCGACGTTCTTCTGCTCAAGGTATGCGTGGGCGCAGTCGGGGGTGGTGCGGAGGTTTAAAAGCCCTCTGCGTTCGGCCTCCTTGAGCCACTCCTCGCCGTAGCCGTTGCCGTTAAAGATGATGCGCTTATGCTTGCGAATGACACGGCGGATAAGCTCGTGCAGGTCGTTTTCAAAGTTGTCGGACAGCTCAAGCTCGTTTGCGTACTGCCGCAGCGACTCCGCAACGGCGGTGTTTATAACGACGTTTGCGCCGGAAATGGAGCTTGACGAACCCGGCATACGGAACTCAAACTTGTTGCCGGTGAAGGCGAAGGGGGAGGTGCGGTTGCGGTCGGTGGTGTCCTTGGGGAGCTTCGGCAGAGCATGAACGCCGACCTTTATAAGCTCCTTCTCCTTACCGCCGTAAGGCTCGCCCCGCTCGATGGCATTGAGTATATCCTCCAGCTCCTCGCCGACGTACACGGAGATGACCGCAGGGGGAGCCTCGTCCGCACCGAGGCGCAGATCGTTCGAGGCGCTCGTGATCGACAGGCGCAGCATATCCTGATAATCGTCCACCGCCTGTATCACGGCGCAGAGCATGAGCAGAAACTGTGCGTTTTCGTAGGGCGTTTCGCCCGGCTCAAGCAGGTTTGCACCCGTGCCGGTGGTCATGGACCAGTTGTTGTGCTTGCCGGAGCCGTTGACGCCCGCAAAGGGCTTTTCGTGCAGCAGACAGACCATGCCGTGCTTCTTTGCGATCTTCTGCATAAGCTCCATCGTTATCTGATTGTGGTCGGCGGCGATGTTCGTCGTCATAAACACGGGGGCAAGCTCGTGCTGTGCCGGGGCGACCTCGTTATGCTCGGTCTTTGCAAGGATGCCGAGCTTCCAAAGCTCCTCGTCAAGCTCTGCCATGAATGCGGCGACACGGGGCTTTATCATGCCGTAGTAGTGGTCGCCGAGCTCCTGACCCTTGGGCGGCTTTGCGCCGAACAGGGTGCGCCCGGTGTACACAAGATCGGGACGGCGCAGGAACACGTCCTCGTCGATGAGGAAATACTCCTGTTCGGGTCCGCAGGTGGTCTTGACAAAGCCTGCGTCGCCGTTGCCGAACAGTCTCAGCACACGCATACCCTGACGGTTTATCGCCTCCATCGAGCGCAGCAGCGGCGTTTTTTTGTCGAGCGCCTCGCCGCCGTAGGAGCAGAATGCGGTCGGGATGCAGAGAGTGTCGTCCTTAATAAATGCGTAGGAGGTGGGGTCCCATGCGGTGTAGCCCCTCGCCTCGAAGGTCGCACGCAGTCCGCCCGTGGGGAAGCTGGAGGCGTCCGGCTCGCCCTTTATAAGCTCCTTGCCGGAAAACTCCATGATTATCCTGCCGCCGTCGGCGGGAGCGATGAAGCTGTCGTGCTTTTCGGCGGTTATGCCCGTCATGGGCTGGAACCAGTGGGTGAAGTGTGTTGCGCCCTTCTCGATCGCCCAGTCCTTCATGGCGTTTGCGACCACGTCAGCGGTGCTGCGGTCAAGCCCTTTGCCGAGCTTTATCGAAAGCTGCACCTGCCTGTACGCCTCGCCGGGGAGACGTGCCTTCATGACAGAGTCGTTGAACACCATCGTTCCGAATATGTCAGTTACGTTTTTCAATGCGTTTCTCCTTGGGCTTTATCAGCAGAGACGGAAGCCTGCGGGAACGGAGTCGTCGAGCATCAGAAGATGCAGCTCCTCCTTGCCGTCATGCTCGTGAACTGCGCTTATGAGCATACCGCAGGAATCCTGTCCCATCATCTTGCGGGCGGGGAGATTGAGTATCGCCACGACGGTCTTGCCAACCAACTGCTCCGGCTCGTAGAAAGCGTGGATACCGGAGAGGATCTGACGGGGGGTGCCGGAGCCGTCGTCGAGAATGAACTTTAAAAGCTTGCTGCTCTTTTTGACTGCCTCGCAGGAGATGACCTTGCACACACGCATATCGCACTTTGCAAAGTCGTCGATGCTCACGTCGGGCAGCACGGGCGGGAACTTGGGAGCGGCTGCGGGAGTGCTCTTGCAGCGCTCAAGCTCCTCAAGAGCCTTGGCGGCGTCGATGCGGGGGAACAGGGTCTCGCCCTTGTGGACGGAAACGGTGAGCGGCAGAACGCCGTACTTTCCTGCGTTTTCCCACGTCGCAAGGTCGGATGCGCCGATCTGCGCAAGCGCCTTGTCGCAGCTTTCGGGGATGAAGGGGCGGAGCATGGTGAGGGACACACGCAGCGCCTCAAGCAGATTGTAAAGCACGCTTGCAAGGCGGGGACGATCCTCCTCGTTCTTTGCCAGCACCCAGGGGGCTGTCTCGTCGATGTACTTGTTCGCACGCTGGATGAGGCGGAATATCTCCTCGAGCGCAAGGTGGAGCTGGAACTTATCCATCTGCGCCTCGTACTTTGCGGCGGTGCCTTCGATCATGGAGATAAGCTCGTCGTCAAGCGCATCGGGACGGCGCTCGGAGGAAAGCTCACCGCCGAAGTATTTCTCGACCATGGCGGTGGTGCGGGAGACGAGGTTGCCGAGGTCGTTTGCAAGGTCGGTGTTGATGGTGGAGATAAGCAGCTCGTTTGAGAAGTTGCCGTCGGAGCCGAAGGGGAAGGTGCGCAGCAGGAAGAAGCGCAGCGCATCGACGCCGAACATATCCGCAAGCAGGTAGGGATCGACGACGTTGCCCTTGGACTTGCTCATCTTGCCGCCGTCGATGACGAGCCAGCCGTGACCGTAGACCTTCTTGGGCAGCGGCATCTCCATGCTCATGAGCATTGCGGGCCAAATGATGGAGTGGAAGCGGACTATCTCCTTGCCGACTATGTGAACGTCGGCAGGCCAATACTTTTCGTAGTCGGAGTCGGGGTAGCCGTCGTTGAGGAAGCCGAGTGCGGTGCAGTAGTTAAACAGCGCATCGACCCAAACGTACACGACGTGACCCGGATCGAAGTCGACGGGGATGCCCCACTTGAAGCTCGTGCGGGAAACGCAGAGGTCCTCAAGGCCGGGCTTTATGAAGTTGTTTATCATCTCGTTGACACGGGAGGCAGGCTCCAAGAAGGTGCCGCTTTCAAGCAGCTCCTGAACGGGCTTTGCGTACTTTGAAAGGCGGAAGAAGTAAGCCTCCTCCTCGGCGTAATGCACCTCTCTGCCGCAGTCGGGACATTTGCCGTCCTTGAGCTGGCTCTCGGTCCAAAAGCTTTCGCAGGGGGTGCAGTACATTCCCTTGTATGCGCCCTTGTAGATGTCGCCCTTGTCGTACATCTTGCGGAAGATACGCTGCACCGCCTTGCAGTGGTAGTCGTCGGTGGTGCGGATGAAGCGGTCGTTGGATATGTTCATGAGCTTCCACAGATCCAGAACGCCCTTTTCACCCTCGACTATGCCGTCAAGGAAGTCCTTGGGGCTTTTGCCTGCGGCGATCGCCTTTTCTTCGATTTTCTGACCGTGCTCATCCGTGCCGGTGAGAAACATAACGTCATATCCGCACATTCGCTTGTACCGGGCTATCGCATCGGTGGCGACGGTGCAGTAGGTGTGACCTATATGCAGCTTGTCGGAGGGGTAGTAGATTGGGGTGGTGATGTAGAATTTTCCCTTGTTCATGTTTCTCTTCTCCTTTGTATTGTCAAGGCTCCGCCGGAGCCGGGGTTTCGGTGGGGGTCGGTTCTGCCGAGGGAGTCGGAGTCGGCTCCTCGGAGGGCGTGGGCGCAGGCGACGGGGTCGGCTCCTCCGGCCACTTTATGTTCTCCTCGTGGTAGTGGTAGTAGCTCGTATCTTCCTTGGTGCGGCTTAATAGCGTACCGTCGGCGGCGTACACGTTGCGGTAGGTGGTGGCATTCGTGCCGATCGCAACGTCGGGATAGCGGTTGTCGTATGCGGTCGAGGCGGCGTAGGTTATCTCAACGTAGCTGCCGTCAACGTCCGTACCCCAGATCTCCACGGTGAGCGAGCGCTCGGTCATATCGCATTTTGAGACTATCTTAACGGGGTAGTCCCTGTCGTTTTTGAATTTGAATTCCGGACCGCCCCACGAAACGGTGGCGTCCATGCCGTAGGGCAAGTAGGACACCGCAAAATAGTGGCAGTCACGGGCGGTTATCTTGAGGTTTGCAAGCAGGGCAGAGCAGTAGAGCGTTGATGACACCTGACATATGCCGCCGCCTATCTGCGTGACCTCCTTGCCTCCGGCATAGGCTCCGGCGGGCTTGAAGCCCGCAGCCGAGGTGCGCTTTCCCACAACGTCGTTAAACGAGAAGGTCTCGCCGGGATTCAGCACCACGCCGTCTATCTTCTCCGCCGCAAGGCGGACGTTCGTGCAGCGATCCGAGGAGCTGCTTTTAAAGGTCGTCGTCTTTGAGCCGAGACAGTCTGCGAAAAGCTCGGTGCCGAGCGTTTCGGAGGAAAGCTTCGGCTGGGTGACGGTGAGCGGGATGACGACAAGCTCACCGGGTTTGGCTTTGTCAAAGAGCTTTGCCGCCTCTTTGGGGTCGAAGTCAAGCCCCGCCTTGCTCTGCGTAAGGCAGTGGTTTTCGGCGTCGTATGCGGCGTCTACGGGATCGCACTTTATCTCCTCACGGAGCTTTTCAAAGTCCGGGGCCTCGGCTTCCTCTATCCCGGCGGCGTAGCTTATGCGCTCGTCGCCCTGTTCAAACGCCTTTGCGATGAGCGAGCAAAGCTCGTCTGCATCGAGCTTCATGCTCTCGGCACCCTTGATGAGGGACAGCGTCGCCGCCTCCTCGTCGATCTGAGCCTCCGACGCAAGCTTTTTGAACTCCGAAAGCTCCGACTCGACCTTGGCTTTGAGCGCCTTTTCGTCGACCGCTGCGGTTATCGCAGCGCCGTCGGTCTTTCCGGCTATACATTTAAAATAAGCAAGCAGGTTTTCAAAGGGGTTGTCGCCGTGACCGTAGGCGTATGCCGCCTGCGCCGCTTCTTCGGCGTCGAGCCGCAGTCCGGCATCGTCCGCCGTGACGGTAAATTCACGGTCGCCGGGGAGCGACACGGTGACGGGGGAGATGTCCCCTCCGTTCCATCCGGCATCGTTTAGCGCCGCCGTCGCCTCCGAGACGGTCATGCCGCCGAGAGAAACGCCGCCTATGCTGATGTTCGGATATACGGTGTCGCCGCTGCCGACGATGAAGCCGCCGAGCGCACACAGCGCAATGACCGCAGTCAGTCCGAGAACGATGCCCAAAACGACGTTTCTGCCGCGCTTTGAGCGTTTCTCACTTTTCGGAGCCTTCTTTTTCTCTGCCGGCTTGCTTTTATTCGCAAGATGTCTGCCCTTTGCCATATCGGTTCCTCTTTCAGTTCTTTTCGACCTGCTTACGGTAAAATTCCTTAAACTTTTCAAGATCGCCCTGCGGGAGCGGCTGCTTTTCCTCCGCATCGAAGGCGTCCTTCATCCACGGGTTGTACTCCACCTTCGCCTCCGCCTGCGATTCAAGCATCGAGACGATGAGAGAGTTGGACACAAGGAAGCCCGACGGAGTGAGCCTCCAGCGGTCGCCGAGCTTTTCCGCCCAGCCCTTTTTCGCAAACTCCTCGAATTTGCGCTCCATGGGCGACCAGTCGCTGAGATAAATATTATGGTATTCCTTCTCGGATATGCCCCTTGAGGTGCGCATGCCGAGCATAATGTATTCCGCCGCCTTCTGCACGGGCAGGCAGATCTCGTACTCGTCGATTATCTGCTTGTCTCCCATCACGGCGGCAATATAACGGTCAAGATCCCGCACATAGCTGTAACGCACGCCGTCGACATACGAATGCGCACCGGGACCGAAGCCCATGTAATCGCCCATGGTCCAGTATTTGAGGTTGTGCTTCGACTCGTAGCCCGGCACCGCAAAGTTCGATATCTCGTACTGCTCAAGCCCGTAATGCTCAAGCGTCTCGACGGCGTAGAGGTACATATCCGCCTGCTCGTCGTCGTCGGGAATGAGGGGGGAGCCTACATAGCGGTACATGGGAGTACCCTCCTCAAGCTTCAGTGCGTAGCAGGAAAGATGCTCCGGGTGCAGCTCCAAGGCCTTCGACAGCGTGTCCGCCCAGTCGCCCTTCGTCTGACTCGGAAGACCGTAGATGAGGTCAAGGCTCACGTTCTCAAAGCCCGCACGCCTTGCGTTTTCGACTGCGGTCTGCGCCTGACGGAAGTTGTGCCGCCGACCGATGATCTTTAAAAGATCACCGTTTGCCGACTGCACGCCGACGGACAGACGGTTGACGCCCGCCTTGCGCAGGAGCTTTAGGTCGTCGTACTTTACGCTGTCGGGGTTTACCTCGACGGTGATCTCCGAATCGAGACGCAGATTTCCCTGAAGCTTCAGCTCGTCGAGTATCTCGACTATGCGCTTTGCGCCGTAGTAGCTGGGGGTGCCGCCGCCGAAGTACACGGTGTCCACCTCAAAGCTCTTTGCCGCCTCCGCAGACTCGGATATGTGCGACAGCAGCGCCGACTGATAGTCCGGCATCTTGCGGTCGCAGCCGGAGAGCGAGTAAAAATCGCAGTAGGCGCACTTGCTGGCGCAGAAGGGTATGTGAATGTATATTCCCAAGCGTTTGCCCATGAAAGACTTCCTTTCACCGACGGGGGGGAGATACCCCCGTCGGCTCATGTTCTTTAGAAGAGTGAGGTCACCATATCGGAGTAGGCTGCCGGATCCTCAAGCTCAAGACCGGCAATAAGCTGCGCCTGAGCGTAGAGTATCTTCGAGAGCTTTGCCGCCTTGTCCTTTTCGAGGCTGTCGTATGCCATCTTGACCGCTCTGAACGCACGGTGATCGGGGTTAATTTCAAGCACTCTGTTTGCACGGATCTTCCGCATCTCCTCGGAGGGGCTTACACGGAAGTACTTTTCCATCTCCAGCGTCACGCCGCCGGTTGTGGTCAGGCAGCAGGCGGAGGAGACGAGCTTGCTGGAGAAAACGACCTGCTTTAAGTTCTCGTCGCCGATGCTGTCACGCATGAAGTCGAGAAGCTCTTTTTCCTCCTCGCTCTTTTCGGCGGCAGCTTTCTTCTCCTCCTCGGTCTGGAAGCCGAGGTCGTCGGTGACGATGTTTATGAAGGGCTTGCCGTCTACCATGCGTATCTGCTGAAGCACCATCTCGTCGATGGGTGCGGTGAGGTACAGTATCTCATAGCCTCTGGAGCGCACGTCCTCGCACTGGGGGAGGCTCATCGCCTGCTTGAGCGTATCGCCTGCGCAGTAGTATATCGCCTTCTGACTTTCGGGCATATTGTCGACGTACTCCTTGAGCGTTACCTGCTTGTCCTCTCCGGTGTAGTATATGAGCAGGTCCTTGAGGAAGTCGGTGTAGCGGCCGTACTCGTCGCAGACGCCGCACTTTATGTGGATGCCGAAGTTGTTCCAGAAGGTCTCGTACTTGGGACGGTCCTCACGCAGCATCTTCTCAAGCTCGCCCTTTATCTTCTTTTCAAGGTTCTGACCGATTATCTTGAGCTGCCTGTTGTGCTGAAGCACCTCTCTTGAAATGTTCAGGCTGAGGTCGGGGGAGTCTACGACGCCGCGGACGAACTCAAAGTAATCGTGAATGAGCTTGTCGCAGTTTTCCATGATGAGAACGCCGTTGCAGTAGAGCTTGACGCCCTTCTTCGCAGCGCCGCTTGCGGCGTTGTCGATGTCCTTGCCGGGGATGAACAGCATCGCCTTATAGGACACGCTGCCCTCGGCGTTGACACGAAGCACGGCGGCGGGGTCGGTCTGATCCCTGTTCGTCTCCTTATACCACTCGGCGCAGTCCTCGTCGCTGACATCCGCTTTGCTGCGCTGCCAGATGGGGACCATGGAGTTGACGGTTTCGGGAGAGGTCACGGTGACGTTGTGCATGACGGGGTTGCCGTCCTTGTCAAGCTCCTCAGAAGGCTGCTGCTCGGTGCGGGTGATGTCCATAACGATGGGCCAGCGCACATAGTCGGAGTACTTCTTGACGAGCGCCTTGAGCTTCCATATCTCAAGATAGGAGCCGTAGATCTCTTCCTCGGTGTCCTCCTTGATGTGCATGATGACATCGGTTCCGGCGGTGTATTTATCGCAGGGGGTGACGGTGTAGCCGTCGGCTCCCGTGCTTTCCCACTTAACGCCCTCGTCGCTGCCGTACGCCTTGGAGATGACCGTGACCTTGTCGGCGACCATGAACGCCGAGTAGAAGCCGACGCCGAACTGACCGATAATGGAGATGTCCTCGCTCTCGGCCTTGTCGGAATCCATGTCGTCCTTAAACTTGAAGGAGCCGCTCTTTGCGATGACGCCGAGGTTCTTCTCCGCCTCCTCCATGGTCATGCCGATGCCGTTATCGGAGACCGTGATGGTGCGGGCGTCCTTATCGACGGTGATGCGGATGCGGTAGTCGCTGCGCTCAAGACCCACCTTGTCGTCGGTGAGGGACAGGTAGCAGAGCTTGTCTATAGCATCGGATGCATTGGAGATGATCTCACGCAGGAATATCTCCTTGTTTGTGTAGATGGAGTTGATCATAAGGTCGAGGAGTCTTTTGCTCTCCGCCTTAAACTGTTTTTTACCCATATTTTAAATACCTCCGTATGTTTTTCTTAAAAATGTATTATAACACATATTTGCTTTTTTTCAACTTATATATTAAATGTTGAAAAACCCTCCGACCTCGGTCGGAGGGCGAGAAGCGGCGGTCAGACCGTCAGCGTATAGTTTTCCTTGCGGGGAGCGGGAGCGGGGGTTTCGCAATCCGCATAGCCGAGCGCCATCGAAGCGACGCCCCGCAGGTTCTCGGAAAGCCCCCACTTTCGGAGCAGCGCCTTGCCTTCGGGGAACTCGAACATCTGCTTGCAGCGGTTTATCCAGCATGAGCCGAGACCCACGGCGTAGGCGGCATTGAGCATATTCGTGCAGACGGCGGCACAGTCGAGTATGCCGATCTCCTCGGTAGCGGCATCCTCCGTTGCGAGAACGAGCAGCACCGTGGGCGCACCGTAGTAGGGGTCGATGCCGTCCTTTCCCATGACACGGGCGTTGAGAGAGGAAACGGCGGCTCTGTCCCCCGGGTCTCTGACCGCAATGATGACGGGCGACTGCCTGCCCATCGCCGTGGGAGCGTAGGTCCCCGCCTTCATGACCTCGGAGAGAAGGTCTGCGTCCACCTGCTCCGGACGGTATTTTCTTATCGAGCGTCTGCCGCAAAGCATTTCGAGTGCATCCATGATATTACCTCCACAGAAAATTATTGTCACAATATTATCACAGGTCAAAGGAATTTTCAATAAAATGCTGTTCATTTGCCGAAGCCCGTGTTACAATGGAGACACCCAAAAAATATAAACGGAGAAGAAAGCCATGCAGAATGTACTCAAAAGATCATTTGCCGGACTGCTCTGCCTGTGCCTCGTCCTGTCCCTTCTGTGGGGTCTCGGCGGCACGGCGTTTGCCGCAAGCAGAAACACCGGCACACGTCACGAGGTCTGCACCTCTCTCAGCGAGCAGGCGCAGAGCTACTACAACGGAAAGTACGATTGGGACAGCTTAAGCCGGCTTGACGGCGTTGCGACGGATTCGTCGCTCGAAGCCATGGACGGCGAGCTGTACAACGCACTGAGCGACCTCATGTCCGACACCATGACAAATAAGGTCAGCTACAGCAGCCTTACAAGCTATTGGACGGACACCGACGCCTCCGCAAACGGCGGTCAGATCCTCTGCTACTCGGACGCCGAGAGCAATTCGAGCATCAGCCGTGAGCACGTTTGGCCCAAGAGCCGTGCCAGCTTCTATCAGAAAAACGGCGGCAGCGACCTGCACCACCTGCGTCCGGAGAACAGCAGCGTCAACTCCACCCGCTCCAACTACACGATGGGCGACGTCGTGGGCGTGCTTGACGGCTACCGCACCTATCAGTACAACGGAAACAACGTGCTGTACTATCTCCCCAGTGCCGACCTCGTCGAGGTCAACGACAACATCAAGGGCGACGTTGCACGCATCCTTCTGTATGTCTATGTCCGCTGGGAGCAGCCCAACCTCTGCGAGAACGTGGATTCCTCAAAGCTTCCCGCATTTGACTCGGACGACAGCAAGAATAACGGTCTTGCCGTTATCGAGGACCTCGACACCCTGCTTCAGTGGTGCGCAGAGGACCCCGTCGATACTTGGGAAATGAGCCGCAACGACTGCATCGAAAGCATTCAGGGCAACCGCAACGTATTCATCGACTACCCCGAATACGCATGGCTCATCTTCGGCAGAGAGGTCCCCGCAGGCCTCGTTACCCCCTCCGGCGAGGGCAAGGATATGGAAAAGTATGAGATCACCGCCGTCTCCGCAGACCCGACGATGGGCAGCGTGAGCGTAAAGGGCAGCAAGGTGATCGCAGTTCCCGCCTACGGCTACGTCGTCTCCCGTGCGGAGGTCACCCCCGCCGGCGCCGCAAAGCTCGACCGTGACGGAAACGTGTTCACGCTCAGCGAGATAAAGAGCAACTGCACCGTGAAGGTGTACTTTGAAAAGGCGGCAGCCGTGACGGTGAGCTTTGCGTCGCTCGACGAAATTGCACCCATAAGCACCGTTCAGGGCGGCAGCGTGACTTTGCCCTCCTGCATGACGGACGCCGAGGGCTACACCTTCGTCGGCTGGACCCCCACCGAGATAAAGGACGAGACCGCCACCGCTCCCACCGTTTACAAGGCGGGCAGCAGCTACACCGCCTTTGAGGATACGACGCTCTATGCGCTCTTCTCAAGGACCGAGAAGGGCAGCACTCCCGGCGGCAGCGCTGCGCTGGTGACAGAGGAGCAGCAGGATTGGAGCGGCACCTATGTCATAGGTCTGCCCACTCCGAAGCGTGACGTTATGATGTCCGACACGGCAGGCTCCACCGGAGCATACCTCCAGTATAACGATGCGACCATCGCAGACAACTGCATAACGAACGCCGCAAAGAGCAACTACTTCACCCTCGTTAAGGTCGGCAGCTACTACGCCGTCCGCTCCGACAACGGCAGATACCTGCGATGCGACGGCCTTAAGAAAATAAGTCTCGACAACAGCGTGAGCAGCGTTTCGGAGAGCGACACCGCCTTCCTGTGGAACGTGAGCCTCGGACGCTTTGAGCATTCAAATGCCGCAAACGGCGTCCTGCGCTACAACGCAAGCTCTCCGAGATTCACGACCTATCTCGATTCCAGCAATCAGATGGACGTAAAGCTCTATAAGCTCGGAAGCGCCTCGGTCACCTACTACAAGACCTTCGGCGACGTAACGCCGCCTCCCGCGCCTCCGGCTCCCGTGAACCCCTTTACCGACGTGAGCGGGGATGCGGTGTACTATGATGCGGTCATGTGGGCGTATTACCACGAGCCTGAGCAGATAACCACCGGCTACACCGAAACGGAATTCCGTCCTGACGCTCCCTGCACGAGGGGTCAGGTCGTGACCTTCCTGTGGCGTGCCGCAGGCTGCCCCGAGGTAAAGGGCGACTGCCCGTTTACAGACGTTGCCGAGAACAGCCCCTACCGCACCGCAATAACGTGGGCAGCACAGGAGGGCATAGCTCAGGGCTTTGATGCAGATCATTTCCGCCCGGGTGACCCCGTGTCGAGAGCACAGTTCGTGACCTTCCTGTGGCGCTATGAGGGCAAGCCCGCAGCAAATGCAGAGAACGTGTTCACCGATGTTGCCGACACGAGCGTATACTTCCCCGCAATAATGTGGGCGTATGAAAGCGGCGTCACCGTCGGCTACGGAAACAACGATTTCCGCCCCGATATGACCTGCACCCGCTGGCACGTCGTGCTGTTCATGCAGCGCTGCCTCGATAAAGACTGAGATAAGCTACGAAGGGAGACGGCGACCCCCGTCTCCCTTTATCTGTTTAAAAACTCTTGACAAACCGCCGAAAAGGTAACATAATGGCAACACTACGCCCTTCTCGTCGTTTTCCGCCGCACGGAGATCGGAAAAACGGGATTAAAATCGGTAATAATTTTAACACTTGCCAAAGTTTGTTGTTGAATTTGTGTACAAACTGTGTTAAAATCCTAATGATAGGGTTGCAGTAAACTGCTACAGTAAACTGCTATTTGTAAACTAACGGATCGTCACCGTTAATAATAAGAAGAAAGGAAACATACTATGAACGAAAAGTATAATGCCCTGTTTACTCCCTTCAAGATTGGTAATGTGGAAATCAAAAACCGCATAGTCCAGTGTTCGATGGGCGGTACCTCCCTGTTTGGCTGGCTCGAGCCCTGCCACTTCGACAAGGAAGCCGCATACTTCCTGCTCCAGAGAGCACAGAAAGGTGTTGGCCTGGTACTTCCCGGTATGCAGTGCGTTCGCGACACCATGGGCCGTCGTTGGCTCTATCAGAACAAGAAGATGTTCAAAGAGCTCAAGCCCTACATGGAAGAGTTCCACAAGACCGGCGCAAAGCTGTTCATCCAGCTGGCAGCAGGCTTCGGCCGCTCCATGGCAGTTACCCCCTGGATGGTCGCTCTGGGCAAGAACCCCATCCTGAACAAGATCGCTTCCCCCATCGTTGACGTACAGTACTCCTGTGCTTCCGCTTCCGAGACTCCTAACCGCTGGGCTGAGGATTTGCCTTCCCGTCCCATGACCGTTAAGGAGATCCGCGAGATGGTAGACGCTTTCGGTAAGACCGCAAAGATGCTGCGTGACGCAGGCGTTGACGGCGTTGAGATCCACGCTGTTCACGAAGGCTACCTCCTCGACCAGTTCACCATGGAAAACTGGAACCATCGTACCGACGAGTACGGCGGCAGCTTCGAGAACCGTTTCCGCTTCCCCGTTGAGATCGTACAGTGCATCAAGAAGTACGCCGGCGAAGACTTCCCCGTATCCCTCCGTTACTCCGTCAAGTCCTACACCAAGACTTGGGGCAAGGGCGCAGTTCCCGGCGAAGAGTTCGTAGAGTGGGGCCGTGACTACGAAGAGTCCAAGAAGGCAGTCAAGTACCTCGGCGACATGGGCTATGACTTCTTCAACTGCGACAATGGTACTTACGACGCATGGTACTGGGCACATCCGCCTCAGTACATGCCCGACAACTGCAACCTCGCAGACGTCGAAATGATCAGAAATTACACCGACAAGCCCGTGGCTTGCGCAGGCCGTATGCTCCCCGAGACCGCTGCAGAAGAGATCGCAGCCGGCCGTCTTGACGCTGTCGCAATCGCTCGTCAGAACCTCGTTGACCCCGACTGGATCCTCAAGATTCAGGAAGGCAAGGAAGACGAGATCAAGCCCTGCATCCGCTGCCACAACGGCTGCTTCAACTTTGCAAAGTACAAGGGCACCGCAAACATCCAGGGTCTGGAAGACTCCCTGCACCTTGGCCGCTGCGCCCTTACTCCTCCCACCATGCAGCACAACCGCTACAAGATCGTTCCCACCAACAAGCCCAAGAAGGTCGCCATCATCGGCGCCGGCATCGGCGGCTGCGAGGCAGCTCTCGTCCTCAAGCAGCGCGGTCACAACCCCGTTGTCTTCGAGAAGGCTGACCGTATCGGCGGTCTGTTCCTCACCGCTTCCGCAATGAGCTTCAAGGAGAACGATAAGCAGCTCATCACCTGGTACGAGAACGAAGTTAAGAAGCAGGGCATCGACATCCGCTTCAACACCGAGATCAACGACCTGGGCGTTATCGCACGTCAGTTTGACGAGATCATCGTCGCAACCGGCGCAACTCCCAGAAAGATGGCAATTCCCGGCTTCGAGAAGTGCCTGAACTTCACCCAGCTCCTCCGCGAGAAGTACCCCGTTGGCGACAAAGTCGTGTTCTTCGGCGGCGGTCAGTCCGCTTGTGAGGCTGCATACGAGATGGTTCTCCAGGGCAAGCACCCCATCATCGTAGAGTATGCAAAGGACCTCGTTCCCGCACAGAACGTCTGCCTGTCCAACGCTTCCTTCCTGCGTGATGTTCTCGAGTACCACAAGGTTCCCACCTACCTCGAGCACACCATCAAGGAGATCAAGGACAAGACCGTCGTTATTGCTTCCAAGGACGGCAAGAACGTCATCGAGCTCGAATACGATAACATCGTAAACGGCATCGGCTTCGTTCCCCAGCCTGTCGGCGGCAAGGGCAAGAACATTCACCGTGTCGGTGACTGTGTTGCAATCGGCAACCTGCGTACCGCTATCTGGCGTGCATGGGATGTCTGCATGAAGATCTGATCTTCTGCTGCACACCGTAACAGAATAAACTTGACGGTGCAGGTCATTTGACCTGCACCGTTTTTTGCGCCGAAAAGTCCGAGAGATCGGGCTTTTTTAATTTTTAAAAGTGAACAAACTGTAAACATAAATAAAAATTCCGTTTTTTCTGCAAGATTATACAAAAGCCTCCGTCTTTATTGGTGAGCGCGCAATTGGGGGATTGGCGCACAGTGCCGAATAAATGAAAGCGGAGGATATTATGACCGAAATAAATAAATCACGCCTACTGAAGGTGCTGAGCGTGCTGCTGGCAGCGGTCATACTGCTATGCGCAATCTTTACCCCTAAAGCCGATGCGATTTCCGAGGGGGACTACTACGAAAATGCGGTCCTTTACTGGACGAACGTCGAACGAGCAAGACACGGTCTTGCGGCGCTCAAGACGACGGATGCGCTGAGCAGCGCCTCATACACGAGAGCTAAGGAGCTCCTCACGAAATATGACCACACCCGTCCCAACGGTCAGCGCTGGACGACAGTGTTTGCCGCAAACGGCATAAGCTACGGCTGTGCGGCGGAGAACATAGCGGTCGGCTACTCGACACCCTGCGGCGTCGTGAATGCGTGGATGGAGTCCACGGGACACCGCAACAACATACTGAGCGAAAAGTACACTTACATGGGTTCCGGCTATTACTACTCGAACTCCGGCTATAAAAACCACTGGGAGCAGCTTTTCGCCGGAAAGGTGACATACGCTAACGCACGAGGCACGTTTTACGTTGCGCCGACGGGTCTCAAGCTTGACAAGACGAGCCTCAGCCTCAAAGTTAACGGCACCGGCACGGTGACCGGCGTTCCGCAGCCCGTGTATGCGACCGAGGAGGTCATATGCACAAGCTCCGACCCGAACACCGTCTGCGTTGTGAACACGCAGGTGAACGTGATAACGGTGAAGGGACTGCGTGACGGCAAGGCGACGCTCACGATACGCTGCGGCGCCTACTCAAAAACGCTTGACGTCACGGTGGGCAACGGCAAGAGCACAAGCCCGTACTACGACGTAAGCCCGAACGCAAAATACTTTAACGCCGTCATGTGGGCGACGAAAAACGGCATAACCAACGGCACTGACGCAACGCATTTTTCGCCCGACGCAAGCTGCACAAGGGGTCAGGTCGTGACCTTCCTGTGGCGTGCAGCCGGATGTCCGGAGCCGAGGCGCACGATGAATCCCTTCGTCGATGTGCAGAAAGGCTCGTACTGCTACAAGGCGGTGCTGTGGGCATACGAAAACGGCATAACCAACGGTACCGACGCAAGGCACTTCTCGCCGGGCAAGGCGATACCCAAGCAGCAGGCGATAACGCTGATATATAACTACTGCGGCAAGCCTGCGGTAAGCGGGACCGAGCCGTACAGCGACGTGACCCCCGGCGACTATTATTACAAGGCTGTGCTGTGGGCGTATAAAAACGGCATTGCGGAGGGCGGCAGCTATTTCGGAGTGGGCTATGCCTGTCCGAGGTGGCAGCTCGTGCAGTATATGTACCTCGCAATGAATTAAATTTGACAGTTTCCTCGATGAGCGGGGATCAGCTCCCGCAAATCGAATACTCCTTTCTCCATCCCCCCCCAAGAGACCGATGCTTCCCCCAAAGCATCGGTCTCAAACCGTTTTGGGGAGCAGAGGAAAAGAACGCAAAGCGTAAAATTTAATGCGCAGCAGGGGAGTTTGAGGGGACAAGGTGCCACTCAAAATTGAATTATAGCCATCAAAAACGTTTGATTTCCGTGAAATTAATTTTCACAGAAATCAGACTTTTTGACGAGCGAAGCGAGGTTTTTTTGTAAAGCGCTGCTTTACAAAAAGTGGCGTTGTTAAGCCCGCAAAAAGTTTGCGGGCTTAAGCTGACGGGAGCCGAACCCCTGTCGGTTTTGACGGGCGGATTTCCGCCCGTGCTGCGTTAAATCCCTTGACAATACGTCAAGTATTCTCTGCGGGCTTTGCCTTGCCCGAACAAAAATCCGCTCCGGCAAAACTGCAAAGCACCTGTCGGCAGTGCTTTTCGAGGGATTTTCGGCTTTCTTTGATGAAGATGGGCTGACGCCCATCAAGGCAAAAAAGTCGGAAATAACCGAAAGGGTGCGCCGACAGGCGGCAGTGCTGCGGCTCCCGTCAGCTTAAGCATAAGGGGCGTATCCGAACCCGTTTTTAAGCTGATATGAGCGCCGCA
>OCQZ01000052.1_pt1 | contig 30224 bp, 24 predicted proteins | sample 1538921 | NCBI WGS metagenome assembly OCQZ01 (sample SAMN03418269, study PRJEB22391) | human gut metagenome | biome: human-gut; feature: organic feature; material: feces | host: Homo sapiens | place: Tanzania | collected 2013-01 | reverse complement strand
CAGGGCGATCTTGTCCCCGATAACGATCCTGAGTTCTCTTGTGGCCTCTCCGAGCGAATTGGTCGCCTTGACGGTCACGTTGTAGGTGCCGGCTTTCTTGACCTTGCCCGTGATAACTCCGGTCTCTGAATTGATTTTCAGTCCTTTAGGTAGATTCTCGGCGGAGAAGACCATCGGCCTGTCTCCGGTGGTCGCCACCTTGAAAAGAAAGTCTGAGCCGGGACGTGCTCCATAGACTTTCGCCCCGTTGATGCGAGGTGTGTGCGGAGCCTCCGGTGTCAGGATGTAAGCCGAGTAGTCCGGCACTTTGACCTCGTCTGAGGACTGTGCCGTCGCCGTGGCTCCCGCCGAGAGGAGCAGCGCCATAGCGATGATGATTGTGCTTTTTCTCATAATGTGATAGTTTGTTTGTGTTATGTGCGTTTTGTGTCTTGAGGACATTCTATAAACGTATTTCTTCCCGCTTACCCTACCTCGTCTCGTTTGATTGGGTCAAAGATGCGACATTTTTTCAAAAATAATGGAATGCAGGGTAGGGGAAGCCTTCCTTGAATCGTTAAATAAATATTTAAACGCTGGAGCCATGAATGAGCATAACGTAGAGGCCAAGGATATTAAGGAAATATGTTTGAGGTATTTCCGCGGCGAGTCAACCCTTGAGGACGAGAGGTTCATCCACGAGCGCCTTTCGGACGGGTCGCTCTCAATGGACGATTTCCGTTCCATGGAGAAGGACTGGCTTGAGTCGGAGTCCTCCTCGTTCGGGAAGAGCGCGTCATATTCCAGCCTTCAGAGAGAGATTCGTTCCCGCAGGTGGAAACGCCTGGTGTTCAGGCGGCTTATCCCTGCCGTCGGAGCCGCTGCCGCCGCCGTCGCCGCCGTCGCTTTGTTTGTCAACATATTCTATGGCAAGGATCCGGTGACGACCACTTGCTCTACTGCTTTCCTTGAGACAAAGGAGGTCGTGCTTCCGGACTCTTCCAGAGTCAGCCTGAATTCGGCCACTACCCTGACTTACGACTCGGATTTCAATAAGAAGGACAGAATCGTGACCCTGTCCGGAGAGGCGTTCTTCGATGTCGCCAAGAATCCGTCCAAACCGTTCGTGGTCAGGATGAAGGATGCTGAGATCACCGTCAAGGGCACTTCGTTCAATGTCTCGGCCTACGATGGGGAGAACGGGATACAGGCCGCTCTTGTCACCGGCCAGATCCAGTTCCAGACAGGCAAGGACTACATCTACCTGTCTCCGGGGGAGGTTATCATCTACAATCGCCTCGACCGCTCGATGAGCAAGTCCCGCAGGGATGTCAGCCAGTACTGCTCCTGGATGGAAGGCAGGCTTGACAGTGAGTCAATAACGCTTGAATGGCTCTTCACAAGACTTACCTCCCTGTATGGGGTCAAGATAGATTACACTCCCGTTAGGTACAAGGACAGGACGATACGTGTCATCCTTGACACCAGCGAGTCTCTTGACGATGTGCTCGGAGCGCTGTCGGTCATTGTCCCGATCAAGTGGACGTGGCGTGACGACGGCCGGATCACAATCATGGAGAAGTGACGCTCCACGCAAAGTAACACTGACGATTAGAACTAATAACATTTATTACAAAATCTACCAACATGAAGAGACAACTTCTTTTAAAGAGTGTGCTTCTTGTCTTGCTGCTCGTGATGACGGGGCAAATGATTTCCGCCCAGTCATTCACAAGGCAATTCAGGAACGAGCCTCTCACGTCTGTCATCAAGGAACTTGAGCGGCAGACCGGCTATTCTTTTCTCTATGAGACCGGAGTCTTGAAAAACGCTCCGGCCGTCACGGCTGACTTCAAGTCAGCCTCGGTTCAGGAAGTTCTGAAACAGATCGTCAGACCTCCTCTGAAGTACGAGCTGAAAGGAAAGATCGTCACCATCACCAAGTCGGAATCCAAGCCGTCATCCACGGCCGCCGGTGACAAGGACAAGACGACCGAGGTCAGCGGTGTCGTTAAGGACTCCAAGACTGGCGAACCGCTTGTCGGCGTGGCTGTCTGGGTCAAGGACACTCCTATTGGTGTCACGACCGACCTTGACGGACATTACAGCATCTCGTTCAAAGGCAATTACGGCTATGTCAGCGTCTCCAGCATCGGCTATGTCGCCCAGGATGTCGCCGTCAAGAAAGGCTCGCAGGTCATCAACGTGGCTCTTGAGCAGGATGGCAACACTCTTGAGGAAGCCGTGGCTGTCGGTTACGGCCATCAGAAGAAGGCCAGCATCGTGGGCGCCATCGCGACCATCGCCCCGGATGAAATGAAGATTCCGGTGTCCAAGTTGAGCAACGCTCTCGCCGGCCGTCTTTCCGGAGTGGTCTCGGTTCAGAGAAGCGGTGAGCCTGGCTCAGGCTCGACATTCTGGATCCGAGGCATCAGCACATTCGGAGCCAACGCCAATCCTCTTGTCCTGATCGATGGTGTGGAGCGCGAGCTTGACCTTGTCGATGTCGAGGACATCAAGGAGTTCTCGGTTCTGAAGGACGCCGCCGCCACGGCTGTCTATGGTGTGCGTGGAGCCAACGGAGTGGTCCTGATCACGACCAGAAGCGGAGAGGAAGGCAAACCGAAGGTCTCCATCAAGTTCGAGAGCGGAATAACGAGCCCGGTGAGGGTTCCCCAGATGGCGAGCGCCACTCAATATATGGAGATGTACAACGCCGCTTCCGGTACTGAATATTTCGACGCGGAAAGATTCCGCAAGACCTTGAGCGGGGAGGATCCTGACCTCTGCCCTAACGTCGATTGGGTCGGCAACATATTCAAGAACCTCAGTGACAACACAAAGGCCAACGTCAATGTCTCCGGAGGCACAAGCTCCATCAAGTACTACATCTCCGGAGGATTCTACAACGAGAACGGACTGTTCAAGACAGACCCGACCGCGGACTACAACACGGGAATATACTACCGCAAGTTCAACTTCAGGGCGAACGTCGATGTCAAGCTTACCCGCCACACCTCGATGAACGTCAACCTCGCCACCACTTTCGAGCAGAAGAACGAGAGCGGAACAAGCAGCAGCTCGATCTGGTCGGCGGCGCTCAAGACCCCGTCGGTGATCTTCCCTATGGTCTATTCAGACGGCCATTATCCTGGACCTGGCACGAATATGGGTTACAATCCTTACGCCCTTCTCACCCAGACCGGTTACAAGCAGGCCTTCTACAACACGGCGCAGTCGCTTGTCTCCCTGACGCACGACTTCTCGTGGCTGACCGACGGACTTACGGCCACCATCAAGGGCTCGTTTGACGCCAAGAACAACGCCTACCAGAACCGCACCAGAACTCCTGAGCAGTACGGCCAGGCCTATCGTGACGAGAACGGAGAGCTCCAGCTGACCGAACTGGTTCCTGGCTCCCAGACGCTGTCTTTCGCATATTCGAACACAGGATGGAGGTCCCTTTATCTTGAGGCAAGCCTCAATTATGCCAGATCATTCGGCAACCACAGTCTCACCGGCCTCCTGCTCTACCAGCAGTCGCAGAAGAACTACATCGGATCAAGTGCCACTTCCAGCAACGCTGCGCTGCCTTACAGGCATCAGGGTGTGGCGTTCAGAACCACCTACAACTACGATTCCCGCTATTTCCTTGAGTTCAACGCCGGCTACAACGGTTCGGAGAACTTCTCGCCGGGTCGTCGTTTCGGATTCTTCCCTTCAGTGGCCGGCGGTTGGCTTGTCTCCAATGAGAAATTCTGGACCGGAGGTCTGGCCGAGGCCATCAGCATGCTGAAATTCAAGGGTTCATACGGAATCGTCGGCAACGACCAGATCGGAGGAAACCGCCGTTTCATCTATCTTGAGACGATCAACACCGGCTCCAGCTGGAATTTCGGCGAGACTGTCACATCATACCCTTCCTACCGTAGAGGTGAATGGGCCAACGACAATGTCGGCTGGGAGAAATCCAGAAAGCTTGATGTCGGAATGGAGGTCACCTTTTTCGACAAGTTGCGTCTGCAGCTCGACTGGTTCAAGGAGAAACGCTCCGGCATCTTCCTTCAGAGATCCTCGATTCCTGAATATGTCGGAATCACGACGAAGCCTTATGTGAATATGGGTAAGATGAGGAACTCCGGATGGGACGCCTCGCTTCAGTACGACCAGAAGGTCGGCGAGGTCAACTTCTCCGCTATGGGCAACTTCACTTTCGCCCGCAACGTCATCGAGGAGCAGGATCAGCCGGACTATGTCGAGAAATATATGAACCGCACTGGCCAGGCGAGGTGGCAGTCATTCGGCTTTGTCTCCGACGGTCTCTTCAAGGATGAGGAGGACATCGCCACCTCTCCAGACCAGAGCGCCCTCGGACAGGTGAGTCCTGGTGACATCAAGTACAAGGATCTCAACAATGACGGGGTCATCGACAGCAAGGACGTGAAGGCCATCGGCTACACTGACGTGCCTGAGATCGTTTATGGATTCGGTGTGTCCGCCCAATGGAGAGGATTTGACATCTCTGTGTTCTTCCAGGGCAACGCCCACGTGAATTTCTCCATCAACTCGTCGATGGTCCGCGGCTTCACGGAGCCTAAGATGGCTGCCAACAATGTCTTCGCTGATGTCTATGGCAACTATTGGACTGAGGATCACACTGACGCAAAGTACCCTCGTCTGACCACGACAGAGGCCACCAACAATAATCAGACTTCAGACTTCTGGCTTGTCAACGGCCGCTACATCAGACTGAAGAACGCCGAGTTCGGCTACACTTTCCCTAAGCGTCTCGTGCAGAAGATGCGTCTGAGCCAGTTGAGGATTTACCTGGCCGGAACCAACCTGCTCACTTTCGCCCCTTTCAAGCTTTGGGATCCGGATCTCCAGACTGGAGCCTCCAACTATCCTAACAACAAAATCGTCAACATCGGTCTCAACATCGGCTTCTAATAATTCGATAAGACATGAAAAAGAACATATCACTGATAGTCCTGCTCACGGTTGTGATGTCCGCTGTCTGCTCATGCGACAGCTATCTGGACAGGCAGCCTGATGACCAGCTGACATCCAAGAACATATTCGACAAGAAGACCACCACGATGAGGTACCTTGTCAATGTATATTCCTACATTCCCTACGAGTGGTCCCCGGAGGGTAGCGGTGACCATTCCGGCATCGCCATAACGGCGAGCGACGAGGCTTCCTGCGCCTACACGGGTTCCCGCTTCTTCGCATTGCTGAACCACAACCAGCTCTCCCCGCTGTCCACTCTGACAGGCTACCGCTATGCGGTCTACAGACTTCTGTACCAAGGAATAAGCGAGGCTACATATTTCATGTCCAAGGTGGCCGAGTGCCCTCAGATCACTCCTGAGGAGATCGAGATGTGGCGTGGTGAGGCGCGCTTCCTCAGGGCTTTCTACTACACCGAGCTGCTCAAGTGGAACGGCCCTGTCATCTGGACCGGCGACGCGCTTGCTGATTTCTCCGATCCGAATGTCTCGAAGGTGGACAGATCACCTTGGAGCACGATCGTGGATTGGCTTTGCTCTGAATATGACACAGCCGCTTCCGAACTTCCTGAGACGAGAAGCCCTTACGAGGTCGGCCGCGCGACAAAGGGATCGGCTCTCGCGATGAAGGCAAGGTTGCTTCTTTTCAACGCCAGCCCTCTTTTCAACGGCCAGAACGGAACCGGAATCTACGATGACATCGTCAACAAGGACGGCGAGAAACTCTTCAACACAGAATATGACGAGAACCGTTGGAGGCTGGCCGCCGAGGCGGCGAAGGCCGTCATCGACCTGCAGCAGTACAACCTTGTCGAGGATGAGAACGCCACTCCTCTGGAGAACATCCACAACGCCGCGGTTCTGCTGAACTCTCCGGAGAACATCTTTATGGTGCAGTGCGGCGGACGAAGCTGGAGGGTGGGGGAGACCCCTGTCCAGGCCGGCGGCTACGGTGGAATCGGTCTGACCCAGAAACTTGTCGATGCTTTCGCGATGGACAACGGCTACTATCCGATCTCCAATATGGAGGACGAGTCCTACGACAACGGATGCGGGACCATCGAGATCGATCCTCGCTCTGACTATGTCGAGACCGGCTCGCAGAAATTCGTTCATCCATTCTTCTCGACCATCCCGAAGAACGTCAAGCTGACATCCGCGATCGAGACTATGAATATGTACATCGGCCGCGAGCCAAGGTTCTACGCCAATGTCTTCTGGGGCGGTCAGACCTGGGTGATGGGAACGAACAAACTGACGGACGTGCAGTTCTACAAGAACGGCAACGCCGGCCCTATCACATCCAACAACTACAGCCCTACCGGTTACCTGTGCCTCAAGTTCATCGACCCGGATCTGGACACCAAGTCGGCGAAGTGGGGCAATTTCTCCTGGCCGATCATCCGCTATGCCGACGTGCTTCTGATGTACATCGAGGCTTTGAACGAGTACGACCCTCAGAATCCTGACATCCTTTATTATTGGAATATGATCCGTCACAGGGCTGGTGTTCCTTCGATCGGAACAGAGGAGGGCGAGGTCTATCCTGAGATCATCGGCGATCAGGCCCTTCAGAGAAAGTACATCCGCAGGGAGCGTATGGTCGAGCTGTGCTTCGAAGGGAAGCGCTATTCCGACACCCGCCGCTGGATGATAGCCGAGAAAGAGGACAATGGAAAGGTGGTCGGATGCAATCTGAACGCCACCAACCACAAGATCTCAGGCGACTATTGGAAGCGCACCTCGATCTTCGACACGTTCGGCGAGGCCGGTACGACCTCGGAGAGGGTGTTCACCAAGAAATACTACCTGCTTCCTATGAACCAGGCCGAACTCGACAGGATTCCTGACCTGACACAGAACTACGGATGGTAGTGTGGAACTCTATTGAAATAATAAGTAAATGATTATGAAACGAATATATTCATTGGCGGCTTGCTCCGCCCTGCTTTGCGCCGTGGCCTGCGAGCCAAGCCATCTGGAGGACAACCTCTATGGCCCGGCTGTCTATCTTTTGGACAAAGGTCTTCAGAAGACGGCGACATTCTACGATGTGCAGCCGTCCTATACCGCTGAGGTGAGCGCCTATTGCGGAAGCTACTACGACAAGAATCCCCAGGTGAGGCTGACCGAGGACGCTTCTGTTCTGGAAAAGTACAATGCCGACAACGCCACCGCTCTCCAGATCCTGCCGTCGGACTGCTGGTCTTTGCAGACCACGGATCTGACGATGAAAGACAAGAAGGCTACTTTCAAGGTCGATTTCTCCATCGAGGCTCTGAAGAAGCTTTCCACCGAGGCCGACTATTCGGATCTTGAGAACTACGCTGTTTCGCTCAGGCTCAAAAGCCTTACGGACGGTGTTGGGAATCCAGGAACGGATGAGCTTGGCAGCGTTGTGATTGTTCCGGATATGAGCGTGATGGCTTTCGATCTGGAAGGCGCCGGCGTGTCTGAGACAAGTCTCGACAAGCTGGATGACAGCGACGGCACTCTCACTTTCGAGTACAGGGTCAGGACCTGTGTCGAGAACAACTGGACCAACGGAGTCAAGTTCTCTTTCAACGTCGCCTCGGACGCCGCTGAACATCCGCTTCTGCCTGAGGGGTCATATTCAGTGACATCCTCGTCGGAGGAAGGTTTCGTGCCGGGCGTGTCCGAGATCATCTACACAGTCAGGATCGACAAGTCCAAGGCCACGGAGCGTGACTATTCCATCGTGGCGAGGGTCGAGTCTGAAGGCGGCTTTGTGGTGGAAGGGAAGAACGAGTCTGTCATCAACCTCTTCAACAGACATTACTACAAGCAGTCCGACATCAAGGTCCGCAACTGTAACTCCTACGTGCCGAGCCGCGGTCCGGAGCTGACGATCGACGGAAAGCTGAACACCCGCTGGGAGTCAGGATATTCAGCGTCTGACATCGGTGTCTTCAAGCTTCCTTATTTCATTGAATATGAGCTTGCCACCCCTGTCCGCATATCCGACTTCGACCTCTACCGCCGTCAGGACAGGTACGCTTCCGACCTGAAAGGCGGACATCTGGAAGTCTCCGCCGACGGTGAGACCTACACTACGGTCTGCTCCTTTGACTACACCGGTGTGAGCGCCTACAGGAACATCCACTCCGCAGAGACCGAACCAGAGGCGAGATTCGTCAAGTTCGTGGTTACCGCCTCCGGAAGAACCGGTGGCGGAATGAAGGCTCCGCTCTCCAACCTGGCTGAGTTCAACATCTGCTACAGGTAGACTTGCCGACAAATAAGACAAACGCCGCGGCTGGACATCGATGTCAGCCGCGGTGTTTATTTTATGACAATAATTTTAGCAGGACGCTCCGTAGACCAGGATTGTCAGCCAGAAATATAATGAACTGTCTCCATGCGAAAGATCGGCTTCCCCGTTGCGGGAAAGTTCGTCCAATTCCTTCCTGAACACAGTCAGAGCCTTGTGGATGTGCTTCTCGACCGCCTTTTCGGAGATGCCGAGAGCCGCGGCTATCTCCTTGTTCGTCAGGTTCTGGAACCTGCTCATTGTGAACACCTCCCGGCATCTGTCCGGCAACTTGCCCATTATGTCCCGTATGTTCGAGGTCAGCTCGTCGTAGATGGTCTGTTTGTCCGAGTCGCTGACGGCGAGGTCCAGATGGTAGAGAGCCTCATCGTGGATCTCCTTGAATGACTCCGTCATCCTGACGACCTTCAGCGCGGACTGGTGGCGCAGCGTGTCTATGGATCTGTTGCGCACAAGCCGGAAGAGAAGCGCCTGCCAGGTGTCTCCCTCCTTTCCTCCGAACTTCTCCCAAAGGGTGATGTACGCCTCGTGGACAATGTCCTCGGCCGCCCTCTCGTCAGACACGAACCTGAACGCGAAATTGAAGAGTCTGTCGCTGTACTTGTTGTAGAGTCCTTCGAATATGTTCTCGTCAAGAACCATCCCACCTTCTTTTTCGCTTCCTTTCGCCAAAGATTCAGCCTATGCCTCCAGACAGCTGTCCATCAAATCCGAGATTTCCCCACGGTCAAGGTTCTGGCCGATGAAGACGATCTTGATCATGCGGTCACCATAGACAGGATCCCAGTCCTTGCGTAGGTTCTTGTCCCTGCGCATCATCTCCTGAAGCTGATCCTCCGGCATCGTGGCGAACCACAGACCGGCGTCCTTGATGGATTTCTGCACTCCGGACTGCTCGAAGAGGTAGCACTTGTCCTTCTCGTCCGCAAAATAGCACAGACCCTTGGCCCGGATCACGTTCTTCGGCCACTTTTTGGAGACGAGCCAGTCGAACTTGTTGATGTCCAACGGCTGACGGCGATAATAGACAAAGGTCCCGATGTTATATTCCTCGACTTCGCCACCCTCGTGATCGTGATGATGGTGATGCTCGTGCCCCTCGTGGTGATGCTCGTGGTCGTGTTCCTCGTGATGATGGTCATGTTCATGCCCGTCATGATCCTCATCGTGGTCATCGTCATCATGATCAGCTTCGTTGCCCTCTCCTTCGATGGCGTTGATCCAAGCCGCCGAAGTAGCCGTCTTATCGAAATCGAACATCCTGGTGTTCAGAAGTTTGTCAAGATCGATGTCTCCATAGTCGCACTCGAAGATCGTCACTTTCGGATTCAGAGCCTTCACTATGCTGCGGACCCTGCCAAGCTCCTCAGGCTTCACCTCGGACGCCTTGTTCAGAAGCACGATGTTGCAGAACTCGATCTGCTGGATCACAAGATTCTCAAGGTCATCCTCCTCCAGATTGTCCTTCTTGAGAGCGTCCCCGCAGGCGAACTCACTCTGCATCCTCAGGGCGTCCACAACGGTGACTATGCAATCGAGTTTCGGAATATTCGATTGGGCATATTCAGGAACAAGCTTAGGGAAGGAGCAGATGGTCTGTGCGATAGGGGCGGGCTCGCATATTCCACTCGCCTCGATGACGATGTAGTCGAACTTGCCGGAGCGGCAGAGGTCGTTCAGCTGGGCGACAAGGTCCATTTTCAGCGTGCAGCAGATGCAGCCGTTCTGGAGAGGGACAAGGCTGTCGTCCGTGGTGCCGACAACGCCGCCTTTCTGGATGAGGTCCGCGTCGATGTTCACCTCGCCTATGTCATTGACGATGACGGCGAACTTGATGCCTTTCTTGTTGGAGAGTATTCTGTTGACTAGAGTTGTCTTGCCGCTCCCGAGGTATCCCGTCAGAAGCAGCACCGGTATTTCCCTGTTTTCCACTGTTATTGTCATGGTTATGCTGTTGTTGTCATATTGTCGCAAAATTATAATATTTACTTTGGTTTAGCAAATCGGACGCTGGCTGATGAGCAGGTCTGCTTCGTGAGTGTGTTGGCGGTTCTTGCGCACGAGGCGATGCTTGGGGAATGCTTCGTGAGTGTGTTGGCGGTTCTTGCGCACGAGGCGTGGCTTTGGGGAATGACGACGTGCGTGATGAGGCCGCTATGGCGCGCGATAAACAAGAGAATGAATTTTCCTTGGAATTTAATAGGTGATGCCAGTTGAAGTTCTTGTGCAAATGAAGATATTTTACTAAATTTGCGCTCATGCAGGTAAAAACAGTCCTGAGGTATGCTTGAAGGTATAAAGACAGATATCGAAAAGTTGATCGCGCTGTACGAAGCGGAAAGGTCTGAGCGTGAAAGGCTCCAGGCTGAGTTGGTGCGGTGCGGGGCTGAGAATGAGTCCTGTAGGAAGCGGATTGAGGATTTGGAACAACAGGTGAACAACCTTCATCTGTCCGAAGCTTTCGGAGTGGGCGGAGACAGTTCCGCCGCCAAGGAAAAGATAGAGAGACTTATCAAGGAGATTGACAAGTGCATCGCCTTGCTTGAGAATTAGGAATGGGACAGAACATCAAGATAAAGATCGCGGGCAATGAATATCCCCTCGTCGCCTCCTCTCCTGAGATGGAGCGGATGATGAGGCTTGCGGCGGACGCCATCAACCAGAAACTGGCGGCTTACGACGCGAAGTACCCGAACAAGACCCTTTCCGACAAACTTTCCTTTGTGGCTCTGAACGAGGCGGTCGGAAGGTTGGCCTACCAGAAGAGAGTCGCCGACGCTGATGCCGAGGCGAAAAAACTTCAGGAGGATGTTGAGTCCTACATCAAGAATATTGAAAAAGACGGCCGTTAGTCCCACGTGCTCAAATCAACAAGTTCCACGGAACCGAGTTTGCTCGAGCCGGCCATGACGGACCAAGGTTACCTTCGGGGATTGCGCCTGTGTGCGTGACGATGGATTTCTGAACCGGTGCGGATCTCAAATCTTATTCATTAAGATTTCTGACAAGCGGCTAACGGCTTTTTTAATGTTTCTCAGACGATCGATCAGTTTCCGTTCCGGACTGTCGGTCGTTTTTTTGCGCCGGACTGTTACGGATGACGCTGTGGATGGACAGGGGAGGACTGCCACGGTGACATATAAGGGAATATTAGAACATTTAAAATATTTATTGATATTATGTTGCAATTTTTTATAGGAGTCCTGATCGGCGCTGTAATCGCGCTGGCGGCTTACATAATCATTCAGAGAATAGTTCTGAAAGGGCAGAAGAACGAGATCATCGCCAAGGCCGAGATCGAAGCCGAGGGGATAAAGAAGGACAAGATCCATCAGGCCAGGGAGAAGTTCCTCCAGCTCAAGAGCGAGCACGAGCAGTACATCAACGAGAAGAACAGCCAGCTCAAGGACGCCGAGAACAGGATCAAGCAGAAGGAGAACTCTCTGAACCAGCAGAATTCCGAGCTTCAGAGGAAGATGCGTGACGCTGACAACGCCAAGGCGAGTTTCCAGGCCCAGCAGGAGACCCTGACCAAGAAGACTGAGGAATATGAAAGACTCAGCGCCCAGGCCAACAAGCAGCTTGAGACGATCGCCGGAATGAGCGCGCAGGAAGCCAAGAACATTCTTATTGAGAATATGAAGGCTGAGGCGAGGACCGAGGCTCAGGCCTACATCAACGACACGATGGACGAGGCTCGCCTGAACGCTTCCAAGGAGGCCAAGAGAATCGTCATCAACACCATCCAGAGAACGGCCACCGAGACCGCCATCGAGAACGCCGTGACGACATTCCCGATCGAGAACGATGAGATCAAGGGAAGGATTATCGGTCGTGAGGGACGTAATATCCGTGCCCTTGAGGCTGCCACAGGTGTCGAGATCGTGGTTGACGACACACCTGACGCCATTCTTCTTTCCGCGTTCGATCCTGTCCGCAGGGAAGTTGCCAGACTCGCCCTGCACCAGCTTGTCGTTGACGGACGAATCCACCCGGCGCGTATCGAGGAAGTTGTGACCAAGGTTCAGAAACAACTTGAGGACGAGATACTTGAGACAGGTAAGAGAACCTGCATAGACCTTGGGATCCACGGACTGAACATCGAGCTCGTGAAACTGATCGGCCGAATGAAATACCGTTCATCCTACGGTCAGAACCTGCTCCAGCACTCCCGTGAGGTCGCCAACATCTGCGCCATCATGGCAGCCGAGCTCGGTCTGAATCCTAAGCTCGCCAAGAGGGCCGGTCTCCTGCACGACATCGGTAAGGTTTCCGAGGAGGAGCCGGAGCTTCCACATGCATTGCTTGGTATGAAACTGGCCGAGCAGTACAAGGAAAAGCCTGAGATCTGCAACGCCATCGGCGCGCACCACGAAGAGATCGAGATGACATCGATCATCTCTCCTATCGTAATGATCGGTGATGCGATTTCCGGTGCCCGTCCTGGAGCCCGCCGTGAGGTCATCGAGTCTTACATCAAGAGGCTCAAGGGAATGGAAGACCTTGCCGCCGCCTATCCGGGAGTCACAAAGAGCTACGCCATCCAGGCCGGCCGCGAGCTCCGCGTCATTGTTGGCGCCGAGGAGGTCAGCGATGACCAGGCCGGAAGACTCTCCGCTGACATCGCCCAGAAGATCCAGGAGGAGATGACTTATCCGGGACAGGTCAAGATCACTGTGATCAGAGAGACCCGTTCCGTAGCCTACGCTAAATAACATTCTGAATATAACGGCAAATGTTTTGACGCTATGACACATACTTTCAAAAAAGCTGTGGCGTTGGTGGCTGCACTCCTTATCGGGAGTGTGGCCTCTTTCGCGCAAGCCCCGGAGGCCACCGCCAAGTGGTCGGTTTCCAGCAAGGTGGTTTCAGAGAATGTCTATGAACTGACATTCAAGGCCAGCATTGTGGATGGATGGCACATCTACACTGTGGATCATGCCTACAATCCTATTTCCATCGAATTCGCCTCCGATCAGGGATATTCATTGGTCGGTGGTCTCAATCAGGTGACAAAACCGTCTGATTTCCAAGGAGAAAAAGTTTTCTTTGATTCTGTGACACTCACTCAAAGGGTCAAACTGACCGGCAGTGAGGCCACGGTCACAGGTGAAGTCTCATGGAGCGGATGCAACGACAGGTTCTGCGCGGCTCCGGAATCATGGGAATTCTCCGTTCCGCTTGCTGCGGCTGTACCTGCGGCGAGTGCGTCTTCGGATGACGTTACCATTGACACTAAGTCGGAAGAGGCCTCTTCATCGCTTGAGGCCGGTATCGCATCCGGTGATAATAGCGATAACGAAGGGTCTCTGTGGGCTTTGATCATCGAAGCCATCCTGTGGGGATTCGCCATGCTGATGACCCCATGTGTGTTCCCGATGGTGCCGATGACGGTGTCGTTCTTCATGAAACAGTCCTCGACCGCCGCTGAAGGCCGCTTCAAGGCTTTCATCTACGGTCTCTTCATTGTCCTTTTGTACACTGTTCCGATCAGTGTGATCATCGGCCTGACATGGATAATCGGAGGGAATACGGTCACCGCCGACATATTCAACTGGCTTGCGACACACTGGCTGCCGAACCTGATATTCTTCATCGTGTTCATGATTTTCGCGGCATCCTTCTTCGGCGCCTTCGAGATAGAGCTGCCGTCCAGCCTTGCCAACAAGAGTGACGCGAAGTCCAGCGGCAAAGGACTCGGCGGCATATTCTTCATGGCTCTGACCCTTGTGCTGGTGTCATTCTCATGCACCGGTCCTATTGTCGGCACGGTGCTGATCAAATCAACTCAGGGAGAGTTCTGGACTCCGATGGTCACGATGCTCGCCTTCTCCGTCGCCTTCGCCTTGCCGTTCACGATCCTGGCGATGTTCCCGTCGCTGCTGAAAAAGATGAAAGGCAAGTCCGGCTCTTGGCTCAACAGTGTCAAGGTCGTGCTCGGCTTCATCGAGGTAGCGCTTGGCTTCAAGTTCCTCAGCGTCGCTGACCAGACCTACCACTGGGGACTGCTTGACAGGGAAGTATATTTAGGAATATGGATCGTCACGTTCTCGCTTCTCGGATTTTACCTTCTTGGCAAGCTACGTTTCAAGAATGACGATCCTGTGGAGCATGTCTCTGTGCCGAGGCTTGGCCTTGCGATCGCCGTCTTCACATTCGTGGTCTATATGATTCCGGGAATGTGGGGCGCTCCGCTGAAGGCTCTGTCCGGCTACCTTCCTCCGCTTGAGACTCAGGATTTTGTGGTTTACAATTATGCGGACACTCCGGTGGGAACGGTCACTTCGACAGGCTCAGCGACCATCGAAGCGACCGAAGAAACCAGCACATCGACAAGCTCAGTGACCGGTGTCTCCACCTACGGCCAGAAGTACGACCTCAAGATGCCGCTCGGTCTGGCCGGCTACTTCACCCTGGAGGAAGGCCTCGCCGCCGCTAAGGCCCAGGGCAAACCCGTCTTCGTCGACATCACCGGCCACGGCTGCGTCAACTGCCGCGAGATGGAACAGCGCGTCTGGAGCGATCCGAGAGTCCTGAATATTCTCAGGAATGAATATGTCCTTGTGGCTCTTTATGTGGATGACAAGACCAAACTCGATGAGGCGGAATGGCTGACCACTCCGGATGGCAAGACCTTGAAGGAGATCGGTCGTGTGAACTCTTACATAGCCCGTACACGGTTCGGAGTAAACGCCCAGCCGAACTATGCCCTTCTTGACGCCGAAGGCAACCAGCTTGCCCCGGTCCGTGGCTATAATCTTTCCGTTGATGGTTTCATAGCCTTCCTCAACTCCGGCCTGAAAAAATAGCCGTGGCACTTAGAAGCTGTTTTGAATTGTTTGTTTGAAGGTTTGAGAGTGAAAAACTTCAGTCTCGACCGCTTCTTCCAAGGAAGATAGCGGTGCTATCTGACTGAAGAAGCGGGAAGAAAATGAAGATTTTTCACCTCAAAGAACATTTCAAACAATTCAAAACAGCTTCTTAACGTGCTGTAAATGAATATAAAGACCGAAGTCCTGATGCCGTTACCAGCGTCAGGACTTTGGTCTTTTAATTGATTATGAGCCGCTTATCCGCCACGTATATTCATTGGTTCAGAAAGATGTTCGCTTTCCGGACAAAATTCGTTATATTTGCGGCAATGCCATACCACTGGGCAGAGTGGAGCCGCAAAATATGATAACCCCAAAATAAAACGAGACTTATGGTCCAGACTTTAATAGCCAACTCAGGAATACAGTTTTTCTCCAGAGAGATACTTCTGGATGCGAACGACGGATTCAGACAGGTCTTTTACGAATGGTTTGATGAGGAACAGGTCGAGCAGGTTCTTGAATATGCCTACGAGATCAGGCAACTTGACAAGGATGATTTCGACAGGGATTACCAGAAAGTCCGGAAAGGGAAAGAGTATCTGGAGAAGAAATCATATTCAAACGCCGCTTTCCTGTCCAGGTACAATTCAATAAAGTACAACAATGCGGCTAATGACTTAGACCCAAGATTCTGATGAGAAATATAGTTTTCAGCCTTATACTTGGTGTAGCGGCCGTATGTGGTCCGGTTCCATGCCATGCCCGCGTTTTCGATTCGGGAATCGTTCTGATCCAGGACGTTGGTTCCGCCATACGTCAGGCGGAGGCCCGCTACAACAGCGGCAATGTGACCGGCGCCGCGGATCTTGCCAGGAAGATTCTGGCCAAGTACCCTGCAAACACCGATGCGAAAGCGATTCTGGACAAATGTGTCGCGATGGAACGGAAGGATTACACCGATGCCGTCGCCAGCCAAAGCGTCGCCAGTCTCGATGCGTTCATGAAGAAATATCCGGATTCCGCGTTCCGGGAGGATGTGGCCGACAGGATCGATGATCTTCCTCTCTGGCTGAAAGCCAAAGGCCAGAATACGATAGATTCCTACAAGCGGTATCTCGCCGAGTCCGGGCATCGGATCTACAAACAGGAGGCCGATGACGCCATCGCCGACCTGTCAACCTCGCAGGCTTATTTCAACGCCCTCCGTGTCAACACCATCGACGCGCTGAAGCAATTCCGCAAGGATTATCCCGCCAGTTCCTATGACAAGCGCGCCTCCAGCAAGATCGCCCGCCTGATGGCGGACAAGTTCACGTCTGAATCCTCCTATGCGGACAAAAGAATGGCCATGGAATATGCCGCTGATGACGAAACAATCAGGTATGTGAGCGACAAATACGCCACCGCCACCCGGAATAATGAAGCATATTCCTCGGTTTACAAGACATCGGCGTCACAAAGTAGGTCGTCAGATGCATCATCCCGCGGAAGTTATAGGTCCAGCCAATCTTGCATACGCTTTGGATTAACTTTGTCAGCGGATGTTGGATATTCTTATGACACTGGTTATGAGGCATATCCTTTCTCAATAGCTGCAGGTGGGATGATAAGGTTCGGAGACCAGAGACATCCGTTGAATCTTATTATCGGAGCCAAGGCTCTGATGGCCTACACAAAAATAAGATATGATGATTCTTCCTATGGCTCAAAGGAAAGCCTGACCGTAAATGAGATGGTGATTCCGGTGGATTTGAACTGGAATGTCATCACTTCCGAATATACGTCAATGTATGTTGGTGTTGGCTACCAATATGGTTTTCAGACATCACGTGCCATTAAAGCGTCATACGGTTTCGCATGGGCCAAAGGTGACTGGCACTGTTACTATATTCATTATATTAAAGGTATGTTCAAAGGATTCGATAAAATCTCTCCATTCCTTGGCATGAGCTACACTTATTATTTCTAGTCCGCCATTCATTCAGGGAACGTTTTTTGGCAAAATGCGACGTTTGCACCTGGAACGCATTTGTCATATGGTACCGAAATGGTACTCTATCTTCCATTCCGCCTGGCGGCCTGGCTCGATGAGGAGGTGGGTATAGGGTTCGAGGCACGCGACTTCGTGGTTGCACCAAAACACGGCGTATTCCATCGCGGCGTCCGAACGGGCATCCACGGTCAGGCCATTACCGGTGTTCGCAAGCCTGAAACTGTAATTCTTCCACTGTTCGGAACCCTTGAGGTCACCCATGAATATGGTCTCTCCGGGTCTCAGGTCCCTTGCGAAGCGTATTCCGTTGTCGGTAAGCGCCACGCTGTCATATTCATCACGCCAATGCCCTTGAGGTTTGAAAGGAAGGGTGATGACGGTGGCTTTTCCGGTCGGTGCCCCGTCAAGGACGAAAAAATTGTGGTTATAGACATACATGTCCATGATCCCCTTTCCAGTGTTCTTCAGAATATGCTCCAGGACGAGAGTTCCTTCCCGAGGGATGATGATCCTTTTCATGTAGTCGTATGAATATCCTCCCGCCGCCATCCTATGCCTGAATTCCGCCTGGCCGGGCGCCGCCTTGAAGTCCCTTTCGCCTTCGTCCAGCACTTTGTACAGGCGGAAGTGGTCATATTCATCAACATCCCTCTCCAGCAGACCTACCCCAGGCTTCAGAAAACCTCCCCCCGGATCGGCGTTGTCATAGCCTATCGGCGAGAACTCCTCGGCCGGTCCGCCTACGGCGTCGTGATTGAACGGGTCATATTCCCGAAACCATTGGCTGACATATTTCCTGCCGCGGCTTTCGAGGGACAGGATTATTCCGCTCCTGTCGAAGCGGGTGCCTCTGTAGTAGGGAGTTGCGACATCCGGACGAGCCAGGACCAGTTTGGTCGAACGGTTGTGTAATTCAATCATCAGAATGTGCTGCGTTTGTTCATCTTGAATCTAATGTGGGTTTTCCACAGTGTCCTGTCGTTGATCATTCTTGCGATCTCGCGGCCCATCTCGTTGAAGTCAGTGGAGATGGTCGTCAGGCCGTTGAGAACTACGCGGTCAACAGGGGAGTCATTGTAGGAGATTATGTGATAGTCGGTCCCGACCTTGAGCCCTTTGGCGTTGTCCACCAAGGCGATCAGGCCAGAGTCCAGTTGGCTGGTCAGGATAAGGAACGCATCGCCTTTCCTTACCGTTGACGGGGCCTCGCTGAGAAATTCCACATCTATCCCATGCTCCTGACAGAAGCCGGTCACTTTCTTCTTTATGACAGGCCAGTACAGTGATGTGGGCATCGCTATAACTTTAAGGTTACCGATCTTTTCCAGTTTCTCCGCGCCCTGTTCCAGCCCCGAGTACACATCGTTCTCGAAATCCTGATAGGCGGCTCCGAAATTTCCCGCCGTGCCTGGCATGAGGTGGTCCGCCATTATCAGCTTGTGGTTGGGAATCCTTTTGATTATTTTTCTTGCCCTTTCCTGAACGGTCTTATCAAGGCTGAAGTGGGGCAGCACGACGTACCAGTCGAATTTTCCAAGGTTCTCGTTTATGAAATATTCGAATATCCCGATGTCTTGATTGTGCAGCAGGATTGTGTCTTCGGACCGTCCTTTCAATTCCTGGTGGAACCCGTGCACGATCTCCTGCTTATAGACGCAGAATCTGTCAATGAGGAAAAGCACTGATATGGCGCTCTTTGCGGAAGTGTCCGCCACGTAGAATCCCTTGCCTTGCTGCGCTTCCAGGATTCCGTTCGACCGCAGGAGGTAGTATGCCCGCTTGACCGTCTCCTTGGAGATTCCCAGCTCTCCGGAAAGAGCGTTCATGGACGGGACCAACTCACCGGTTTTCAACCTTCCGTCTTTCACGGCATCAGATACGGCTGATATAAGCTGCTTATAGACAGCTGTCTTGCTTGTTGTGTCAATCGCGAAACTAATCATATTTCACTATCCTTTTTTCTTATAAGGGTGTGCTTTGGTGTGGTTAAGTTACAGTTAATTTTTCAATCTCTATACATTTTTTGAAGAAAACTGGTGTGGTATAGTGTGGTATTTATTCCAAAAATCATTATATTTGCAGGAAATAAGGACTGAAATGAAAAAATCAACTGAAATTCCGGCCACGAAAAGTGTTCAGGAAAAGTCTTGGGTCAAGTGGGAGGTCCTGCTTCTCCTTTGGATGGCGTACCTGCTGAACCAAGGTGACAGGCAGGTGTTCAACACCGTGCTTCCTTCCATAAGGAAGGCGTTGAACCTGACGGACACATCTGTCGGCCTGATCGCCACAGTGTTCAATCTGTTCTATGCCTGCATGGTGCCGCTGGGCGGTCTGGCGGGCGACAGGCTCAGCCGTAAATGGGTGGTCACAGGCTCGATCCTGTTCTGGAGCATGGCCACGATGTTCACCGGGCTGGCCAACAGCGTGTTCCTTCTCGTGATCATGAGAAGTGTCGCCACCGGCGGCGGCGAGGCTTTCTTCGGTCCCGCTAACTATTCTCTTCTGGGGCAGTACCACACGGAAACGAGAGCCAGGGCGATGTCCATACATCAGACCGCATACTACGTGGGCGTGATAGTGGCCGGATGGCTGGCCGGCGCCATAGCTGACTATTTCGACAAGGCCGCTCCGGGGAACGGGTGGAAATATTCATTCATTATTTTTGGTGTTGCGGGAATATTCTGGGGTATCCTTATGGCTTTCAGGCTGAAAGACAAGCCTTTGACCGCGGCTGAGCAGGCGGAGAAGGATCGGAGCAAGCCTGGCATCCTGGATGGTTTCAAGACCGTGTTCACAACACCTACGGCCGCTGTTCTGACGATTGGTTTCTCCGGACTGATCTTCGTGATCACCGGCTACATGACATGGATGCCGGCGTATCTTCAGGAAGAGCTTGGCCAGAGCCAGGCCGCGGCAGGATTCAATTCGATGTTCTGGACGTATGTCGCCGCCTTTGTCGGCGTCCTGATCTCCGGCACGCTTTCGGACAGGCTCGCGGCCAGGAACCATAAGGCGAGGATGCTCCTTCAGGCGGCCGGCCTGCTGTTGGGAGCCCTGCCGCTTTTCTTCATCGCGCGAAGCACAACCCTGACCGTACTCTATTTATGTTTTGCCGCCTGGGGCTTCTTCAGGGCGTTCTTTGATGCCAACACTTATGCGGTTCTTTATGACGTCACCCCTGAGAATCTTCACGCGTCATGCTCCAGCGCGATGATAACGACCGGATTCGCTGTCGGTGCGCTCGCTCCTGTCGCCCTTGGAGCCATGAAGCAGATCCTTGGCAGTCTTCAGGCCACATTCCCTGTGCTCGGATGCATCTGGCTGGCCTGCGGAATCATGATGGCGGTCGTGAGCTACACAAATTATCAAAAAGACTACAACAAACTGAATAAATGAAAAAGGAAACAAAAACAAGAAAGCCGAAGGCAGGTTTGCTGCTCGTCGCTTCCCCAAGGTTCAAAAACCTCTCCGGGCCTAAAAGAGGTTCATACGGTGAAAAGAAGGAAGCCGTTTCACGGCAGATAGTCGAATCCCTTGATTTCCTTGATGTCGAATATCCCGGCATCGTGTACGAGAGGGAAGACGCGGAGAAAGCCATGGATCTGTTCTACAACAGCAGGGTGGATTTCATCATCGCCGAGTTCCTTTCATGGAGCGAGGACTTCGCCTGGATCCGTTTCTTGAGGGATTGCCCCCAAATCCCGATGATCTTCGTGAACGTGGCGAAAGACAGGATGGCGTTCGAGACCACACTTGATGAGGATGATTTCATTGAATATCTCTGCTCGGGCACACTGGTCGGCTCCCTTGAGGCCTCCGGCTCGGTGCGCAGGGTTCCACGGAAGGATGTGCGCTTCGTCATGGGCACAAGAGATGAGGTGAATGAACAGATCAGGGTCTTCTCCCGCGCGGCCCTGGCACGGGCGGTGCTCCGTAAATCCAATGTAGGCCTCATGGCCAACATGAACGAGGCGATGTGGTCGACGTACATCGACAACTATGACCTGTTCACCAAGATCGGACCGGAGATCCACTACCTGCCGTATTCAGACTACAAGGAATATATCGACGCACTGACGGACGTGGAGGTCAAGGAATATGCAGACACGCTCACGTCCCGTTACCGGATGATGGAGGATGTGGAATATGACAAGTTCATCGGCTGCGTGAAGGCATCGTTGGCGTTGAAGAACATGGCCAGGGACAACGATGTGGACGTCATGGTGTATAATGACATCGACAGGGCCACATTCAAGGTCAGCGGCTGCCGTGCCGGATTCTATCACGACTGGTTCAACGAGAACATGAGTGTCCTTGTGCCCGAGGCTGACATGGGAGCCGGACTGGCGACCTTTGTCCTGAAACTGATCTCGGGAGGCCATGTGAACTTCATCGAGCCGTTCCACATTGAGAACGATTTCGGCACCTTCGCCGGAGGACATGCCGGACCGAACGACCACAACGATCCTGAGTGGCAGGACAATGTGCTGATCGCCAGGGATGTCCGCTTCGCTAAGACCAGCTGGAAATATGCCGGGGCACCGTTCGCGTGGTACCGTTTCAGCACGGGAATGAAGACGGTCACCGGCATCTATGAGGAGAACGGGAAGTACAAGATGGTCTGCTTCCAGGCCGAGTCGCTTCCGGGAGAGCATGTCCTGGCGACATATTCCCACAGCATATTCCGTCCGGTCGTTCCGGTCAAGGAACTGTTCGAGAGGCTTCTCAAGGTCGGCGTTACACAGCATTACGCCATAGTGGACGGAGACTGGCGTGCGGAGCTGGCCGCGTTCGCCGAGATCATGGGATTTGAGTTTTATGATATCAGATAAATAGGAGAAACGCAAAATGAGTTTTATGTACAACCCGTTTCCGTTCGATGACCCGAAGCCGGTCAATCGTCCGGAACTGTCCAAAAAGACAATTGACGCGGTGGTTTCAGGAGGCACACCTGCCGTGGCGAAGAAATTCGCGGCCTCTGTCATTGAGAGCGCCCGTGAATCCAACCGGATCCTTGCCTTCGATGGTTATACCACGGTGGACTGGAAACTGTTCCTGAACCTTGTGGCGAGGGAATGCCGGATAGCCGGAGTGGAGTTCGTCTCGATCGATCAGAACAAGGAGTGCTTCAAGAGCGGTGAGGAAATCGACAACATGATCGATCCGCTCCTCATCTGGGACACCAAGATCGATCCGACCCTTCTTTACGGAAAGATCTACAAGGGAGGCTATGAGGGCCTTCTTGACGAGGTCAAGACCAAGAAGTTCGAGGAGAATGTGATGTCTTTGAAGGAAGGTAAGGGCAAGGTTGTGGCCGTTTACGGCTACGGCTGTCTCATTCCGAGATTCAGGAAGCTGTACGATGTGAAGTGCTTCTTCGACATCACTCCGAAAACCTCCATCCTGCGCATCCGTGGAGGAGAGTATTCCAACATCGGCAAAGAGCGTCCGGACCAGATCAACCGTGTGATCCGTCGTTGCTATTACTGTGATTTTGAGATCGCTGTCTGCAACAGGAGGGAACTTCTGCATAACTCGGCCATAGATTTCTTCTTCCTCGCCGATGACCCTAAGAACATCGTGATGATGCCTTTCGAGACGTTCTCGGACATCTGCGCACAGTTGGTGAAATACCCGTTCAGGGCCAAGCCTTGCTACCTTGAGGGAGTGTGGGGCGGTTCCTACATGAAGAAACTCCGTCACCTGCCGGACAACATGAGGAACGCGGCCTGGGTGTTCGACTTCATCCCGATGGAAGTCAGTGTGCTGGTGAAGGTCGGAGGCGAGACTCTGGACATAAACTTCTGCACATTCGTCTGCAAGGAAGGCGTGAACCTCATGAGCAAGGACTGCGTGGAGAAGTTCCACGGCTATTTCCCGATTCGTTTCAACTACGATGACAGTTACCACTCCACCGGCAACATGTCCATCCAGTGCCATTCGGGCTCAGCCTTCAACCGTGAGCATTACGGAGAGTTCGGACGCCAGGACGAGAGCTACTACGTCTGCGTCACCGGGCACGATGCCAAGACATTCATCGGTTTCCGTGACGATGCCGACATCCCTCGGTTCTTCAAGGACATAGAGGCGGCGGACACTGAGCACAAACCGTGCGACTACATGAAATATGTCAATTACGAGGAGTCAAAGCCGGGCCTCCAGGTGATGCTGCCTGCCGGAACCATCCATTCCTCAGGACGCAACCAGGTCATCCTTGAGATCGGCTCCCTCACGATCGGTTCCTACACCTACAAGATGTACGACTATCTCCGTCTGGACTTCGACGGAAAGCAGAGGCCTATCCACACCCGCCTTGGTGAGGAGAACGTGGCCCAGCATCGCACGGCATCCGTGATCCATGATCCTCAGAGTCCTGACTATATCGTCCAGAAGCCTCGCGTGGCCGCGTCCGGCGAGGGATGGAAGGAACTGATCCTCGGCGAGAACGAGCAGTTGTATTTCAGCCTGAGGCGTCTGGATTTCGAGACGGAATGCCCTCAGGACACTCACGGAGAGCGCTTCCATGTCCTTGCGCTTGTCGATGGTGACCACGTCAGGGTACGCAGCGTGGCGCATCCTGAGCGCAGTTTCGACATGGATTATCTGGACATTGTCTGTGTGCCTGCCGACATGGGCGAGTACGTGATCGAGAATCTCGGCAAGGAGCCTGTCATGGTTCACAAGACGATGCTCAGGGACGGCTATCAGGAGGTTGTCCTCTGACGAGCCTGTTGACTATTGTTTTGTTTCAGGCCATCGAGGGTAGTATATTCATAATGACCTTCGGTGGCCTTGATTTGTTTATGACTCAAAAAACGTGTAATTTTGGCTTTGTTAAGATTGATTGAATCATGCCATTGAATCTGAATATAGTTGAGCAGAGCATTGTCCCGCCTTTCAGACAGATAATAAACCAGATCGAGGAAAGCATCAGGAACGGTTCGCTTAAAAGCGGAGAGATGCTTCCTTCAATGAGCGAGATGGCCGAGACTCTTGGATTGTCAAAGGAGACGGTGAAAAAATCCTACTTGATTCTCAGGGATCAAGGTGTCATCAATTCCACCAGAGGTGTAGGTTATTTCATAGCGTCCCCGGATTCGAACCGGAAGAAGCGCGTCATGCTGCTTTTTGACAGGCTCAGCATAGTGAAGGAAGTGATTTTCGACTCTTTCGCCTCGACCATCGGAGAGCAGGCTGAGATCAACATCTACCTGCACAACCAGCAGGTTGAGCTTCTGGACTACTATGTACGGAAATATCTTGACATCTATGACTGGTTCGTCATCACCCCGCATTTCCCTCTTGACAGCAAGACTCAGCGGCAAGTCCTGACCATCCTGCGCAGGATTCCGATCCGCAAGCTTATTATCCTTGACCATAAACTTGACAACCTTGTGGGGAACTACGGGACTGTGTACCAGGATTATGCGACGGACGCCGCTCTCGGACTCTCCATGGCGGCCGAGGAATTGAGACAGCTCAGAAAACTGAATGTCATCATTTCCCAGTCCAGTCTTTACCATGCCTACGCGTGTCAGTCGATAAGCGATTTCTGCAAGGCGAACAAGATTTCATGCGTGTTCCACTCCAATGTCACACCGAGGATTGTCCGTGCCGGAGAGGTTTACCTAATCGTAAACGGGCAGATTGACATGGATCTGATAAATCTTGTGAGGGCCGCGAGAGCGAAAAACCTGAAGCCCGGGAAGGACTTCAGGATCATAGCTTACAATGATTCTCCGATCCGTGAGATCGTGCTTGACGGACTCACGACCATCTCCACCGATTTCGAGCAGATGGGCCGGCTTGCCGCCGAGATGATTCTGGACAACACACCTCGTAAGGTCAAGTGCGATTTCCGCATGATCCGCCGAGGCACATTCTAAAGGAAATCCATGCAGAGGGCGAGATCCTCTTCGTCAGAGAGAACGTAACTTGCTCCGGCGATAAGCATCCGCTGGGCGTCGAGCTCGCCCCATGTCACGCCGGCAGGTATCACTCCGGCTTTCTTGCATGCCAGAACCCCTCTTTCGTCATCTCCGAGATGGGTGACCTCCCTTCCTGTCACTCCAAGGCTTTTCACAATCTCCGAAAGGATTGATGAATATGCCTCCACATCGCTCCTGCTGACACCGCTGTACACCTTCGCGAACTCCACTCCGCCGAGGTTCTTCCTGGCGGTCTCGTTGACTTTCACCTCGCTTTCGGAGGAGACGAGGAAAATTTTGATTCCTCTTGAATATAATTCCTTCACCTTCTCGCTGACCCATAGGAAGACCTTTCCGTCCGCATCCACCAGCGTGCCACAAGGTCTCCGATGTTCTGTTATTCTCCGGACCACGGCCATCCCGTGCCGGCGGTTGTCGTTGAGCAGGACAGGCTTGACTTCATCTCAGAGATAAGGAATGAGATGTCGGCCATAGATCCTGAGTTTGTGGTGATGACCGAAGGTGTGGCCGATTATGAGCTGGGTTGCATCAACATATTCCATGGCTGCTCGTTCGATGTCTATCCGCCGGACCAGAAGGCGATGGAAGACCGGCCGGTTCATGGATGTTCAGGGCTTTGATTTCGAGGCCTCCAATTCTTTGAGTATGGCCAAATCTTTCGTCTCCGGCAGGAAGACCGGCGTTGTGGTCTGGAATATTTCCGAGGACACTCCTTTGGAATTCAAGGTTTCTGACCCGGCCAGGAAGTTGGTTTTGGCTCAATCGCCGGAAGACACCGCTCTGTCATCCACGTCTGACGGGCATGTTCTGGCACCTCAAAGCATCGCCCTCCTTGTGTTTGAATAGTCTTATTTTGAAAATTATCTGAAAAACGAAGAAGCCGACCGATGAAATGGCCGGCTTCTCTATTTAGAGTCTTTTTATTACCTCTTTGAGGTGACGTCAGCCTCGTACTTCTCGACGGAAGCGATGAAGTCCTGGCCTACAGGAACACCGTTCTTGAGGTTGAAGTAGTCGTAAACGGCTCCGAACGGAAGTGACTTGGCCTCTTCCAGAAGGGCGAGACGCTGGAAGTACTTGCCGTTGTCCTCGTACTTGCGGAGGGTCTCAAGCGGCTCAAGGAAGGCCTGAAGCATACACTTCTGGGTCGAGCGGGTGCCGATGATGTAGGCTCCGATGCGGTTGATCGATGCGTCGAAGTAGTCAAGACCGATGTGTGTGCGGTCGAGGGCACCTGCGCGGACAACCTCCTTGAACAGGTCGAGGGTCTGGTCGTTCATCGTGACAACGTGGTCGGAATCCCAACGTACAGGACGGCTAGTGTGGAGCATCAGCTCAGGCACGAAGAGAAGGAGGGAAGCGACCATATCGCTGATGTTCTCGGTCTGCTCGTAGTGGCCTGTGTCAAGGGTGTACATAAGCTTGCGGGTCGAGCAGTAGCCGGTCACGAAGTCGTGTGAGCCGACGGTGTAGCTCTCAAGGCCGATTCCGAAGAGCTTAGCCTCAAGGCAGGTCTTCATTCCCGGCAGGTCCTCGGCGAGAATCTCGTCCAGGGACTGCGCCATAATCTCGCGGTAGCGGAGACGCTCCACGGTCTGGTCCTTCGATCCGTCGTGAACCCAGATGTTCATGATGCAAGGGTCGCCCTGGAACTTGCCCATCGCGTCGGCCACCCTGCGGCAACGCTTTGTGTGCTCGATCCAGAAGTCACGGATGGACTTGTCCGGGTTGGCGAGTGAGAGGTCACCGCTCTTAGGATGCGAGAAGGATGTGGAGTTGAAGTCGAGCTTCATCCCGTTCTCCTTACCCCATTCCATCCAGCTCTGGAAGTGAGCCGGCTCAACCTCGTCACGGTCAATGTGCTTGCCCTGGAAATCACCGTAGATCTCGTGCAGGTTCAGACGCTGTGTTCCACCGAGGAGGCTCTTCACGAACTTGATGTCGCTGCGGAGCTCGTCGATGTTGCGGGCGCGGCCAGGGTAGTTGCCGGTCGCCTGGATTCCGCCTGTGAGAGCGGTATCGTTCTCGAAGCCCATCACGTCGTCAGCCTGCCAGCACTGGAGGGAGATCGGGGTCTTCTCAAGAAGCTCTATCGCTTTGTCTGTGTCCACACCGATGGCGGCGTAACGCTCTTTGGCCATCTCATAGGCCTTGGTTATCAGATTCTCGTTCATATTATTTTTAGTTTATGATTTGTTATATTCTCAAAATTGATTCCGGAACAGTCCGCTCTTTGTTGTTGAGGACTAACTCCTTGGCTCGTAGGTAATTGTCTGGATGGAGTTTCCGATGATGCGGCGCATGTCCCAACGGTCTCCCACAAGGCCGGCCACCTTGGCCTGGAGCATAATGTTGCCGATCGCCGTGCCCTCCATAGGACCAGCGATGACAGGGATGCCGAGGGTGTCGGCCGTCAGCTGGCACATAAGTTTGTTGGCCGATCCGCCACCGATCACGTGGAGTTTCCCGATCTTGAATGACGCGAATCCCTGAAGCATCCCGATGACTTCCTTGTACCTCTTGGTGAGGCTGTGATAGATGCAGCTGATCATCTCACCATCATTCTCCGGAACCCTCTGGCCTGACTCCTGAAGGGCCGCCTTGATCTCGGCGTACATATCCTTCGGAGCGGCGAAACGTGGATCGTCCGGGTTGATCGTGGACGGGAAGTCGATGGCCTCGCGGGCCATAGCCTCCATCTGGGCGTATGAATATTCCCGGCCTTCCGCCTCCCAGGTCTTGCGGCTCTGTTCCAGCAGCCACATTCCCGTGATATTCTTGAGGAATCTGGTCGTGCCTTCTATTCCACCCTCGTTCGTGAGGTTATATTCATAAGACTTTTCATCGATGATCGGGGTCTTGGACTCGATGCCCATCAGGCTCCAGGTGCCGCTGCTGAGGTAGGCGAAGTTCTCGCCGGACGCAGGTACGGCGGCGATGGCTGAGGCTGTGTCGTGTCCGGCTACGGCGATCACAGGAACCGCCTCCATTCCGGTCTCCTCGCAAAGTTCCTTTTTGAGCACACCGACCTTAGTACCCGGCTGGGTGATGTCAAGCAGTAGGGAAGGGTTGATTCCGAGACGCTCAAGCAGGTCTCTCTGGAAGTCCCTTGTGCGCGGGTTGATGAGGCCCGATGTGGACGCGTCGGTATATTCGCAGACCATCTCTCCGGTCAGCATATACGCCAGCAGGTCAGGCATAAAGAGGATCTTGTCGGTCTGAGGCAGCCTTGAATCGGCTTCCTTGCTTTGCGCGAAGAGCTGGAAGATGGTGTTGAAGTTCATTATCTGGACTCCGGTGACGGAGTAGAGCTCCTCGCGGGGGATGATTTCAAAGACCTCCTCAGGGATTCCGTCGGTGTAAGGATCCCTGTAAGCCCTTGGCATTCCGATGATTCCGCCGTCCTTGCCGATGTGGCCGAAATCCACGCCCCAAGTGTCGATACCGATCGATTCGATCTTCACGCCCATTCCGGCGACCTTTTTCAGAGCCGCTTTGAAGTGGTCGAAGAGGGAATTGATGTCCCAGTAATATTTTCCGTCTATCTCCTTGACGGCGTTCGGGAATCTATAGACTTCCTCTGAGGTAAGCTTATCGTTTTCGACAGTTCCGATGATGGCTCTGCCGCTCGTGGCTCCGAGATCAAATGCTAGAAATTTCATAAATTACGTGGCTTTTTTGTGCTTTACAAATTTTGTTTTTTTTCGCTGTTTTACCGCTGAATATTTTGATATTATAACTTGGAAATTTGATTGGGAATTATTTTTTGCTATATTTGTGACGCACAATTAGTAACAAAAGGTCTGCAAACTATGGCTTCGGTTCATCTCAAATATTTGGCGGTTAATCCTGTTGACCTCAAGTGGGGGACTGCCGTCAACTCGGTGGGTTTTCAGGAGATCGCTCCCGGAATGGACTATCCGCCTCGCAACCATCCGTCGCGCTATGTGTTTTCCGTCGCCAGCGGAAGGATTCTCCAGGAATATCAGCTCCTTTACATAACAGAAGGCAAGGGCCGGTTTTCCTGCGAGACCTTGGGACGGTCGAAGTCAATCCCGGTCAAAGGCGGGATGATGTTCCTGCTTTTCCCGGGCGAGTGGCATTCCTACTATCCTGACAAATCTACGGGGTGGAAGGAATATTGGATCGGCTTCAACGGGGAGTTCATCGACAATCTGATCAGGCAGGGCTTTTTCTCGAAGGACAGACCGCTGTTCAAGGTGAATATCCACGTGGACATAGTGAACCTCTACACTTCCGCGATCAACGCCGCCGTGGCTCAGGAGTCTGGTTTCCAGCAGGTTCTGGCCGGCATAGTGGACCGGCTGCTCAGCCTCGCGTATTTCTACGACAGGAACTCGCAGTTCCAGGAGTCGGACACGGCGAACAAGATCAGTCAGGCGAAGGTGATGATCCACAGCCATTATATGACGATCTCTCCGGAGGAGGTGGCGGCGAAGCTGTGCCTGAGCTATTCCTCTTTCCGCAAGACTTTCAAGGAATATACCGGGTTCTCGCCGGCGAGGTTCATCAACGAGGTGCGGATGAGCAAGGCCAAGGAGCTGCTGACCAACACGACGATGAGCATCAAGGAGGTGGCCTACAATGTTGGCTACAACAATCATGACTATTTCTTCACCGCCTTCCGCCATATGACCGGCCAGACCCCCGCCGAATATCGCAACGCCACCCAGGTCGCCAAGTTGTAGGCTGTCCGGTCTAAGCAGGCATGATGGAAAATAATTTGCTTTGTATTACAAAATGTTATACATTTGCAATCAAAGCGATATATAATGGAAGCAATAGCAACACGAGGGAATGTCAAAAAGTTGACTGCATTCAGGCTAAATGCCGATCTGGTCGCCCGTCTCAAGGTTTTGGCAAAAAAAGATAACCGCAGTCTCAACAATTATGTCGAGAATGTTCTTATGTCTGTAGCCTACAATGAGCCTAATGAGACAACAAAAGCTGCCTTGAAGGAGGCCGAAGAAAGTAAAAACCTCGAAGAGTTCGACTTGGATGCTTTTAAGAAATATGTAGCCTCATTGTAGTATGTGGAAATTTGTTCAGACAACCCAATTCAAGAAAGACTGCAGGAAATACGCGAATAATAAGAAGAAATTATTGGCATTGCAGTCCGTTCTTACGCATCTGTCTGAAACAGGTATGGTCCCTGAAAAATAC
>OCQZ01000051.1_pt1 | contig 30618 bp, 18 predicted proteins | sample 1538921 | NCBI WGS metagenome assembly OCQZ01 (sample SAMN03418269, study PRJEB22391) | human gut metagenome | biome: human-gut; feature: organic feature; material: feces | host: Homo sapiens | place: Tanzania | collected 2013-01 | reverse complement strand
ATATCAAAAATTTCCTCAAATTTTTCTTGCATATTTTTTGTTAAAGGGGTACATTTGCAAAAATGCTCTCTGGATGGGGCAGGAAAAATTGTGTGAATATAATTGTACCAAAACTATGTACATAAAACTCAACCGGAGCTATGTCGCTCCTGAGACAAACCTCACAAGCGTGACCATTGAAGGTGGAATCTGCGTCGGATCCAAGGACCAGGTTGTGGTAGACAACAACACGACCACTACGATTGACCGACAGGAAGGCGGAGATGAGTTCACAATCGGTGAATGGGACTAAAAGACGTATTTGTGTGTAAAACGAAAGAAGAATCAGCACGATGAAAAACGAATTATTCAAGATAACGTTTCTGGCCACGATTCTGATGGCCGGGACATTTGTCTCATGCAAAGAGGACGAGCTTGATCCCGACAAGGGACAACATTCCGGCAAGAAGATTTCGTTCTCGATTTCGGATGCCAAGACAAAGACCGCCTACGATCCGGACGACTATCTCCAGATCAACTGGTCGGAAGGTGATGCGGTGCGCATCTTCTGCGATGAGGCCGAGGATGTGAAGCAGGCGGACTACACAGTGGCACAGATTGTAAAGAACACAGGCAAGCTCGCCGACAACGAAAACGGCCTCGCATGGGGAGGAAATGATGATGTTCACAACTTCTATGCGGTTTATCCGGCGGATAATAACGTTATCGCGGGAATGACTGACGGAAAGGTCACAATCAACGCCAATACCGACCAGATTTGCACGTTAGGCAGCAAGGTCGGAAATATGTACGAGACAACACCGGACATGAGTAATGCCATCATGGTGGCCAAGTCGTCAACAAAACCAGTCGAGACTGTCGCTCTTACTTTCAAACCCATCATGACTACACTTGAGGTGGTCGTAAGAGGCGCCGAGGACGATAATCTCGCTGAGACTTACATTACTGGCATCAGCATCAGCATGAATACCTCTGACTATGGAGCCAGCAGTAAACAATTCATATATAATTTAAAGACGGACAAACTTGAACGAGGTGCGACTAATTCTTCTGTTCAATTCTTTGTTGGTATTAAAAACACCACTGACGGAACAAATTCTCTTCACCTCAATGCGAAAGAATCTGTAAAACTAACAGCATTCTTACCTCCTGTTAGCATTAATGACGCGAACAAAATCAAAATTCGTGTTCACGCGACAGGTGCGACCGAATTAACCGCCACAGTAGGATCCGACTTTGAAATTCTTCAGAGTGCAAAAAGTCGCATCACACTTCCTTGGATAACAACAAAGAATAAAGGCAATAATAACTGGATTACTCCATTGGATGATAATATTTACGTGTCACAAATGTCTATACCTGGCACACATGATGCGGCCACAGGGGATGGCACAACCTTTAATTTGGGAAAGACACAAGAGTTAACTCTAGACGAACAATTTGAATTAGGTATCAGGGCTTTTGACTTGCGTCCAGCAATCAATAGTGATAAGGAAATGATTCTTTGCCACGGAGCTGTAGCCACAAAATTTAAGTGGGACAATGTAATGGAACGTTTCAAGTACTACCTGCAACAGAATCCAGGAGAGTTCATCATTGCTTTGATACGCCACGAAGATGAGTATAAAGGGACAAGTATCACTCACTGGAATGATGAAAATACAACCGCCAAATGGCAACCAGCTATGCAAAAAAAGTTGGAAGACATGAAGGCGGCAACTAATTCAGGAAATAACAACGAGTCTTACACTGTAGATTTCAGACCGGATCTGACAATAAACGATCTGCGAGGAAAAATTCTTTTCCTCTGCAGAGACTGGACAAAATATAACAATGACGGTCCTGTTGTAGGAGGATACATAGGTTGGTCACATAACGCCAATGGAGCTGAGGTATCAATTTATAGCAGAACTGTAAGTGGAACACTAAATATTCAAGACTGTTACGCACCAAGTGAGGACGGAAAATCTTCTGTCTTAAACACAAGCCAATATCCTGCCATAAAATGGAAAGGAATAGATTCTTTACTAACAAAATCAAGAAAATTCCATACAGACGATGCTATGGTCAACCGTTGGTCAATCAACCATACATCGGGGTATGTTAACTGGATTTCTACTACGGACGGTTATCGTGAAAATGCCGCTAACAACAATGTTAAGTTATATAATCTAATTAATAGTGCAAGTTGGAATGGTTCAACCGGTATTATGATTATGGACTTTGTCGGAGCAAGAAAATCTGGGAATTATACAGTCTATGGAGATTTGTGTCCACAAGCCATCATCAATAACAACTACAAATACCACATGAAACGCAAAGGCGAATTATAGTAGCAATAACAACAAAAAGTATAATACAAACAACAGCAATATGAAAAAAATTCTAATCACAACAACTATGATCGCGCTGGCGGGAACGGCGGCGCTGGCACAGCAGCCGACGGTGAAGACAGACACAACTGTCACCGTGGAGTACAACTCAGACAAGTACAGGGTGGAGACGGCTCCGTTCAAGGCCAACTGGTTCATCGGGGTTGACGGTGGTGCGCAGATCTATTTCGGAGAGCACGACACGCAGTGCAAGTTCGGCGACAGGCTCGCACCAGCCCTCAACATATATGTCGGCAAATGGTTCACACCTACAGTCGGAGCGAGACTCGGCTACAGCGGCATCGGACAGAAAGGCGCGACCCAGGACGGCACGCATGGACTCAACGAGGAAGTGCCTGGAAAGGGAGGACACGGCTACTGGCTCAAAAAGCAGGAATTCAATTTCTGGAATATCCACGCTGACGTGATGTTCAACCTCGCGAATGCGGTCTGCGGCTACAAGCCGGAGGGACACTTGTGGAACCCGACCCCGTTCATCGGACTGGGATGGGCGCACGTATATTCAGAAGAGCCTAAGACAAACGAGATCAGCGCCAACGTCGGCCTCATCAATGCGTTCAGGCTCTGCGACGCGCTTGACCTCAATGTCAATGTACACGCTATGATGGTCAACGAGGCTTTCGACGGCGAGACCGGTCACCGCTGGGGCGAGGGCAACCTTTCCGCCACACTCGGCCTCACCTACAAGTTCAAACCGCGCGGATGGGAGAGAAGCAAGCTTGTCAAGGTCATCGAGACATCCGATGTATCCCAGTACCAGATCGCCCTCGCCGAGCTGAAAGCAGAGCGCGAGCGTCTTGAGAAGGAGCTTTCCGAACTGAAATCCAAACCGGAGATCGTTGAGACCACCAACACCATCGCCTCCCCTTACTATGTGAGGTTCGAGCTTGGCAAGAGCGAACTCAGCAAGGAGGCCCGTGTGAACCTTGGCCTCCTCGCCGAGATCCTGAAGACCACCGGAGCTAAGTTCACCGTCAGCGGCTATGCCGACGCAGCCACCGGCAACAAGAAGATCAATGAGAAACTCAGCCAGGAGCGCGCCCAGGCCGTCTATGACTGCCTCACCAAGGAGTTCGGCGTACCGGCTTCACAGCTTGACCTCGACAGCAAGGGCGGAGTTGACAACATGTTCTACGACGACCCGGCTCTCAGCCGCGCGGTGATCACCAAGGCAAAATAACACAACAGGAATATTCCGACACCAAAACGGTGACAGTGCCGCCCAAGCACTCCCCCACCGTTTTGGTTCGTCGGTTTAGTCAATGAATAATAATGCACTATTCAAATAACACAGAAGAGAGCGTCGGAAATGAGAATCGCTCCCCAATCACATTCTAATTGCAAAAGACTGATATGAAAGAAATTGCGAACAACAGGAAAGACTACCTCACGCCGGAGACCAAGGCCGTGAGGGTCGCCGTCGAGAGTTCTGTCTGCGCCAGCAGCGTGAACATCAAGGCGAAGGAAAACACACCAAACGTCGAGGTTGACGAATGGGATTCATTTGAAAACGGAGTAACCTTTGATTAATCTATAGAAATGATGAGAAAGACATACAAAGCACTTATAGCCGCGCTTATGGCGGCGACCGTTCTCGCCGGCTGCCAGAACGAGGATCCGATCAATCAGGTGGTTGAAGGGCTTCCGGTGAGCATCTCCTTCAATGTCGAGGTTCCGAATATGGACAACATCGTTGTCACGAGGGCGACGGACGAGCAGGAGACCAGGATCGAGAAGATGGCGATACTCTTCTACAACGCCAATCAGGAGAACTCAAAACCTATCGTTGTGAAGGTTGACGACCTCGGCGCTCCAACTCAAAACTCAACAACCAATTACCTCTACACGATCAACCTCGATGAGGAGCAGCTTGACGGCGTTTACAGCGGAACGTGGTATATGTACCCTATCGCCAACTACGACAAATACACAGTCGTTAACATTGACGACCTCGCCGGAAAGACCAGAAAAGAGTTCAAGGAATATACCATAACCGCCTCGGGACGTGACATCACCTCGACAGCCGTGATGATGTCCGGCAACTACGGCACCAAGGAGACCACCATCACCCTCCAGCCGGGCGAAAACACATTCGACAATGTGTTCCACCTCAGGAGGATAGTCTCCAAGAATATATTCAAGTTCGTCAACGGCACGGGCGTTACATTCACCCCGCAGAAGTACAGCATCTACAACTACTCAACCTCATCCACCCTTCTCGAAAGGGATGAGTTGAATGAATATGCAGGTGTCAATACTGGCACAGGGAAAGATGGCTTCACCGATTTCGAGAGTTTACCTATCACCAACAACGACGGCTCATTCTCATTCTATATGCCTGAGAATGTCCAGATTCCAAACGCTAAGGCTTCCTGGGCATACGCTGACCGTGAGAAGAGGAATGCCGATGACTACAACACATTCACATACGCTCCTGCCAATGCTACCTACGTTGTGGTGGAAGGAACATATTCAGGTCCGGGAGAGGGTACAAATCAAGCGACTGGAAATGTGAAATATACAATCCACCTCGGAGACTTCGGCGACAGCAAAGGTGCGGGAAGTTTTGACAACTTTACGGTAAAACGTAACGCCAAATACACCTATACTGTCACCGTCAACGGAGTCAACAGCATAATTGTAGAGGCAAAGTCAGAGACTGGGGAAGAGCCTAACCCAGGCGCCGAAGGTCAGATTGTTGGTCCGGATCCTCACGTTACTGTGAACCTTGACGCTCACTACGAGAACGTTCTGCTGTCATTCAGTTCCGGCATTTCAAGCTTCAGCATAAGCGCCACGACTCCTGATGAGTCAGGTAATATGCAGAGCTTTATTGACGCCAGCAACAATAAGAGCGAGCACATCGATGCCGTCTCTTGGGTCAAGTTCGGGAAACCGGCGTCCACAACCACATTCGCCAACTATCCTCAGAATGATGACGTTGTTGACATCTATACATTGATCGCTGAGATCAATGGTCACAACTACAATCATTGCATCCTGTCTAATGGAAAAATCTACGTTCAGGCATTCGTGGACGAATACTTCTATGATGACCGCAATTACAGTACCTTCGTGAACAAAGCCGACAGATCGCTTTCATTCACCCTAGGAACAGCCAGCATCAGTAAAGACGAACATAGCTCCTACATCGAGGGTGAAGGATTTACCCTCCAGCAGAAGTCCATCAAGACTTTCTACGCTGACAATGTGGGAAATCCATTCGGTTTTGAGACGGTCGAGGAAACACCGAACGCAGCGTTCGGCGCAATGGGGGTAGAAGACACATTCTCTGGAAATGACTATCAGAACGGTCGTAACGACACTTGGCGCAATATCAGCAGTGCAAGCACAGCGTGGGGTACAATTGTGAATATTCCCGAAAACGGGCACATAGGTGACGCCGACGTCACTTCGTCAAGTGTTATGCAAAGTGATTATACAAATCCGCTTTACCAATGTCTGTCCAGAAACAGAGACCTTAACGGTGACGGAACAATCACCAAGGATGAGATAAAGTGGTACGTGCCGTCTTTCCGCCAGTACATCTATACTTGGTGTGGAATAAAAGCACTGACAAATGACATTTCTTTCTCCTCAAACGAGATTTACGCTTCAAGCAGCAATGCTGGATATAGAATTTGGTGGGCAAAAGAAGGTGTCGCAATCGGTTCATATTCAGCCGGCTATACTTACAACGGTACAACGTACCCGCCACAAAGTCCAAGCGTCCGTTGCGTCAGGAATCTCGGAGAATCAATCGATGATAATTTCTCGGAAATATCATCTTACAAGGAAGATACGAGAGTGGTGACTATAACCGGTCTGAAAAACGAGGCTCTTAGAACGAATGAGCAAAGCGGAGAGTATCCAGAGCACATCAATACTGATGCGGCAAGTACACTGCCTAAGGCGTTCAAGATCGCAAAAAATAACTTGGAGACTGAAGTTGAGGGAAGCAGCGACGTGGAAATAAGCGTAACAACAAATTACTCTACATATCAGAACCAAGTCAGCAATTTGGTAGATGGAAACGGAAGCACCTATTGGTGGTCTGGAGAAGCACAAGCTCGTGGGAAATATGTGCAGCTTGCATTTAACGTTCCAGTTAAGGTTACATCTGTACGAGTATATTCATCAAGTAATGGTGATTACCCTAAAAATCAAACGCTACAGATTTCTGAGGATGGACAAAATTGGACTGACATTGGTACGGTTAACAGCAGAGATGTTACAGTAACCAATAGTGTTTCTCCTGATATGTCCGTGCAATACGTTAGACTTTATCAAAACAGCAGCAGTGGAAATTGGCTGTATCTTAACGAAATAACGGTCAACTATACTACAATAAGCGGTCAGACCATCACCAAAAACACCTTCTCATATAATGAACTTATGAGTGGAGATTGGTGCGAGAAGTATTACTCAGAAGAGGGTGATGCGGATAAGGGCAAATGGAGAATCCCTAACGAGAAAGAGCTCTATTTCATTCAGTTGTATTGCAGCGGTGATTTCAACTTGATGACCACAAACGGTGATGGTGGAGATTTGGTTGGAGCCAAGACAAAATATTACCGTGGATCAGCCTCCGCTGAATATATGATATATTATTTGAGGAATGATGCAAGCGCAAAGACTCCTATCATCACAACCGGAGAAACCGTAGGTGTAGCATATAAGTTCAAGCTCCGTTGCGTGCGTGACGCGACTCCGGAGACTAAGTCCTACGATTCCTCCTATGGTGACGGAGGAACGGGCTTCGGTCTGTAACCAGGAGCCTACCTAAAACTTAACCTATGGCTGAATAGGTTAATGTTTTAAACTCACATAAGTGATGAAACGAATTCAATTGGCATCGGCGATCGCCGTTGCCGCCGCGTTCACGATGACCTCGTGTGACAGCAGCAAGGAGATTGAGTTTTCCGAAGCAGGGAGGATCACTCTCACCGGAGAACTCGTACAACCTCCTGTGACAAGGACACAGATCGACATCGAACCGACCGAGGATGGTTCCCTTGGGATAATGTGGTCGGTCGGTGACAAGATAGGAGTGTTCGGCGGGACCACCGAAAACGCTGAGTTTGAAGGAAATTTCACCACTGCGGTAACTTCAGGATTGTTCTCCGGCTCAATGGATGCCGGAGACAATCCTAAATTTGCTTACTACCCTTATGCGAAGGGCTGCACGGACTACAAGAAGATTCCGGTCACGGTAGCGAACATTCAATACTACACGGGCGAGACCTCGATCGCGGCAAACGATGTCAAGGCCAGCGACACCCCGGTAAGGGCCAGCGACGGAAGCTACAGGTTCATATTCAAGCCTATGGTTTCCATCCTTAAATTTCAGGTGGCATTCAATGGTTTAGCCGGAATTGACGCTGACGAGACACTCAACGCGATTGCCGTCAAGAGTTCTGATTCGGGAAAGGCTCTGACCGGTAACTTCACAATGAACCTTGCGGAACTTTCGGCAGGGTTGACGCCTGTGACCGAAGGGACATATTCATCAATCAGGGTGAATCTGACTGACGCGGACGGCAACGGGAAAAGTGTCGCGAGCAAGGCTGTAGCCTACGCATCGATCGCCCCGTGCCTCAAGACTGGTGACGCTGTCGAGGTTATGCTTCTGACTGACAAGCACACGGTGAAGTTCGATGTGACGGCATTGCAGGACTTCAAGGCGGGCTTCTGCTACGATGTGCCGCTTGATCTAAGCAACCTCAAGCCAGAGAATAATCTGCAGATCTTTGATCCAACGGCTGAATCCCCGGAACTGAGGTCGTTCAGTTTTGAGGTGGCGAACAATGCGGGCAAAATTCTGGCGCAAGAGGCGTACTACGAAGGGACAAGCACTGAGACCACACTTCATTCCGTGACAAGCAAAACCCTTGAAATCGACCAGACAACCGGGAATATCGAAGGATTCATCCCGTACCTCTATGATTTCAAGCTGATCCCGACATTCACCACATCCAAAGGAGCTGTCGTGACCGTCAATGGCCAGGTGCAGACCAGCGGCGAAAGCGAAGTGGATTTCTCCTCCGCCGAACCAGTGGTCTATTCAGTTTCCAACGGGTTGGAGACAAAGGAATATAAAGTCTCGGTCACCAACACAGGGCTGCCTGTCGTGGTGCTGGACATCAATCAGGAGACGGTCAACAATGTCACAAGCAAGGACATTCTGTTGGGTGCCGTGAACATAACCGGAAAAGAAGGCGACTGGACAAAGTCAGATGTTCTCACAATCTACAAGGACGGTGTGAAACAGATGACTGACGTTTGCAGCGTCAAGACACGTGGTAATTCATCAAGAGGTCTGCCTAAGAAGCCTGTCAACATCAAGCTGAGCAATGATATTTCCGTGCTGGGAATGAAGGCTCACGACCGCTGGTGCCTTGTGGCAAGCCAGTTCGACAAGACAATGATGAGAAACGCGTTCACCTACCATCTGGCGAATGAGATACAGGATCATTTCACAGATGCGGCAGGCACGGAAAACGTACTAGGCAAGGGTCTGGTCTGGAATCCTCACGGAGAGACAGTCGAGGTTGTGATGAACGGGATCCACGTCGGCACGTACTATCTCTGCGAGCACATAAAGATCAACAAGAACAGGCTGAAGCTGACTCACAAGAAAGTTGATAAGGTCCTGGAAAGCAATGCGGACGCAAAAGTGGCTGATTGCGGATTCCTGATCGAGATGAGCACGGACGAGAAAGAGAACCGGACAAACACCGCGCGCCGCAAAGTACCTATCGCATTCAAGGATTTGGACATCACGGCATATCCAACAATAGCGGAAGAGTTTATGGCGTTTGTCAATGACTTTGATGAGAATCTGTACCAAGGTGCGAGGTACATCGACAATAATGACCCGACAACAGCGAGGGAATATTTCGACAAGGCTTACGAGAAACTCGACATCAACTCGATGATCGACTGGTGGATTATCAACGAGCTTGCGATGAATGACGAGATGCAGTGGCCGAAAAGCGCTTTCGCCTACAAGGACGGTGACGGGAAATACTTCGCGGGACCGGTCTGGGATTTCGATTACCAGACCTACGTGAACATCGAGAAATACAACACCAGCAGTACCATAAAGAATATGGAGGCGGAGCACTTGAGTACCAAATACTGGGGAGAAGTTGTACCTTACAAGTTCACCGATTTGGGCGGTTACTCGGCGTTGATGTACCAGAGGACAAACTCGGCCAGCTCTTCTCCATACGGTTGGTACCCGTGGCTGTTCAAGGATCCGTATTTTGTCGCCAGAGTGAAGGCAAGATGGAACTCCTTGTACAATTCCGTGCTGCAGAACCAGAGTTCAGTGATCGCCCGGATGGGCAAGGAACGTGAGAAGGCGGCCGAATCCAACTGGAAGATCTGGAACATTAAATATCTCCACGCCGGGAACAGTGGTGATGAATATGATTTCACCTATCCGGAAGCCATCCAGAACTTCAACGAAGTCTTCGAGAAACGTCGCGAGGGACTCAACACAGCCATTAACAATTTATAAGAATATGAAACGGACTAATTTCGCGCCGGCGCTGGCAGCGTTCGCCGCTCTCACGATCTCATCGTGTGTAGGCAACAATGAGATTCAGGATCCTCAGCTTGAGGAAATCAGTCTTACAGGAGAAATCAGGCAGCCGGCATTGACCCGCACTCAGATTGACATCGAACCGACAAACGATGGCTCTTTGGGAATATTGTGGTCTGTCGGTGACCAGATTGGAGTGTTCGGCAACTCGACGGCAAACGCCCTGTTCAATGGAACTTTCTCCACGGCTGTGTCTTCCGGAGTATTCAAGGGTTCAATGAATACCGGCGACAGTCCGAAATATGCTTACTATCCTTATGTGAAAGGTGCCACTGACCGCAACGCGATCCCTGTCACGGTCGATCCAGTGCAATTGTACACGAGATCCACATCGATAGCGTCTAATGACATCAAGGCCAGTGACAAGCCGCTGGTAAAGCCAGACGGCAGCTATGGATTCATATTCACTCCTATGGTGTCGTTCTTGAAGGTTACTGTTTCGTTCGGAAGTGCGCTTGAGGCGGTGGGAAGTGCAGAGAGGCTCCAGTCTATCATATTCAAACAAAAGGAAGGTACTGAAACAGGAAGAGCCTGGACTGGTAACTTCACGATGAACCTTGAGAATCTTGGAGCGGGACTCGCCGCTGTCGAGGGCAAGACATCGTCCGGCGTTACCGTGAAACTCACTGACGAAGAGGATGGCGGAACGCCGGTAGGACAAAGGGCTATCGCCTATGCGAGCATCGCGCCTACGATCAGGAAGGGAGATGTGATAGAAATCCAACTTTTGACGAATGTGCACAAGGTTACATTCGAGGTTAAGGCTGTCGCTGACTTCAAGGCTGGATGCTGCTATGATATTCCATTGAATCTCAACAATCTGAAAGAAGAGAACAATTGTACTGTCGGACGAATTGACGCCAAACCTCCTGTTTTCGAGAGCTTCAAGTTCGAAATCGCCAATAATCCATCAAGCCTGCTCAGTAAGACTGCTGTTCTGAGCAACGGATCGACATCGGTGAAGAGTGCCGAAGATTTCGTATGCGATGTGGATAACACCTTGAACAAGGTCAGCTGCTGCATACCATATCTTTACAATTTCACACTCGCGCCGACATTCACGGTGGCGGAAGGAGTGAAAGTGTACTGCAACGGTGAAGTCCAGAAAAGCGGCGTAACAAGCCAGGACTTCAGATCTCCGGTGACATACACCCTTGTGGATGGTACGGAAAGCAGCACATATACCGTCACGGTAACAAACACTGGACTTCCGGTTGTTGTGTTGAATACCGATGGCGGCAGCGCGACGTACCTTGATTTCACAGTCAAGGCGAAGAGTGAGGATTGGGGAGAAACCGACCGGATTTCAGTCTATGAGAACGGTGTGGCAACTTTGTCTGACGCAGCCTGTGGATTCAGGCTCAGGGGCAATTCTTCACAGAGTTATGACAAGAGACCGCTGGCGATCAAACTAAAGAAAAAAGCCGAGGTTCTTGGAATGCAAAGCCACAAAAGATGGGTATTGTTGTCGCCTTGGACGGATATGTCGCTGATCCGTAACTACTTTGCTTTTAAGATCGCTCAAACCGTGCAGAATCACTTTATCAATGGAGCGGAGGACGGCAGCGTGAACGGAAAAGGACTTATCTGGAATCCTTCCGGTGAGAATGTAGAACTCGTACTCAATGGTGTCCACGTAGGAAATTATCTGCTGGGAGAGCAGATTAAGATTGGTAGCAAACGACTGCCAATCAAGGATTGCTATACGGACGTGAAAGCCGATTTGAAGAGTGAGCCAACTATCAGCGATTGCGGTTATCTGCTGGAATTCGACACTTACTATGACGAGATCTGGAAGTTCAAAACAACCAAACGCAGTCTTCCTGTGAACTTCAAGGACGAGTTCGCGGAAACATTCTCCGAATCAGCCAGTGGCTATGGAATCTACAAGCAAATCGAGTCTTACGTCAACGACATTGAGACCAAACTGACTAATGGCAATTATTCGGCGGCCTACGAAAAGTTGGACATCAATTCGGTGATCGACTATTGGTTCGTATATGAGCTTACACTCAATGATGAGATTCAACACCCTAAGAGTACATACATGTACAAAAACGGTGACGGAAAACTCTGTGCAGGTCCTGTCTGGGATTTCGATGGCCAGACGTTCACTAACATTGACGGTAAAGGTACGACTGTGAACAGCGACTACTACCATAGTTGGAGTTCATTGCTTATTCAAAGATCGAAATCCGGTGAGGGTTTGATGTATATGTGGTACCCACTCCTGATGAAAGACCAGAACTACATCAACCGTGTCAAGGCTCGCTGGGCGGAGGTATATCCGGATCTGAAGAACCTTGCGAATACGATAGTTGAAGAAAGACGTGAGGCCAACAGACTTTCAGATCAATATAACCGTCTGATCTGGCCGACAGGAAACGCATTAGGCAACTATTGGACTTGCGGTGATGAGAGTATGGAATATGACGAGGTGATGGACAATCTGAAATATGTGTACAACAAGCGTCTTGAAAACCTCAACAGAACCATCACCAATCTCAATAAATGGTAATATCAGATTGGTTCGTGTGTGAAACAGGGAAAATTCCACACAAAGTGGGGTGGAAGGTTAGATTTGTGCGCGAAACGGTAAGATTCACGCACGTGAGGAGAGTAAGACTCACCAAAGGGGTAAATATTATATTCATAAAATAGTTTGAGAACAATGATGAAAAGATCTTTCTTTGCCGCCGCTCTTTGCGTGTCGGCGCTGTTCGCGGCTTGCAGCGAGAAAATGGAGACTGAAGAGGCGCTGCTGACGGAGCGGCGGGAGGCTGTGATCGAGGATGAACCGGCCACAAGGGCCAACGCTTCCAACGGGGCTTGGATGGCCGGGCTGGATGACTCGACTCCGTTCGCGCGGCTTTCCATTCCGGGGACTCACGACGCGGTGACTGGTGACGGCACGGCGTTCTCAATCGGCAGGACACAGAGTCTGGGGCTGGCGGCGCAGTGGGACCTGGGAATCAGGGCGTTCGATTTCCGCCCGGGCTATCGTAAGGTACGGGTCAAGGCCTTCAAGTATAAGAACGAGCTGCACGTCTATCACGGATTCATTCCGACAAAGACTTCTTTCAAGACGGCTGTGCAGACGTTGATGAACAAGATTGACGCCAACCCGTCTGAGTTCGCGGTGGTCATAATGCAGTTCGAGAACGGCAGCCCGACCTATAACGACCGCTCGGTCTGGAACTCCCTTATGACGGAATTCCTTGGCAGCGAGGAGACGTTCCCGTCAAGGTTCCGTATCGACTATCGTCCTGACCTGACAGTGGGCGACCTTCGCGGCAAGATTCTGATCCTGTCCCGTGACGCCTACGCAGACCAGCCGATAACCGGCGGCTACATCTCAGGATGGAGTTTCGCTGAGGAAGGCACGACTGACGCCAGAATCACAAGCCGTGTGGCGCAGGGCACGCTTGGGGTGCAGGATTACTACCACGTCGAGAAGCCGGAGGTCAAGGTCAAGGCGGTGAGCGACTTTATGGACTGGGCGGCGGACAATGCTTCCAAGAACGCCTGGACCATCAACCACACGTCCGGCTACACAGGCATTCTCTCGACGGACAACACTTACCGTGAGAACGCGGCGAACAACAATCCGACCGTTTACCGTCGTTTGATCAACGGGGAGTGCGCCTCCACGGGCATGGTTATGATGGACTGGGTCGGCAACTTCAAGTCTGGCCGCTACGAGGTCTATGGAGACCTCCTGCCACAGGCTATCATCGACAATAACTTCAGAAAATAAGGCACATTCAGACATGTGCGGAACTACGAGCCAAGCAAATAAGCAACCACACGTTCCAAGAGAACGCGCTTCGCTCGTGACTGGCCCGAAACTTAACCTTTTATATTCATGCAGGTCAAGGATGGAATAGCGTGGCTCTGGAGGGTCTCGGGGAAGTTCCGGCCGCATATCCTGTGCGCGGGGCTGATCGGGATGGCACGGGTCACGGTCTCGTTGGGCAGTGTCTGGATCTGCAAGGAAATCATTGACAATGTCACGGGGCAGAGCGATGGGAGACTGGGATTTCTCATCGCTTTGATGATTGGCTGCATGGTTCTCAGGATGGTTCTGTCACTGGCCGGCGGAAGGCTGAGCCGGAAGACAGAGGCGAGGCTTACGAACCAGATGCGGCATGACCTTTTCGGACATCTGATGAGGAGCCGGTGGGACGGCCATCAATCGCAACATTCCGGAGACATACTCAACAGGATGATCGATGACGTGACGACGGTCTCGGGAATCCTGTGCGGAGGTGTGCCGGTGATCATGGTGACGGCAAACCAGCTGCTCGGAGCGTTGTACTACCTCACCAGAATGGATGTCCGGCTGGCCGCGGTGCTGATATTCATCATGCCGGTCGCCTTGCTGCTCAGCAAAAGCTACATGCGGAGGATGAGGCAGCTCACGAGGGGGATCCGGTCCGAGGAGAGCGCTGTCCAGGCGCATATTCAGGAAAGCGTGCAGAACAGGCTGCTGCTGCGGTCACTGGAGTACACGCCCCATTCGGTCTCGAAACTGGAATCCCTCCAACGGGCGCTGCTGGACAAGGTGATGCGCTACACGGACTACTCACTTTTTTCGTGGATGATGGTCCAGGCGGGGTTCGCGGCAGGCTATGTGACGGCGTTTCTCTGGGGAATATTCGGAATCCGAAGCGGAGACATCACCTTCGGAATGATGACCGCGTTTCTTCAGCTTGTGGCTCAGATTCAGAACCCTACGGTCGAGCTGAGCAGGCAGGTTCCGGCATTCATCCGCGCCACGACTTCAGCCGAACGGCTTGCGGAACTATGCGACGAACCTTCCGAACCGGAGGAGAACCCCGTGCGACTTGAAGGAAGGACCGGCATCCGCATAGAAAATCTGACGTTCACCTACCACGAAAGCGGACAAAGAATATTCAGTGACTTCTCGCATGATTTCGCTCCCGGCAGCCAGACCGCCATTCTCGGGAAGACCGGAATAGGCAAGACCACACTGATGCGCCTGATCCTGGCTCTGACCTCTCCAGACAGCGGCAGGATCATGTTTTACAATGAATATGGCAGTGAGGTTCCGGCGTCACAGGCCACGCGCCGCAACCTGTCCTACGTGCCGCAGGGGAACACCTTGTTCAGCGGTACGGTACGCGAGAATCTGAGGATGGGGAATCCAGAGGCCACTGACGAGGAAATGATCGCCGCCCTTCACGCGGCGACAGCGGATTTCGTCATGGAAACGCCAGACGGGCTGGACACGAAATGCGGTGAGAAAGGGGCTGGGTTCAGCGAGGGGCAGGCCCAGAGGATAGCGATAGCACGAGGCTTGCTCCGGCCAGGAGGGGTGCTTCTTCTGGACGAGCCGTCCTCTTCATTGGACATCGAGACGGAGAAGGTGCTGATCGACCGGCTGAAAACCAAGGCGGAGGGCAAGACACTCATCGTCATCACCCACAGGGAGGAGATAGCGGAGATTTGCTCGTCGGTGCTCAGGCTCGGGTAGTTCACGCCTTCATGAAGAAGCGTTTCCAGACCCAGAGAAGGATCCGCCGGATAAGCACGGTGTTCATCCAAAGCCAGACTTTCCGGCGATATGACGGAGAATCCACGTCCACGGGGATGACACCTCCTTTCAGAACTGTGGTAACACGACCATAGATCTGATCGCAGTCGCACAGATCCTTAGCCCGGAGGATCCCGTCGCCCTGAATCTCGCAAAGAGCCTTATCGTTATCCTTGTAGATGATCCTGTGAAGGATGAACCGGCCATCGGCGCGGAAAAGGACGACATCTCCGACATTGGCTGTCCTCAGGACGGTTCCCGCAGGCGATCCTCCATCGACCCCCTCAAGAACAACCGAGTCAACTCCGCCGACTATGAACGGAAGCATGCTCTCCCCTTTCGCGGGGACCGTGACCTTCTTTCCTTCCCGCAGCAAGACGATGACCTCCTCGAAGAAAGTGTCGTTGCTGACAATTAATTTTCCATTGAAAAACAGCTTCTGAATCCAAGACACAAAAATATTTTGAAATTACGGGCAAAAGGATTAAATTTGCAGTCCGTTTTGGAATATATAAAAAATTAGTAGATATGAAAAGGACATTTCAACCATCCAGACGCAAGCGCGTGAACAAGCACGGATTCCGTGAGAGAATGGCCACCGCCAACGGTCGCCGCGTACTCGCTTCCCGTCGCCGCCACGGACGCAAGAAGCTGACAGTATCATCTGAGGACAGGTGGTAGTCAAGTCAGTCTGACGACGTTTAGAGACAGGTCTATCAGGCCTGTCTTTTTTGTTGAGCTTATTCATTATGGACATCGACGAGAAATACATGACTGAAGCCCTCAAGGAAGCTCAGCTGGCCTTTGAGGAGGACGAGATCCCCATCGGGGCGGTGATAGTATGCCGTGGCAGGATCATAGCCCGGGGCCACAACATGACCGAAAGGCTCCATGACCCCACGGCGCACGCCGAGATGATCGCCATCACCGCCGCCACAGAAGCTGTCGGGGGAAAATATCTGAATGACTGCACACTGTACGTCACCGTGGAGCCGTGCAACATGTGCTCCAGCGCGCTGAACTGGGCGCAGATCGGCCGCATAGTCTATGGAGCACTCGATCCCAAGCGGGGATATTCATTGTACTCCCCTTCCCTGCTCCACCCCAAGACACAGGTTCAGGCCGGAGTCCTCGCCGAGGAGTGCTCCGCCCTGATGACCGACTTCTTCAAAGGGAAACGTTGACAGACGCCACGAGCGAGTATATTCAAGAATCCCGCTTGCAGAGAGGCAGATGTCCTTCCACGAGCGGGATTCATTGTGATTCGCGCTTCTACAGCACCCGAAGCGTAGGGAATCAGAAATTGAGCCTGAACAGATCGCCCTGGGCCTGGATGTAGAGGTCGCCCTTGTAGTAGGCGCAGTCCTCGAGCTCACCGAAGGTGGCTTTCGTCAAATCGATGACATTCTGCATGGTGCGGGTGTTCAGATTCCAGACGTAGAGGATCGAAGGCTGCTTCTCCTTGCCGAAACCGGTAGGCATGAAAAGCTGGCCGTTCTTGATGAAAAGGCCCTGGCCGATCGGATTGAAATGAGTCTGGTAGGTGTCCTCGATCAGATAATTCTCCAACAAATCATCCTTTGTCAGGGTCACGAGGCCGTCCGTGGACTCGTTCAGTTTCGGGATGCGGAACTTCACGATGCGGTGACGGTTCAGGGCGTTGGTGTTGTCAACTGTGTTGCCGTAACCGTAAAGGTAATTGTTGTCCGGATCGATGACCCACTGAAGGGCGTAGCCAAAAAGATGGTCGGTGTCCTTGAAGTAGATCGTCTGGACCAGTTCGGATGACTTGAGATCATTGGCTACACGCTCGACGTAAAGCACGTCCTTGCGTCCGTTGATCGGATTCCTGTTGCACTGGCTGACGTACAGAAGCGGGAAACGGTCATCCTTGTCATAGAACGTGCGGCCGAAAGTGGCCACATTGGCATGGTTCACCTTGTCGTAGCTGGCAAGCTTGAACGGCTTGCACTCTCTGGTGATCTTCTCTCCGTCAATCTTATAGACGGTCAGCCAACCGGAGTTCTGGCAGCTGAAGATGTAGTCTCCCCAGATGTCCATCCCCTGGTAAGCCTCCTTGTCGGTGCCCTGAAGCTTGAGCAGATGATCGCACTTGAACGTGTGCTCGGTAAGGTTAACGGGCGCTCCGGTGTAAATGTACTGTCCGGAGGTCGCCGGCTGCGCCATCAGCGCCGCAGGAAGCAGCAATGACGCCAAAAGAATATATCCTTTCATATTCATAAAAATTTGATGATTTGATTTCAGTCCGGCATTCCGCCCAGAAGGTCGCCCAGATAAGGCAGAAGGGTGAACAGCAGGAAGGCTTTGTCCTTGGCCAACGCCACCCTAAGCTGCTTCAACGCGGAATATATGTGATTCTCAACGGTGCTGAGGGAGATCCCGAGCCTCGCGCTGATGTCCTTGTTCGGAAGGTTTTCGATGTAGCTCATCATGAAGACCTCGCGGCACTTGGGCGGCAGGCTGGTGATGGCATCCTCGAGATTCTTCCTCAAGTCCTTGTCGAACAGGTTCCTTATGACTGGATTGCGCTCGGGATCACCACCCTCAAGGCAGAGAACCGCGATCCGGGCATCATTCCATTCCTTGTACTGGCGCGACAGATTCTCTTTCCTAAGATAGTTCATCGCCCTGTTATAGACAGATTTCATAAGATACCCCCTCGCCGAAGTCCCTTCCGACAGTCTCTCACGGTTTTTCCAGAACGAGAACAGCACATCCTGCACAGCGTCATCCGCCCACTCCTCCGGCAGGAAGATCCTGGCATACGACATCAGCACAGGCAACTCTTCCTTGCAGAAGTCGTTGAAAGCCTCTCTGTCGCCATTCTGTATTCCGGTTATTAATTCTGTACGGTTCATAAAAAGCCTTGGTGAGCGCAAAAATAGTCAATAAAATCGAATCATAAGTCTCGACAAGGACAAAAAATGCCTTTGCGGAAAATAATCACGTTTTCATTAGGTGATTTCTTCATAAAGTGTGTATAATAATTGACAGACATAATTAATGCGATCAGAAAATGGAAATTCCAGAAGAGATACTCAGGCTCGTGCACCGCTTTCTCAGCGGAACCGCGACCGACGACGAGAAATCCGCCCTCGTCGAGTGGCTGGAGGCAAGTCAGTCCAACCGGGAGGATTTCGCCGCTTTGTCAGCGATGCGCAACGCCTCGTCGGCCTTGGGCGGGGACGACGCCACAGACAAGATGCTGTCCCGCCTCAACGCAAGGATAGACGCGGAGGAGAGCGGAGGGATATTCACCGTTCAATCAGGGAGAGGCCGGAGGCGCAAGGCGACCTGGCTCGCAGCCGCTTCCGTGGCCGCCGCGCTCGTCATCGGAGCCGGCACCTACCGCCACTTTCGGACGGACGCGGATTACTTTCGGGAATATTCCGCATTCACGAATATCTCCGACGACGTGTCGGCCATGATGCTGGATGACAGCACGAAGGTCTGGCTGAGCAGGAACTCGTCGGTCCTGTACGGTTCCACCAAGGACCGGTCCGAACGGATCGTGAAACTGACCGGCGAGGCCTATTTCGATGTCCACAGGGACACGCTCCATCCTTTTGTCGTAAAGGCGCGGGGTATCGACGTGAAGGTGCTTGGAACCGCGTTCTGCGTCAAGTCGGACAGCGAGGCCGGCAAAGTCTCGGTACTTCTTGAAAGGGGATCCGTCAGGCTGCAAAGTCCTGAAGGTGTAGGACTTGTGAGACTGTCCCCGGATCAGATGGCCGAGTTCGACGCCAAGACCGGAGACATCGAGGTCACCCCTATGGCGGCCGAACCTTACATCGTGCAGCATTACAACAAGGTGACGCTCCAGCAAGTGTCGATCGACGGCATCATCTCGCACATCGAGCGGATGTACGGAATCAAGGTCCTGGCCTTGTCACCGGTGGACACCACGAAGAAATACAACCTCAACTACAAACGCACCGATGACGCCGGCGAACTCATGGAGGCGGTCGAGGAACTGACAGGAGTGCGCCTGAAGGTCATCGGAAAGACTTTGGATAAAGACTAAGTACCAAACATAATAACTACTCAAAAACATGAGACAATCAATCTATTTAAGACTGGGTGTCCTTGCGGTGGTTCTGGCCACGTTCTTCGGCCTCGCGCCGGGTTCGGCGGCCCAGACAAACACCGGGAAGACCTACAGTTTCAGTCTGACGGTAAAGTCCGCCACTGTGAAGTCCTTCACCGAAGAGTTCACGAAGAAGACTGGAATCCTGTTCTCCTACGAGTCAGCCTTGGCTCGGAAAGAGATGGGAGACATCAGCATCAACGCCAGGAACGAGTCTCTGGCGTCCATCCTGGATGACGTTTTCGGACATCAGGTGTCCGGATTCCGCTACAAGATGACAAACAGCACGGTCGTGCTGACCTACGAGCAGCCGGCGGCCAAACAGGGAAATGTTATCAAGGTGACAGGAACGGTGAAGGACTCTTCGGGAGAGCCGTTGGCCGGAGCCGGTGTCCTCGTCAAAGGCACGACGATCGGCACGAACACCAACCTTGACGGAAAGTACTCCATCGAAGTCAACGCCGACGATGTCCTGGAATATTCATTCATCGGTTTCAAGAATCACGATGAGAAGGTCAACGGACGCGGGGTGATCGATGTGATGATCTCCGAGGACGCCAACGTGCTGGATGACGTCGTGGTCGTCGGCTACGGTACCCAATCCAGAAAAACCTTGACCACAGCCATCTCCAAGGTGGACGGCAACAGCATCTACGCCGCACCTGTCTCCTCCGTCGGCGACGCTCTCAAAGGAAAGGTGACCGGCCTCAGGGTGGCCACGAACAACACGGTCTCAGGTAATGCGCCACGCTTTCTGATCCGTGGAGGTTCCTCGATCACCTTGAGCAACGACCCTATCGTCATCGTGGACGGCGTGACCAGGGACATGGACGACCTCAACCCTAACGACATAGAGTCCATCGAGGTCTTGAAGGACGCAGCCTCGGCCGGCATCTACGGAGCCCGCGCCTCCAATGGTGTGATTCTCGTGACGACCAGGAAAGGCAATTCATGGGAGAAGCCACGGATCACTTTCGACGCGCAGGTAGGCTGGTCCTCCCCTTCCCGCAGATGGGATCTGATGAACGCCAAGGAGTTCCTGTCATTTGTCCGTCCCGCGATCGCGCAAGGCCCTAACGGCCAGTTGATTCTGGACGGAGCCAACGCCGCGGGAACAGGCAACAAGAGCACGGACATCTACACAACCAGATACATGGAGAAAGGCGAGGAGCTGCAGTCCGGCTGGCAGTGGATGTACGACCCGATCAATCCGAAGAAGGTGCTGACCTTCACCGACACCGACTGGCAGAGCCAGTGGTTCACCAACGCGCTATGGCACAAGGAATATGTCGGAGTGAACGGCGGTTCACAAAACATGAAGTACGCCGCCTCGGTAAGTTACCTTCAGGATGACGGCATGGTGGCCATGAGCGGCTACAAGTTGTTCACTATGCACGGCAACACGTCCTTCAACATCACCAGGAACTTGGAGGCGTCAACGACTTTCGACTTCTCAAGGTCAGTGAAGAACCCGCTGACCGGCAACTATTTCAACGCCATCGGACGAGGCCTCATGATGAGCCCTGTGAACAAGGAGTTCTACGAGGACGGAAGATGGGTGACAGGCGGAAGCAACAAGAACCAGCAGTCAGCGTCATTCTACGATGCTTTCTACGACAGGGAGATGGCCCAGAACCGCTTCGGTGGCAACTTCAAGCTCGTGTGGAGCATTTTCGACGGCCTCAAGGCCACAGCCCAATACGCCGTGTTCGACGACAATTACCGTGGAAGCTACTACGCCTACGGCCAGGTCGGCGACACGATGAACTACATCTCCACGGACCGTTCCACAACAGAGACCAGGACAGAGACGCTGAAGGATTCCTTCACCGCCTACCTGAGCTACGACAAGGAGTTCGGCAAGCATAACATCAGCGCCACCGCCGGCTACGACTATATGTCATGGAGGTACTGGTATCTTACCGCCAACGCCACCGGCTCAGTCTCCGACAAGGTTCCGATCCTGGATTCCGGAGTCAACTTCACGGCCTCCAACCAGGACACCAAGCAAGTGCTCATCTCGTACTTCGGACGTGTCAACTACAACTACGACAACAGATACATTCTCTCGGCCACGGTCAGGACTGATGGTTCCTCCAAGTTCGCCGAGGGCAACAGATGGGGATTCTTCCCGGCCGGATCGCTGGCATGGATCATCTCCGAGGAGCCGTACTGGGATGTGGACAAAAGCGTGATGAACACATTCAAGTTCCGCGCGTCCTACGGCCAGACCGGTAACAACGGAATCGGACTCTACGACACCTACGGAGCGTTCTCTTCGTCTCTGTATGGCGGGCAGTCAACCCTTCTGCCTTCCACGATGCAGAACAAAGACATGAAATGGGAGACCACAACCCAGTTGGACCTTGGTCTTGACCTCGGATTCTTCAACGACCGTCTCCGTCTCGTGATGGACTACTACAACAAGAGGACGGACGACATGCTCTTCAGCATCACCCTTCCAGACACAGGATCCCTCGGCTCCGTGAAGGCGAACGTCGGAAGCGCAAGGTTCTACGGATTCGAGATCGAACTGAACTCTGTCAACATCCAGACCAAGAATTTCACTTGGAGCACCGGCCTTACATATTCATTCAACAAGAACAAGGTGCTGTCGCTTCCGGACGAGTACAAGTACACCGACCTCAACGGCAAGGACGCCTGGAGAATCGGTGGCTACACCATGTCAGAGAGCGGCGAGCGCTTCGGCGGCACGGCTGTCGGAGAGCCTCTCGGACGCATCTGGGGCTATAAGATCTCACATATTCTCCAGAATGACGCCGAGGCCGCGGCCGCATTGTACGACAGCCAGTCGCACGGCTACCGCAGGTCCGACGGCCTGTCCATCCAGGGGCGCAAGGACGCCGGTGACTACGAGTGGTGCAACCGTCCTGGCTCCAAGAAGACGGCCGACGGCAGGGAGCAGATCGACCAGGAGGACATGTACTGCCTCGGAAACGTGATGCCTCACTCAATCGGCGGAATCATGAACACATTCAAGTACAAGAACCTGTCATTCTCGTTCTACCTTGACTACGCCCTCGGTCATTCGATCTACAACTACATGAAATCACGTTTCTTCCAGAGCACTTTGGGCAACTGCAACTCCAATCTGGACAAGATGGTCTATGATTGCTGGCGCTACCCTGGAGACGACAACGCCAAGTACGCGAGATTCTTCCCGAACGACCCTGACTATGGCAACAGGAACTTCTCCCGTGCCTCCGACTTCAACGTCGAGAAAGCCGACTACCTGTGTCTGCGCGATGTCTCCCTCTACTACGACTTCCCGGAGAGATGGGTCAAGAATATGTGGATCAAGAAGTTGACTGTCGGAGTTACCGGCAACACGCTTTACTACTGGACAGGTGTCTCCGGCTCGATCAGCCCTGAGACCGGCATGGGAACCGGCTCGGGAGACTCGATGTACTCATCCGTGTCCACCGGTGCGTCCGCCAACTCAAGCATCGCTCCGGCGGCGAGAAAGATTTTGTTCAATGTCAAGATTACCTTCTAATTATGAAACACAAGAGCATTCTGAAATATATTCTGATGATCTCGGCCGCCACATCGATGATGTCCTGCAACGGGGATCTCGATGTGATGCAGGACAACAAGCTGTCCGCCAGCAACATGTGGACGACATCCACTGACGTCATCCAGTCCACATACGGGATCTACGAGCGCATGCGTTCCAATTTCATTGACGGCTACATCAACGTCTTCTACTGGGGCGAGGCGCGTGTCGGCAACTATATGTGGGGTCCAAGCCTTGAATCCAGGGTTCAGGACAACGACATGATCTCCGTGCGCACCAGCACGATGAACGCCTCCACGAGATCGACCGCCTGGTCAGGACTTTACACCACCATCGACCAGGCCAACGCCGTGCTCAAATATGCCGACAAGGTTGACATGACCGAATCCGAGAAAGGATTCGCGATCGGCCAGGCTGCGTTCGCAAGGGCATATTGCTACTTCTGGGCAGCCAGACTGTGGGGAGACGTTCCGCTGAACCTCGTGCCTATCGAGTCCGTGAACCAGCCGGAGACCTACCCGGAGCGCGCCCCTAAGGCTGATGTCTATGCCCAGATCGGCAGGGACATCGAGACAGCGGTGGCCAACTCCGCCTACCTCGGAGGAGACAAATACTTCGCTACAGCCGACGCTGTGAACATGCTTAAAGCCGAGTACGGGCTTTGGATGTACACGACACAGGACGGTGGGGATTCGTGCCTGAACCTTGCCGCGGAGGCTCTGTCAGCGATCGGGATCTCCTCAGGAAAGCTTCTTCCAAAATATTCAGAGGTGTTCAGCCGCGATCACAAATGCAACTCTGAGGTTGTCTTCGCCCTCCTGAACGACCAGAAGGAGAAGATCACCGGCGGTTACTACAGCTATTTCTACCACCCGACTAACCTCATAGCCGCGCAGTACAGGAACAAACCGGTACCGGTGAGCTCAACACAGTGGTGGTGCTACTCGCAGGAGTTCATCGATGTGCTGAACAAGAGCAAGGCCGACCACAACGACTCCAGAGTGGAATGCAACCTCGGCGAAGGGGCCTACGGTGCCTCAGGACAGACCCTTACCTGGCCGAACAAGTTCCTCGGAGACATGGCAAAGCAGCCCGTGATCAACGACTGCGACCTTCTTTACTACCGCTACGCCTACGCTGTGATGATGGACGCGGAACTGAAGTACTACAAGAAGGACTATGCCGGAGCTCTGGCCTCTCTGAACATCATCGCTAAAAGGGCCTACGGAATCGAGGACTTCTACAAGACCGCCACAAGGGACGCCGTCCTGGAGGCACTTGTCAATGAATATTTCCTCGAGTTCCCTGCCGAAGGCGTCATCTGGTGGCCGCTCATCCGTCTGGACAAGATCTGGGACTACAACCCGGAGCTGCTCGCCAAGAAGCAGAAGAATCCGAACATCCTGCTCTGGCCTATCTCCAAGTCCGCAAGGAACAAGAACCATAAACTGACCCAGACGGAAGGATGGGACTAATGATCTTACTTAAATGACTATTATCATGAGATTCAAGAATATATTCATGTACGCCGCCGCTCTTTCAATGCTCGCGTTGTCAGGTTGCGCGGAAAAGACAGACCCGTCCGAGATAGATTCCGCCACAAGAATCGCGCTGTCCAAGGATATTCCTGTGTTCACCGCCAGCGGTAACACCGAGGACGGCGAGGACGCTTACCGCGCCATCGTCACAATCGTGCAAGGCGACAAGATCAACGGCATCGGTTGGGACTATTCCCTTGATGATCCGAAGCAATGCGCCGAGGTGAGTGTCACGGATGTCTCCGAGGACTTCATCGGAACTTACGAAGGTGATTCCAGGACCTACACAGGGAAAGGATTGATGGTCAAGATGAAGGCCAATCCTGAATATAAGAGGTCATTCTCGTTGACAATCAAGGCAGCCGACGGAACCGAGCGCGCTTTCGAGTTCACCCAGAAAGGCGAGAAGGCTGACGCCGCCGTGTCCACTGACACGAAAGATGTTGAGTTCTTCGCCGAAGGAGGTGAGCAGACAATCAGCTACACGACCAACATGGGGGACGAATATTCATTCACCGTGGACTACGAAGGTGAGAGCAAGGACTGGCTGTCCTGCGAGGCCACCGAAGCTGGCTCCGTCAAATTGATCGCTTCCGGATGGAACGACCATGTCAATGTCCGCAAGGCCGTGCTCCACATCACCGTAGGTTCGGCAGAGACCAGCATGGCATCCGTGGATGTGCCTGTGACACAGCTCGCGGCGGACATATATTACTTCATGTACGGTTCATCGGCCGCCGGCCTTGAGATCGACAAGGCCTTGCAGATGACAAAGGAAAGCGAGGACATCTACAGCGTCAAAGCCTACTTCATGAACGCAAAGGCCGGGGCCAACACCGTGATGTTCAATCAGGATTCACGTGTGCTGTCATACCCTTGCTACGCGCTTGCGAAGGATGGTTCTGTCACCACGATCGAATCCGCCGCGTCCGCTATGCCGGAGGGCCCGGAAATCGATGTGGACGGTCTGCGCTCCCTGGTGGTGAACTTCAACGAGAAGACATGGAATTGGAGCAGAATATCAACGCTGAACAGCATGCCGGACTCCGAAGTGTCCAAGTACAAGACAAAGGCCTTCATTGCCAGAGACGGTTCCATGAAGGTCTGGATGGTCGAGAACATGCGTTGGAACGGTGGCGACATCAAGCCGAGACTCGGCTCTCCTATGATTCCGTCCGCTACAGGTGTCGGAGCGAAAGGCACGGGTGGTTACGGTGCGAGCGCATTCCCTTCATCCTGGGATGATCCGAAACTGAACATGGCCTACGAATGCACCGAGATAGGAGGACAACTCGAAGGAAGCGATGAGCGCGGCCGAATCTATGCGTTCTCCGAAATCGTGACAGGCGTCCCGACCAACGGCATCGGCTTCGCCCGTAAAGAGGTGGTGCCTAAGGGATGGACCGCCGGCAGCGAGATCACCGACGCGGTAGGAGACAACTACACGATCGAGTACCTCGACAACAAGTCGGCGGACACATTCAGCGGCGACAACACCACCGACGAGAAGAACCACCCGACCCTCAAGATGCAGATTCAAGGAATATGTCCTTACGGTTGGCACATCGCCAACGCCTCCGACTGGCTTGACCTGGCATACGCCGCAAGCAAGGCGTCAGCCGGACACTCTTATCCTCTGAGGGAGGATCAGATCACCTACAAACAGTTCACAACAGCCTCGGGCACAGCCGTCAACAACAATCCGGTCTCACCAAGAGGTATCGGCAACCTCGCCGCATGGCTCAGGAACAAGACCTGGTGGTCAGCGGCGGTGTCAGACGGAGCCGACGAGTTCGGATTCGAGTACTTCCCGCTCGGTTGGCGCTACATGACCCAGGGCTACCAGTGCTACGGTGTCAGGGCACAAGTGTGGGTACCTCTGTTCTTCTCGGACAAGGCTCTTTACAGAATCAATGTGATCCTGGACAACACTGTGACCTATGCCGAGATGACAAACATCGACAACGGCCAGGCCATCATGCCGTTCCGCTGTGTCAAGAACTACAAATAATCAAAGATCAAGAATATGAGAATTAAATCAATAAAACTGATTTGGTCATTTCTTGCGGCAAGTCTCCTGTGCCTGTCATCATGTAGCAAGGACGAACCGGATCCAGGGCCTGTGTGGCCTGACGATCCGGGTGAGGCGCCCGGTGAGGTCGCTGACAAGCCTGCTGACTGCGGCAATATCGTCGTAGCCCACAGGGGTGGAGCATCGGAAGCCGGCATAGCGTTTCCCGACAATTCCATCGCCTCGTTGCAATATGCGATGAGCCTTAAATGTTACGCTTCAGAGTGTGACATCTACTGGACAAAAGATGACAAAGTAGTCGTCGCCCATGCTGACGGCGACTACAGGATCAACGGACTGCATCCATGGGAAGCCACCTTGGAACAGATCAGGGCGGCCGGAAAACTGGCGAACGGAGAGACGGTTCCTGATCTGGAGATGTTTCTGGACGAAGTCATGAAGGCAGGAAGCTGCACAAGGCTCTGGCTGGACATCAAGAACATCAGCGGAATGTCGGCGTATCCGATCAACGCCTGCCGCAAGGCTTGCGAGATCATCAAGAAGAAGAAAGCACAGAATTTCGTTGAGTTCATCTGCACGTCCAACGCAACCGTGATGGCATCGTCATATTCATACGCCACCGCGGTTGGCTCGAACATCGGCTGGATGGCCAACAAGTCCGCCTCAGAGTACACCCAGAGGGGCTACAAATGGGCGAACCTTTCCACCGAGTTCATGAAGCAGGGTGGAGGAAACCTCACGATCGAGGAGTTCAACAAGGCCGGTGTGGACGTGAGCGTGTTCAACGCCGATGACGATGTCACTATGGATTACTACATCGCCTACGCGCCCAAGATGAAAGCCATCTGCACCAACTACCCTAAGAAGTTGTTGTCCAAGATGGGGAAGTAGGTTTCGTGCCGCTGAGCCTGTCGAAGCGACATTCCAACAAAAAAGAGGAGCGGCCTTTCGGTCGTTCCTCTTTCTTTATCGTCATCCGCCCCATTTGATGAGCGGACATATTCATTATTACTGCTCGTCAGGACCTTGATCGTCCGGACCATTCTGCGGACCCTGTGGACCGGCCTGCGGGCCGTAAGGGTTCTGAGGTCCCTGCTGGGCACCGGCCTGGGCGGCGCGGTTCATGTCCTCTGAGGCGGCGTTCCAAGCCTTCGTGAGCTCCTCGGTGTAGCGGTCGATGTCAGAGATGTTCTGATTCTTGACAGCCTCCTTGAGGGAGCCGAGGGCTGACTCGATGGCTGACTTCTTGTCAGCAGGAATCTTGTCGCCGTAGTCCTTCAGGTTCTTGTCGGACTGGAAACATAGAGCGTCGGCGTTGTTGATCTTGTCAACCTTCTCCTTGGCCTCCTTGTCGGCGGCCTCGTTGGCCTTCGCCTCGTCACGCATCCTCTGTATCTCGTCGTCAGACAGACCTGATGAAGCCTCGATTCTGATGTTCTGTTCCTTGCCGGTAGCCTTGTCCTTGGCGGACACGTTCAGGATACCGTTGGCGTCGATGTCGAAGGTAACCTCGATCTGAGGTATTCCCCTCGGAGCCGGAGCTATTCCGTCCAGATGGAAGAGACCGATCTCCTTGTTGTCCTTCGCCATAGGACGCTCACCCTGAAGCACGTGGATCTCTACAGAAGGCTGGTTGTCAGCCGCGGTGGAGAACACCTGAGACTTGTGGGTAGGGATGGTCGTGTTGGACTCGATGAGCTTTGTCATCACACCACCGAGGGTCTCGATACCGAGTGACAGCGGAGTGACATCAAGCAGAAGCACATCCTTCACATCACCTGCAAGCACACCGCCCTGGATTGACGCGCCGATGGCCACAACCTCGTCTGGGTTGACACTCCTGTTAGGCTCCTTGCCGAAGAACTCCTTGACAAGTTCCTGTACCTTAGGGATACGTGTTGAACCACCCACGAGAAGAACCTCATCAATATCGGAAGCGTTCAGACCGGCGTCCTTGAGTGCCTGACGGCAAGGCTCGATAGACCTTTGGAAGAGGTTGTCGCAAAGCTGCTCGAACTTGGCTCTGGTAAGAGTCTTTACAAGGTGCTTAGGAATTCCGTCAACCGGCATGATGTAAGGCAGGTTGATCTCGGTCGATGTCTGGTTGGACAGCTCGATCTTGGCCTTCTCGGCGGCTTCCTTCAATCTCTGAAGGGCCATAGGGTCTTTCTTCAGGTCGATTCCGCCGTTCTCGTTGGCAAACTCCTGGGCGAGCCAGTTGATGATCTCCTGATCGAAGTCGTCACCTCCAAGGTGTGTGTCACCGTTGGTTGACTTAACCTCGAAGACTCCGCCACCAAGCTCAAGGATGGAAATATCGAATGTACCACCACCAAGGTCATACACAGCGACCTTCATGTCCTTGTTCTTCTTGTCAAGACCGTAAGCCAGGGCTGCGGCCGTAGGCTCGTTGATGATTCTCTTGACATCGAGTCCGGCGATCTTGCCGGCCTCCTTTGTGGCCTGACGCTGTGAGTCTGAGAAGTAGGCCGGAACTGTGATGACAGCCTCGGTGACTTCCTGACGGAGGTAGTCCTCGGCGGTCTTCTTCATCTTCTGGAGAATCATCGCTGAAATCTCCTGAGGTGAATAGAGCTTGCCGTTGATGTCAACACGCGGAGTGTTGTTCTCACCTCTGACAACCTTGTAAGGCACTCTGGCGATCTCCTTCTGAACCTGTTCGTAAGTCTCACCCATGAATCTCTTGATGGAGAAGACTGTGTTCTGCGGGTTCGTGATGGCCTGACGCTTTGCAGGGTTACCGATCTTTCTTTCACCGCCATCGGTAAAGGCGACTACTGAAGGGGTGGTTCTTTCACCCTCGTTGTTGATTATGACGGTAGGCTGGTTGCCTTCCATGACCGCAACGCACGAATTCGTGGTTCCAAGGTCGATACCAATAATTTTTCCCATATTCTTAATCTCCTATTATTCTTTTTTGTTATTCTTTTTGTTTCTCGCCCGACCCCGTTCACCGGATCTGGGCATCATTCTTTCTTTTGCCCAGCCAGATCCGAAGTGCAGCGTTTTTCTTTCGCCCTCATCGTTCCCGAAGCCGGACGCAAGGAGTATTATCGAATGTTATGCCATTCCCTTGAATATGACAATTTGGCAGATTCGCCATCATCTGACGAAGAATCACGGCCACCATCCCTGCAAATATGGCCACTTCGGCAAGCTCAGTGACCGCGCGACACTCCCCAGCAGCACTCCCGCCCCTTTCCGTTGCCCAAGGGTGCCGCGCGACACTCTCCGGTGACACTTTCGTCCCTTTCCGTTGCCCAAGGGCGCCACGCGACACTCTCCGGCGACACTTCCGCCCCTTTCCGTTGCCCAAGGGTGCCACGCGACACTCTCCGGCGACACTTTCGTCCCTTTCCGCCGCCCAAGGGTGCCGCGCGACACTCCCCAGCAGCACTTCCGTCCCTTTCCGCCGCCCAAGGGTGCCGCGCGACACTCTCCGGTGACACTTCCGACCCTTTCCGTTGCCCAAGGGTGCCGCGCGACACTCACCGGCGACACTTCCGCCCCTTTCCGCTGCCCAAGGGTGCCGCGCGACACTCCCCAGCAGCACTTCCGCCCCTTTCCGTTGCCCAAGGGTGCCGCGCGACACTCTCCGGTGACACTTCCGACCCTTTCCGTTGCCCAAGGGTGCCGCGCGACACTCACCGGCGACACTTCCGCCCCTTTCCGCTGCCCAAGGGTGCCGCGCGACACTCCCCAGCAGCACTTCCGCCCCTTTCCGTTGCCCAAGGGTGCCGCGCGACACTCTCCGGTGACACTTCCGACCCTTTCCGTTGCCCAAGGGTGCCGCGCGACACTCTCCGGTGACACTTTCGTCCC
>OCQZ01000047.1_pt1 | contig 31552 bp, 25 predicted proteins | sample 1538921 | NCBI WGS metagenome assembly OCQZ01 (sample SAMN03418269, study PRJEB22391) | human gut metagenome | biome: human-gut; feature: organic feature; material: feces | host: Homo sapiens | place: Tanzania | collected 2013-01 | reverse complement strand
CGCACTCAACGGGAAAAAGCGTGTCCTCTGCCAGATTCTCTTCAAAACGAATGCACTCTTCCTTAATTAGCCTGCTGCTATGCATTTTTAAGCACACGGACGCTACGTCGTATCTGAGAACCAGCTCGCTTTCTTTGCAAGGGTTGTGGAGGTACTCTTGCATTTTACCGACATACATCTCATGCCTTGTTCCGCATTTGCCGGTCTCCCAATCAACACTTGTCGGAAGAAAATACAGCAAATCATAATCAGAGTCAAAGAAGGGCTCTATTTTTTCGAGCCAGCCTTCAACGTAATAGTCGTCTGCATCGCCAAACATGATCCAGCGACCGCAGGCACGCTCTATTCCCACATTTCGACACAGCCCGGTGCTATGTGTGCTGTATGGACTCGTATACATTTCGATATTGCCATACTTCGCCTTAAGTTCCGACAGCTCTCTGCCACACAAGTCGGATTGTCATCAACTACAATCACCTGAATATCAGTCCTTTTTGGGATGGAAGAAAGCATCTTGTCGAGAAACTTCGGCGTGTTGTAGTGCGGGATTATTATTGAAAGCACATATTCGGACATTGTGCATCAACCCCTATCAGTCTCTGAAATAAAGATCTCTTGTGTACACCTTGTCTGCCGAGTCGGAAAGGCACGGCTCCATACGGTTTGCGACTATAAGGTCGGAGCGCCGCTTAAACTCGTCAAGGTCGGCTACCACGGGGATGCCCTCAAACTCGTCGGACTTCAAAGTAGGCTCAAAGATCACAACGCTTGCGCCCGCCGACCTGAGTCTTGCGATGATGCCCCGTATGCTGCTTTCACGGAAGTTATCCGAACCCGCCTTCATGGTGAGGCGGTAGATGCCGATGACACCGCCGCCGGCTCTGCTCATTATCATTCGTGCTATGTGATCCTTGCGCTCGTCGTTTGCGGCGACCGATGCGCTGATGATCTTGTTGGGGATGCTCCCGAAGTTTGCGACGAGCTGCTTCGTGTCCTTGGGCAGGCAGTAGCCGCCGTAGCCGAAGGAGGGGTTGTTGTAGTGCGCACCGATGCGGGGGTCAAGGCACACGCCGTCGATGATCTGACGGGTGTTAAGCCCTCTCAGCTCGCAGTAGGTGTCAAGCTCGTTGAAGTAGCTGACACGCACCGCAAGGTAGGTGTTCGCAAAGAGCTTTATCGCCTCCGCCTCCGTGGAGTTGGTGAACAGCACGGGGATGTCCGCATCGAGCGCACCCTCGGTCAGGAGCGAAGCAAACAGCTCAGCGTCCTCCTTCGTCGCCATGCCGCCCTTCGGTCTGCCGACCACGATGCGGCTGGGGTGCAGATTGTCGTAAAGCGCCTTGCCCTCACGCAGAAATTCGGGTGAGAACAGAAGCCTTTTGCAGGCAAATTTCCCGACGATGCTCTCCGAATAGCCCACGGGTACCGTGGATTTGATGACCACGAGCGCATCTGGATTCACCCTGCCGACGAGGTCAAGCACGAACTCGACGGTGGAGGTGTTGAAGATGTTTTTCTCCGGGTCGTAGTCCGTGGGGGTGGCGATTATTATAAGCTCTGCGTTTTTGTACGCAAGCTCCGCCTGCGTGCTTGCCCGGAGCTTGAGTCCCTTGCCGAGGTACTCGCTGATCTCCCTGTCGACTATGGGGGAGACACCGCCGTTTATCTTGTCCGCTTTCGCCGGGGTCGTGGTGACCGCCGTGACCTCGTGACGCTGTGCCAGCAGCACCGCCTGGGCAAGTCCCACATATCCTACGCCTGCGACCGCAATTTTCATATCTATCTCTCCGGTTATATGGTTTTCGGATACTTCGAGGTGTCCTTACCCTGCGCCGTATCCATAATAAGCTGCGCCTCCATGCCGAAGCGCCGATCGACCGTCATAAACTTCTCGGTCGCCGTGCGATAGGCGCTGCTGCGGAGCTTTTCAATCAACTCTCTGTCGTTTGCCAAGGCGATGAGCCTTTCGGCAGCCTCCTCCTCGGCGTCGTAAACGAGGCAGTTTTCGTTGTCCTCGATAAATTCGTCGATGGAGTGATTGTTGTTTGTCAGCACTACGCTGCCTTCGCCCATCACCTCATAGAAAATGTTCACTCTGTTCCATTCGCTCACGAGCAGGGTCGCAAGGGAGTTTCTCGCATATTTGCGGCACAGGCTCTGCGGCTTGCCTCCGACGAAATGCACATAGTCCTCGATGCCGTACTCGGCGATAACCTTTTTCGTGGCGTCGAACATTTCCCGACTGCTCACGTCGCCGATGAGGTACAGGTGCATTTTGACGCCTCGCTTATGCACCTCACCGAGGATCCTTGCTGCACTGTCCTGCCGCTTTACGTCGGCGATCCTGCCGACCATCGAGAGACAGTTCGGGTCGTATACGTCGGGGTAGCTGCCGCTGCCGGTATCGGGCTTGGGCTGCTTGTCGGGGACCATCACTGCCGAGCGCCAGAAGTAAAAGTCAAACTTCTTCTTTTTGATGCCGAGGATGTCATACAGCTCGTCGGCACGGCTGCCGTCGTTCGTGGCGAGCAGAAAGCTCTTGCGGCTCATCATCGAAAGCGTTATGTACGTGTAATCCTTAAGCGCCTTTAAGCGGCGGCGGAAAACGCCCTTTACGGGTTCGAGGACGTTTGCCATCTCCTGCGTTCCAAACTGGCGCAGGGCGCAGGGAACGCCCATTTTCGCAGCCGTGCGCACGCCCATGTGAGAACCCTCCGACAGACCGTACACAAAGTCGTAGTGCCGTGCCTTGAGGCGCTTGCGGGTCTCCCGCATGAGCAGCAGCGGAAGCTCAAGCTTACCCAAGGCTCCGCCGTGCTTCGACTTTATTTGAAAGAAATTTTCCTTTTTGAAGTGTTCGCTTTCCGTGACCTCATGCTCTGCGTTTGAAAACAGAAGCAGGTCGATCGTATTTCCACGCTCCAAGAGCAGCTTGAAGGGGTAGAAAAACGCAGGCAGACCCGACAGCGTCTCCTCGTTCATGCCGCCGAGTATCGTGTCCACCGCAGGGTTATCAAAGGCTATGTAAAGAATCCTCATGCTATTTATCCTGACCCACCTTATGATCTCCGTTGTCAAATCACATAATAAATCATTTTATTATAATACCGTAATCTTGTATAGTCAATCGCTTATGAAACGAAAAAGCTCCCGAAGCCGCAGGCTTCGGGAGCTTTTTTATATTCCGATCAATCGTCGTCGACGTCGACGTAGATGATCTCACCGGTGCGTCCGTTTATCTCGACCTCAAACTCAAGGCTGCCCTTGCTCAGCTCAACGCTGTACTCGTAGTACGCCTTGCCGATGTCGAAGCCGGATTCGAGGTCGCAGTCAATGTCCTCGACAAAGATGCTGCCGGGAACGTCGGCGTAATTTTCCTCGACGTAGCTTATCGCAAGCTCACGGGCCTGCTCACGGGTGATTCTCGTGTTGCCGTCGGCGTTGTTCGATCTTATCGAGTGGACGATAAGCACCGCAGCGCCGCCTATAATGGCTATTGCAAGTATCGCAACCACGACGGTGGTAAGTATCGTTTTGAGGCTGTGCTTCTTTGCCGCCTTTTTGTATGCGCCGCCGTCGGCCTCACTGATGACGTTCGGCGCTTCGTTGTCGATGATCTCCGTCAGCTTGCGGGCTTTGGCGATCTCGGTGCGGACGAACTGGACCTCCTCGTCCGTTGCGGTCCCGTCAAGGAACTTCTTGTACGCTTTTTCAAAATCCATTGTTATACCTCCAGCTTTTTTCTTAAACTTTCTCTTGCCCTGCACAGGATGACCTTGACATTATCCGGCGTTTTACCGGTGATCCCGGCGATCTCCTTCACGGACAGCCGCTCAAAGTAGAACAGCGTAATGACCTCCGCCTGCGTCTGCGGGAGCAGATCTATCGCACGGTAGAGCGCCCGGTAGTCCTCCCGTCGGATTATCTCGTCGATGAGAGCGTCACGCTCTCCCGCAAGCTCCTCCGGCAGCTCCTCGCAGCGACGGGTGCGCCTTTGCTCGTTGTAGTACAGGTTGCGGCACACGGTAAAGAGCCACGACTTAAAGCTCCGTATCTCGCCGTCTGCGGTCTCGAGCGCCTTGAAAAACGCCTCGGACACTATCTCCTCGGCGACGCTGCGATCCTTTGACAGCGACAGCATATACAGCAGGGCTTCGTTATAGTGTTTTTTAAACAGCTCCTCAATAACGTCGCTTTTCACCTTGGACTCCTTGTGCTTTAGTGTTGCCTTACAAAACCGGTTTCGTTTCGTGCGTTTCGTATATAAGACACCGGGGCAGACAAAAGGTTACACCCTTTTTTGAAAAAAGTCGAAAATATTAAAAAAGGGAGAGCGTGACGCTCTCCCTTTAACTATTGGTTCGTAAATCAGACGATACCCTGTGCCATCATTGCGTCGGCAACCTTGAGGAAGCCTGCAACGTTTGCGCCGAGCATCATGTCGCCGGGCTTGCCGCACTCGATGGATGCTTCGAGGCATGCTTCGAAGATCTTCTTCATGATGCCCTTGAGCTTCTCGTCGACTTCTTCAAAGCTCCAGCTCATACGCATGGAGTTCTGGCTCATCTCAAGACCGGAGGTAGCAACGCCGCCTGCGTTGGATGCCTTGCCGGGGGTGTAGAGGAGGCCTGCTTCCTGAACTGCGGAAATTGCTTCCGGAGTCAGAGGCATGTTTGCGCCCTCGAACACTGCGAATGCGCCGTTTGCGATAAGTGCCTTTGCACCGACCTCGTCCATCTCGTTCTGAGATGCGCAGGGCATTGCGATGTCGCACTTGACGTTCCAGATGTTCTTGCAGCCTTCAACGTACTGAGAACCTGCGACCTCGTCTGCGTAGACGGAGATGCGAGCTCTTCTCTTCTGCTTGATGTCGAAGAGAACGTCGAGGTTGATGCCGTTGGGATCGTAGATGTAGCCCTTGGAGTCGCTCATTGCGATTACCTTGCCGCCGAGCTCGGTGCACTTCTGTGCACAGTACTGAGCAACATTGCCGGAGCCGGAAACGATAACGTTCTGACCCTCAAAGGACTTGCCGTTGTACTTGAGAACCTCGTCGGAGAAGTAGCAGATACCGAAGCCTGTAGCCTGAGTACGTGCCAGGGAGCCGCCGTAGGTCAGACCCTTGCCGGTGATGACGCCGCCCTCGAAGCGGTCGACGATCTTCTTGTACTGGCCGTACATATAGCCGACCTCGCGTGCGCCGACGCCGATGTCGCCTGCGGGAGTGTCGGTGAACTGACCGATGTGACGGTACAGCTCGGTCATGAAGCTCTGGCAGAAGCGCATGATCTCTGCATCGGACTTGCCGTGGGGGTCAAAGTCGGAGCCGCCCTTGCCGCCGCCCATGGGGAGGGTGGTCAGAGAGTTCTTCAGGATCTGCTCAAAGCCGAGGAACTTGATAACGGAGAGGTTGACGGAGGGATGGAAACGGAGACCGCCCTTGTAAGGTCCGATTGCGGAGTTGAACTGAACACGGTAGCCGCGGTTTACATGGGTAACGCCGTTGTCGTCAACCCAGGGAACACGGAACATAATCATGCGCTCAGGCTCAACAAAGCGCTCGATGAGGCCAGCCTTCTCCCACTCGGGGTGCTTGTCAACGACGAGCTGGAGGCTCTCGAAAACTTCACGGACAGCCTGAAGGAACTCGGGCTGATCGGGGTCGCGCTTCTCAACGTCTGCGTATACACGCTTGAGGTATTCGTTGGTAATCATAGATTTTTCTCTCCTGTTCGAAAAATTAAAAACAAACATCAAGGGAAAGACTAAAGTCCTTATTTCCCTATCCTCATTGATTTTAGTACCAAGCCCATAAAAGTACAATTGTGAGAAATGCTGAATTATTGCACAAATTTTAGAGCAATATTAACAAGGAAAATTAAAAATTTCACACACTTTGTTGCAAAAAATCCATCTTTAAGAAATTTTTGCTTGACATTTTATGCGATATGGGCTATTATTCAAAATGAAATTACGCAAACGCATAAACAAGCAGAAAAACTGAAATGCAAAAGCGTAAAAATAATTGAGCGTGATGGGGAGCAATTAGCAAAACGGGTCAAAAATAGGGAGACGAGGGAGAAAGACGCAAAACGTGAAAATTAAAAACCGCCCGAAGGGTTTCGGGCGGAGTGTGGATCATTTTTTGAAAAGTCCGAGCAGCTTTGAGACAAAGTTCTCCTCGGCGGGAGCAGGCTTGGTTGCACCGTCACGGGGGTCAAGCACTATCCACGGAAGCAGGATGTCGGAGACGACAAAGGTAAATTCGCCCTCGCCGGAGTCCTTGACGCTTATGTTCATGCGGCTTATGCGGTGGGTAAAGCCGGGATCGCCGATGCTGCCTTTACAGCGGTACTCGGCGGTGTAGCGCAGCTTTTCGCCCTCGTCGTTCCATACGAGGGAGTCGGGCTTTATGATGTCGATGCCAAACACGTCGAAGAAGCTCAGCAGCTCCGGGATGGAGAGGCAAAGCTGGGTGGTGAAGTTTCTGTAATAGGGTGTCTTGTTTTCGGGCTTTGCGGTGTAGCGGCTGAGGTTTGCGTCGTAGTCGATCTCAAAATTACAGCCCGCCTTGGTGATGTATTTCATGAGTATCGCTCCTTTGATTCAAATGTCGGGATGTGTACATTATATTTAATGCGAACGAAAAAAGCAAGGCAAAGACCTGCAAAAGAATGAATAGTGTAATGATGAATAATGAATAGTGAATAAGTAAAAATCGACAAATCTCTGTCGGGACCTGTCGATTTCTGGTGGGGGAAGGTGGATTCGCTTTTCTGCGGAAAAGCCACGGCGGTTGCAACAGTCCCCCGGACTGTTGCCAAGAGCCGCCTTTCGAATCCACAAAAAAAGCAAAAAGACAAGCTTTCGCTTGTCTAATTGCTGGTGGGGGAAGGTGGATTCGCTTTTCTGCGGAAAAGCCACGGCGGTTGCAGCAGTCCCCCGGACTGTTGCCAAGAGCCGCCTTTCGAATCCACAAAAAAGCAAAAAGACAAGCTTTCGCTTGTCTTTTTGCTGGTGGGGGAAGGTGGATTCGAACCACCGAAGGCATCGCCAGCAGATTTACAGTCTGTCCCCTTTGGCCACTCGGGAATTCCCCCATATTCAATTACCGGCGCTAACGAGGTGGAGCTGGTGGACGGACTCGAACCCCCGACCTGCTGATTACAAATCAGCTGCTCTACCAACTGAGCTACACCAGCGCAACGCCAGCTTTAACATAATAGCAAACGAAGATTGTTTTGTCAACACTTATTTTGCTGACCAACGAAAATTTTAGGGAGGAATAAATATGAAGCTTAAAGAAATGTCGTTTCAATACAGGGAGGGCGCAAAGGCGTGCAGAGCAAGGGCAAACGAACTCAAAGAAGCGCTTTGGCAATGCACGGGCGAGACGGAGAAAATGCTCCTGCGCCGCCGCATTGCGATCCTGACCAGAATGGCAAACGAAGCGGCGGCGACGGCGAAGTACCTTTACAATTACTACGGAGGCAGGGATGAAAATGACTATGACGGAAGCGGAAAAGTATCAGGCGCTCAGGCAGCTCGTGAAGCTCACGGACGTGACCGGGCAGGGAAAAATGAGCGCATTGCGCCACGGCATGGAGGAGGTTTTGACGCCGAGGCAAAAGCAGCTTGTACATATGTACTACATAGAGCAGAAGCCCATGCAGCTTATCGCCGAGGAGCTGGAACTTGACGTGAGCAGCGTCAGCAGGACGCTCAAGCGTGCGAGAAGGAATCTCTACACCTTCCTGCGCTACGGCGGCCGAAGCCTTTTGTGCGAGCTGGAAAACTGAAGCGGTTTACAAGTTGCTGCGATTGTGGTAGAATCGTGTCGGCATATACTACATTAAAGGAGCAAACCGTGAAAAGATCACATATAAGCATTTTCGCACTTTGCCTTGCGGCGCTGCTTTGCCTCACCGCCTGCGGCGGGACTGCCCGTGAAAGCGAGCCTAATGACCCCCACGCCGGACAGGTCGAGGTGTTTAACGGCAGCCGTGAGGTTTGGATAACGCCGCAGGAGGGCGTCCCCGTGAACACCCTCAAGTCCGATGACTTTACCGTTGACGAGACGGGCAGACCCGTGTACATCGGCGACGAATATGAGGCGGTGTACGGTATCGACGTGTCCTACTGCCAGCAGGATGTCGATTGGCAGCAGGTGAAGGACAGCGGCATAGACTTTGCGATCCTTCGCATCGGCGCAAGGGGCTACGGCAAGGAGACCGGCAACATAATCGAGGACGACTACTTTGAAGCAAACTACGCTGCGGCGAAGGCGGCGGGAGTCAAGCTCGGCGTTTACTTCTTCTCTCAGGCGATAAGCGAGGAGGAGGCGGTCGAGGAGGCGGACTTTGTTCTGTCGATGCTTCAGGGCAAGGACCTTCAGCTTCCCGTGTACTTCGACTGGGAGCATATAAGCTACGACGAGGCACGCACGAACGACATAAACGGTGAGACGATAACCGACGCCTGCATTGCGTTCTGCGAACGGATAAAAGAGGGCGGCTTTGAGCCGGGCGTATATATGTACGCAGGGATGGCGTACTACGAGTACGATCTATCCCGCCTTACCGACTACGACTTTTGGTGCGCAAGCATCGGAGACTACCCCTATTTTTACTATGCGCATACGGTGTGGCAGTACAGCTTTACCGGGCTTGTGCCGGGTATCGCCACAGACTGCGACCTGAATATCATGTTTATCAAAAAGTAAGCGACGGAGGAAAGTGCATGGAATCGGAAGTTTTTAAAATCATTGAAAAGGAACGGAAAAGGCAGAGCGAGAACGTCGAGCTTATAGCGAGCGAGAACTTCGTCAGCGAGAATGTGCTCAAGGCGATGGGCTCCTGCTTTACGAACAAATACTGTGAGGGCTACCCTGCGGTGCGCTATGACGGACTCGGCAGGAAGGGCCGCTACTACGGCGGCTGCATCTATGCCGACGAGGTGGAGGAGTACTGCCGCAAAAAGTGGAAAGAGGTATTTAAGACCGATTACCATGTGAACGTGCAGCCGCACGCCGGCTCGCAGGCAAACTTTGCGGCGTTCATGTCGGTGCTTTCCCCCGGCGACACGATACTTGCAATGGACCTGAATAACGGCGGTCACCTGACGCACGGCTCATCGGTCAACTTCTCCGGCAAGCTGTACAAAACGGTGTTTTACGACGTTGACGACAAAGGCTTTATCGACTACGACGACATCGACGGGAAGATAAAGGAGCATAAGCCCCGGCTCGTGCTTGCGGGTGCAAGCGCATATTCGAGGGAGATAGACTTCAACCGCATCGGACGCATCATAAAGGAGAACTCCGACGAGACGTATAGGCCCTACTTCATGGTCGACATGGCGCATATTGCGGGGCTTGTCGCAGCAGAGCTTCATCAGAGCCCCTTCGGCATTGCGGACATTATCACGACAACGACGCACAAGACCCTCAGAGGTCCGAGAGGCGGTATGATATTCTGCAAGCCGGAGCTTGCAAAGCAGGTGGACGGCGCAGTGTTCCCCGGCTCGCAGGGAGGCCCGCTCATGCACGTTATCGCAGCCAAGGCGGTCGCAGCGGAGGAGGCCTGCACCCCGGAGTACAAGGAGTACATCGCAGATGTCGTGCACAACTGTAAGGCGATGGCGGACGAGTTTACGGCAAGGGGCTATGAGATAGTCACAGGCGGCACCGACAATCACCTGTTCCTCGTTGATTTTTCGAACACGCATCCGAAGCTTTCCGGCAAGGCGGTCCAGGATATGCTCGACGAACACGCAATAACGCTCAACAAAAATTGCGTTCCGAACGAGAAGCGCAGCCCGACTCAGACGAGCGGCGTCCGCATCGGCACCGCTGCCGAGACGACGAAGGGCAAAACTGCGGAGGACTTTGTGAAGCTTGCCGACCGCATCGACGAGCTTATAACGGAGTATTATAAGACCTTAGACTGATAAGAGTAAAAAAATCAGCTCGGCTTTTGCCGAGCTGATTTTTTCATATGTATTACTCTTTTTCTTCGGGAGCGTCCTCTGCGGGGGCTTCCTCGTCGGCGGGGACTTCCTCTGCGACATCGTCGTCTGCGGGAGGATCGTCCTTAAAGTCGATTATCTCGACCTCAAGGGTCTTTTCCTTTGCGGCGGCGATGCTTGCCTTTGCCTCGTAAAGCTCGGTGCGGAGAGCCTCGATCTTCTGATCCATTGCGACCAGCTCCTCAAAGAGGGGAACGAAGTAATCTTCGGGATCGTTGCGGTGCTGATCGAAGTAAAGACGTCCGATCTCTACAAATACCTTCTTCTGCTCCTCAAGCTCGCCGTTTATCTTGACGTTGAGCTTTGCGATGTTTGCATAGCATCTTGCGGTGGTGCTGCTGCGGTCATATACGCTGCGCAACTTGTTGGACTGAGCTGCGCTCTTTATCTTTTCCTTTGCCTTGTTGCCGAGAGCGCTTGCGGTTCCCTTTATCATGCTTCTGTAATTTGCCATTATAAAAACTCCTTTCAGATTTCGTTTTCCTTGCGATTTACGAACATTTTTTCGGGGTCGGGGTGTTTGTGTGCTACATATATCATTATGCCGGCGGCGACTATCGCACTGCACAGTGCGAGAAGCTGCGACACTCTGATGTCGGTGCCGGAGATGTACAGGCTGTCCTGACGCAGTCCCTCTATCCACGCACGGCCGATGCCGTACCAGCAGACGTACATGAGGAACGCCTGACCGTCATACTTGCGCTTGCCCTTCTTTGACCAAATGTGCAGAATGACAAGACCGATGAGGTTCCACAGGCTTTCGTACAGGAAGGTGGGGTGGACGTAGTAAGTCTCGGAAGCACCGGGATATGTAAGCCCCATGCGGCAGAAAATATCGGTCTCGGCGCCGTAGGCCTCTCTGTTCATAAAGTTGCCCCAGCGTCCGACCGCCTGACCTATGAGCAGACCGAAGGAGAGCAGGTCTGCGGTCGCAAAAAACGATATTTTCTTTACCCGGCACCAAACGATGCCGACGATAAGCCCCATGATAACGCCGCCGTAGATCGCAAGACCGCCGTTCCATATCTGGATTATCTCTTCGGGCCTTGCGGAGTAGTAGCTCCATTTAAATGCAACGTAATACAGCCTTGCGCCGACGATGCTCAGCGGGATGACCCATATGAGCAGGTCAAACAGATTGTCGGCGGTAAGTCCGAAGGACTTCGCCCTGCGAGAGCAGTAGATCATGGCAAGCACCATGCCGAAGGCGATGATGACTCCGTAGTAGTAGATCTCGATCCCGAAAAGGTGGAAGGTAGCAGGCGGATTCAGGGTGAGATCGCCGAACATGGGGAAGCTGATCTCGGCATCCTTCATGTAGGAATAATACAGTGCGTTCATTTTGTCACCTCGTTTGGAAGCAGGACGCTCAGTGCGAGCCTGTCCGGGTCAATGTTTTGTATAAGAAATTCCTCGCACTCCCCGACCGTTATCTCGGAAAGCAGGGAGAAAGAATCAAGCGAGCAGTAGTCGGAAAGCGCACTCTCCGTGAGCGCTATGCACAGGTTGTCGAAGTCCTCAAGACCCCGAAGTCTTGCACCGAAGGACGCTTTTTTCGCACGCTCGAATGCGTCGGGCGAAAGTCTCTTGACTTTGACCTCGCTCAGCGCATCGCAAAGCTCTTTTAGCACACGCTTCGGGTCGGGGCTTTCGCCGCCGAGCATGAAGGTGGCGGTACCGGCCGTGCAGTCGATCTCGTAATCGTAGTCACGGTTCAAAAGACCCTCGCCGTACAGTCTGTTGTAGAAATCGCCGGAGGTGCCGAACAGGGTTCTCAGAGCAAGCATACCGACGATCTTCCGACGCTGGAGCGCCTTGCCGGAGAGAGGGAAGTCCAAGGCACAGCCGATGAGAAACTGCGGTGCGGAAAGCTCCATGCGCTCCTCGTGATAGGTCTCAAGCGGCGCCGAGACGCCCGTTTCGCCGAAGTCGGGCTGCGGTATCTCGCCGTCGGGCAGAGAGTTTAAAAGCTCATGCGCAAGGAAGAAAAAGCGTTCCGGCTCAATGCTTCCGGCGGCGCAAAGCACCATGTTCGACGGACGGTAAAATGCGTTGTAGCAGTCGTAAAGCGTCTTGTCGGTGATCTCGGCGATGCTCGAAACCGTACCTGCGACCTGATCTCTTATCGGGTGCTTTGCGTACAGCATACGGATGAGCCGATTGTACACGACGAAGGGCGGACGGTCGTCGAACATCCCGATCTCCTGAGCGATTATGCCCTGCTCCTTAGCCACCGAGTCGGGGGTGAAGTACGGCGTCGTGACAAAGCCTGCAAGCGTCTTGAGATTTTTCTCAAAGCTTTCGGTGCAGTCGAAGTGGTATGCGGTCATGCCGCACGAGGTGAAGGCGTTGGGCGAGGCGCCGTTTTCGGAAAGCGCCGTGAGCGCATCGCTGCCGTCGGGCATATCGAAAAGCTTATGCTCCAAAAAGTGCGCCACGCCCGCCGGGGTGTCGTGCCATTTATCGCCGACGAGAAAACGCCGATATGCGCCGCCGTATTTCACGGCGATGACGGCATAGCTCATGCGAAAGTCGGGCTTTCGCACATACAGTACCCGAAGCCCGTTGTCGAGGGTGTCGGTATAAAGCGTTTCGCCGATGTTGTCAAATTTCCTGATGTTCATTGGAATCCTCCTCGCCGTCGGGACAAAGGAAATATACTGCGTCAAGCACTGCGCTGCGGGCGATCGCAACGATGTCGTCAAGCGTCACGTCGTTTGCAAGCTCAGCAAGCTCGTTCGGGTCGCAGTCGATGCCGTCAATGGCGTTTGCAAGGTAGAAACCCTCAAGCGCACCCTGCGAATCCATGGTCGAGCGCAGGTCGGAGACGACGCAGCTCTTTGCGGTGTTAAGCTCTGCCTCCGTCACCTGACCGTTTCGCACGGCGTCAAGCTGAGCGAGTATCTCGCTTTTAACGGCGTCGAGCTTGTCTGCGTCGATGCCGGAGTCGGCGATGAGCAGACCCTTGTGCGTGTCAACGAGCGACGAGGCGTAGTAGCACAGCGACAGCTTCTCACGCACGTTCATAAAGAGCTTGCTCGTAACGCCGCCGCCGAAAACGGCGTTGAACACATATATTGCGGGCAGGTTCGGCTCCTCCATGCATTCGCCGAGGCGAAATCCCATGACGAGCTTGCCCTGAGACACCGGCATTTCCTCGGTAAACTCACGCACCTGCTCGGAGACGGCGTTCATGCGTATATCCGTGCCGATGTCATAGTCTATCTCGCCCCTCGGCATGGTACACAGAGCGTCGGTCAGCGCAGTTTCAAGACTGTCAAAGTCTGCGCTGCCGCAGTAAAACAGCTCGACGGGGGAGGTCAGGAGCAGGTTGCGGTAATGTTTTGTGAGGCGGCGGTAATATATCCCTTCGGCGCTCGCTTCAAGCCCGAAGCGGGGAACGGCAAAGTCCTCGTAGCAGCACATCTCCTCCAAAAGCCGCATGATGGCGTAGCTGCGTTTTTCGTTGACTCTGCTGCGGATTATCTCAAGGAGCTTGTCCTTTTCGCTCTCGACGTAGTCGGGAAGCAGAAGTCCGCCCTTTGTGTTCGGGTACAAAAGAAGCTCGCCCATTAAGGCTGCAACGCTTTGCAGCACGTCGGCGCCACCGGGCAGGTAGCGCCCGTCGGGAAAGCTTGCGTAAAAGCCGATGCACTGGATCTCGCCTATGCGCCGCACGACGGGCTCGATGCAGCTGCCGTAAAGCCCGTCAAGCTCGTTGGCAATCGCCTGCATATCGGGGTGGCGGCTCGTGCCTCGTGACAGCACAAAGGGGATGAGCGCATTCAAAGCGGCGTTCTCCCTGTCGTGCTGAGTGAGCAGACTGACGCTCAGACAGGCGGTCTTAAACTTGTCGGATCTCAGAGCCGTGAGCCACACGCCGGGAAGTATCTCTTTTCTGACGCTCTCCATGGCAAAAGCCTCCTTGGAATTTTAATAATACATTATACCACAACACTTTTTAATATGGTATACCCTTTCCGTCATATTTTTCGCCGTCAAGCAGAATTTCTTCCTGATCTATGACTATCTCTCTGCCGTGCCAGCGTATCCGCACGGGACGGAAGGTGTCCGGCAGCCTCGGACGCACATAGAGCTTGCCCGCCCAAAGCTGCAAACCGAGGAGGTCCTCAAGCACCACCCGCAGATACCAGCCCGCAGAGCCGGTGTACCATGTCCAGCCCGCCTCGCCCTCGTGACCGGGGCAGGAGTAGACGTCGGCGGCGATGACGAAGGGTTCCGCCTCGTAGACCGAGAGGTCGTGGTTTTCCGGCAGCAGGTCGAGAAGAATCGACACGCCGTCGTCTATGCGCCCTCGCTTAAGGCAGGCGGAGGCAAGCCAGATCGCCGCATGGGTGTACTGACCGCCGTTTTCACGGAAGCCGGGACCGTAGGAGGCGATATAGCCGGGGTCCTTTTCGCAGTCGAGGAAGGGCGGGGTGAAGAGCTTCACGATGCGTGCCTTGCGGTCGTAGAGCGCTTCCACGGCGTTATCGAGCGCAAGGTCGGTGCGGCTGTTCGAGGCGTCGGCACAGAATGCAGCCCAGCTCTGACACACGGAGTCGATGCGGCAGCAGTCGGCGCTTTTGCCGCCGAGCGGGCTGCCGTCCGGCCAGTAGCCACGGAGGTACCAGCCGCCGTCCCACGCCTCCTCCGCAGCGGAGCCAAGCTCCGAGGCGAGCGCACGGTAGCGGTCGGGTTCAAGTTTACATAACATCATAAGCAGATCGGAGAAGCGGCGCACGGTGTGAGCAAAAAACCAGCTCAGCCAAACGCTTTCGCCGTCCACCGAATTCATACCGTCGTTCCAGTCGCCGCTGCCGAAAAGCAGCAGTCCGTGCAGACCTCTGCCACGGCTCAAAACGCACTTTACGGCACGCTCGGCGTGCAGCAGAACGCTCTCCGAGACCCCGCTTTCGGAGGGATGCTCGTAGCGGTCGGACTCGGCGGCGTCGAGCGGAGACGAGTTTACATAACTTACAACGCTGTCGCAGATCGAAACGTCGCCCGTCTTTTCGACGTACTCGCACAACGCCCAAACGAGCCACAGAAGATCGTCGGAGCAGCGTGTGCGGACGCCCTTGTCGCCGTCGGGCAGAGAGTGCCACCAGTGCATGATGTCGCCCTCAAGGTACTGATGCGAGCAGGAGAGGAGTATCTGCTTTTTGGCGATCTCCGGGTCAAAAAATATGAGATTTACAGCATCCTGAAGCTGATCTCTAAAGCCGATTGCACCGCCGCTCTGATAGATGGAGCAGCGTCCGAGCATTCGGCAGGCGTAGGTCTGATAAAGTCCCCAGCCGTTCATATAGCGGTCGAGCGGATTATTTCCGCTTTCCATGCGGAACACGGACAGCAGCTCGCTCCAGTGTCTGCGGCAATCCTCAAGTGCCTTGAAAGCGGCGTCGGGTTTACATAACGCAAGCAGTTCCTCCTCGGAGCAGCAGCCGCAGACGATGACGAGCGCACCTGCTGCAGGGTAGACCGCCGAGAACACCGGGGCGAGGGAGTGCACGCTCCCGTCCTCGGTGCTGCATTGCAGGGAGCCGAGGTCGAGCCTGTGCCGCTCGGAGCCTCTCGATGCGCTTGCGATAAAGCGCACGGGGTAGGGCGAACGGGGACTTTCGGCACGGAACACTGAGTTTACATAACTTGTTGACACGGCGCTTTTGTCGCCGTAATCGGAGCCGAGCTGAAGCTCACAGGTCCATGCGATGCTGCCGTAGTCTCTGCCGCAAAGCTCGGCGATGATGACCCTTGCATCAAGCTCCGGCGGCACGAATGCCGTACAGCGCAGCCCGAAGTCCGATGCCGCCTTTTCCCAGCGTGCAAAGCCTGCGCCGTAGCTTATGCGGCAGGGGATGCCGTCCTCGGCGGCAAAAAAGCTGATGCGCTTACCGTCGCAAAGATATTCGAGCGTTTCAACGGGATGCCTGCCCAGGGGGTCGCACAGCCACGGACTTATGCGCATTTCTCTTGCGTTTTCGTACCACATATTGCCGCAGCCGTTGTCGGCGGCGATATAGCCGAAGTGACCGTTTGTGAGCATATGCGTCCATGCTCTCGGCGGGAGAGCTTGGTTTACATAAAACGTGAAAGCCCCGTCCTCGGCGTAGCCGTATTCGGGAATGGCGCTTGGGCTTCGGCTGCACTTCGGTGCGAGCAGATACTCTCTGCCGCTTTCCCGCAGTTGCCGTTCTTCGCCCACGACGATGCAGGCACAGGAGCGGATGTCGTCCTCGGCGGCGGGAGGCAGTATGCGTATGCCGCCCGGAGAACCCAAAAGCGCATCGAGACCGTTTACGCCGAGGGTGTCCCTGACCGCACTGTAAACGGGACGGTAGTAGTCGCCGCCCTCGTCGCTTATAAACACCAGCTCCGCCTGCATACCGCAGCTCAGCAGCAGGCAGAAGCGCCGCACAAGCTCGCTCACCTCGTGCCGCTCCTTTCCCATGGGGCAGAGGATGATGGGCAGATCGCCGGAAATACCGTACTGCCACAGGCGCTCCTTTGCGTCAAAGGGGGCATCGGCACGCAGCCTGAAATGCAGCGCAAAGACGTCGTCCATTGCCTTTGCGACCTGACGCTCGCCGAGGTTCAGCACCGAGGCGTAGGCGGAGACCATGCTGCCGTACTCGGAGGGACCCGTCGCAAGCATATGCTGTGCGCCCTCGAAGGCGCTCTGCTTTGTGTCGGCAAGGCAGATGCAAAAGCGCATTGACAGCCGCTGACCTGAACGCAGCACACCGCTGTGCCGCACCCGAACGAGTGGGGAGGAGAGCGCCGACGCACCGCCGTGCCGATCGGCGGAAAAGCGCACCGTCCGGTTGCAGCTTATGCACAGCCAAAGCTCGCCGACGGCGCCCCTCGGAAGCCGTCTGAGCATTAGACAGCCGCCCTCCTCCTCGGCAAGGATGCCGAGCCGCCAATAGGCGGGATGGTTAACATAATCCTGATACATTGCAAGTACCGGCTCAAAGGAAAGCTCAAGCTCGAGCTTGCCGAGATCCTCCTTCGCCTGAAGCTCCACAAAGCGCATCTCACCGTTTCTCGTGCCGGAGAGCGCAGCGGAGCAGCGGCAGCGAAGGGCGCCGGTGACTATGCCGTAGCTGCACGAGCTTTCGCCGAGTTCCCAAAGCATTGCGCCGTATTCACGGTTCGGCTCCGGCAGAAGCGACAGCTCTTTGTTTTTGTAGCGCAGCATGATCTCAAGCCCGTGACCCTCGCCGAGCGGCTTTGCGGGCGTGGTATATATTTGTATGCTGCGGCAGGCGGCGGAGGAGATGCCGCTCTCGGTTAACATAATATTATAAGCCCCGTTTGTGAGCAGACAGCAGTGCGGAGAATAGAAGTCCGTTTCCTCGCCTCTGAGCTTGTAGCGACGGGGCTTTTCGGCGTGAGGCTCCTCCGGCTCACGAGTGTTAAGCTCCAGCACCTGCGGCTCAATGGGCAGCTTCTCCTTTAAAAGCGAGCTGTATGCCGCCATATACGGTTCCTGCATGGTGCGTCGAACGACGATGTCGTCCGAAATGAGGTTTGCGGCAGCTATAAGGCTCATGCCGAGGTGGTGCGCCATATAGCAGGCGACACGCTCGCCCGATTCGCTGCGGCAGCGTGAGGGCGTGAAGTCGAGCGCCTCGATAAAGCCGAAGCGACCTTTAAGATTGCGCCGCTGCATGAGCCGAAGGTCTCGCACCGCCGCCGTCGGTTCTACGCCGAGAGCCAAAAATGCGGAGTAGGGGGAGATGACAAGCTCACGCTCCTGCCCGCGCTTGAGCGCAAGGTGCTTGCAGCCGTGCGCCTTGTAGCGGTAGTTCAGAGCGGGGTCGAGCGAGAAGAAGGCGCTTTCGGATATGCCCCAAAGCCCGTTCGGACTGCGGCGGTGCTTCTGCACGAAAACGCAGTATTTTGCGGTCTCGTACAGGAGACTGTTCTCAAACAGGGGCAGAAACAGCTCCGGCATGAGATACTCAAACATCGTACCCGTCCAGCTCGCCATGCCTGTGTAGCCACGGTAGCTCTGCATGGCACGGCTCAGACTCTCCCAGTGCTTTTTGGGTACGTCGCCCTTTGCGACGGCGATATACGAGGTCAGGCGTGCTTCGCTTGCCATGAGGTCGTAATGCCCCGGCGACGGCAGATCGCTTGCGGCGTCGATGCCGATGCGCATGAGCCTGCGCACGGGGTCGTAGAAAACGGAGAAATCCATGGGACGCATGAGCGCCTCGACACGCTTTGCGGCGTCGAAAAAGCGATGCTCGCACAGTCCGTTTTTCACCGCAAGCAGGCAGGCGAAAAGGTTTCCGCAATCGACGGCGGAGACGTACTTCGGGGACAGCGGACGCAGGGTGCGGGTGTCGTACCAGTTGTAAAAATGACCGCCGTACTTCGGCATACGCTCAAGCGTTCCGAGCATATTCACGATAAGCTCAATGCCCCGACCGCCGTCGATGCCGAGGTCGGATGTGCACAGAGCGGAGCATAGCGCAAGCCCGATGTTCGTCGGCGAGGTGCGGTGCGCAAGGCCGACGGGCGGCTGCTCCTGGTAATTGTCCGGCGGCAGGAAGTTGTCCTCCGCCGTGCAGAAGGTTTTGAAGTATGACCAAATTTCCTTGGAAAGACCGAGGAGGTACTTTTTATCCTTGTCCGAAATGCGGGCGGCGCTTTTTACGGGCAGCGACAGAGCGTAAACGCAAAGGGGCGAGAGCATCCACATAAGCCCTGCGGCCTTGGCGAAAATGCCATCCGATATGAGTATCAGCGCAAGCCCCGCAGCGACTGAAAACCACATACTTGCAAAGCAGGACAGGGGAGAGCTTTTCTTTCCTGCGCTCTGTGCGGCGGTCTCCCATTGCAGAAGCTTTTTGCCGGAAATGAGCATACGCCAGAGCGAGGTCAGAATTGCGCTCAGCGACACAAAGGCTTCATACGGCAGAAGCCAAAGCCGTATAAAGGTGCGCAGCAGCGCAAGCCCGACGCCGTAGAGCAGCGAGCTGTGATAGCGTGTCCTGCGTCGGCGGTCGCCGATGGCGTCGGTGAGGCTGATAAGCAGTCCGCAGGCGAGCGCAAGGAGCGCCGCCCATGCCGCAAGGCTCATGCCCGGTGCGCCGAGGCACAGACCGAGGAAGAGCGCAGCGAATATCATCGGCGCAACGAGCGAGCGCCGCAGGCTGTCGAACAGTCGGAAGCGATCGACGTCGGAAAGCCCGGCGGTGCGTGAGAATATCCACGGTGCGTTCTGCCAGTCGCCTCGTATCCAGCGGTGGCTGCGGCGGAAGTATGACAGCGGTGTCGGCGGGAACGAGTCGCAGAACTCGACGTCGCTCATGTAAGCGCCGTGCAGGTAAGCGCCCTCGAGTGCGTCGTGCGAAAGCACCTCGCCGTCGGGGATGTGCGCCTCCGAGCAGCACAGCAGCGCCCGTGCGTCCATTATGCCCTTGCCGCAGAAGCCGCCGTTTGAAAACAGGTCCATGTACACCTCGCCGCAGAGCGCAGAGTACGGCTCCGAACCGCCCACGCCTGCGAAGATGCGGGCAAAATCGTTTGAGTAGACGCTTTTAAGCTCCGTGCCGATGCGGGGGTGAATGATGCCGAAGCCGGAGCTTATGCGGCAAAGCTCGGTGTCGAGTACGGGTGCGTTTAGGGGGTGCAGCATTGCGCCGATAAGCTCGGAGAGGGAGTCTGGAGCGGGGACGGTGTCGGCGTCGAGACTGATTATATAATGTGTGTCAGCAAGGCGTTCCGGGTCGCCGACCGCCGCACGGAGATCGGTTTTTTCGCCGCACAGAAGCCGTGCCAGCGCAAGGATCGCACCACGCTTGCGCTCAAAGCCGGAAAAGCCGCCGTCCGGCGTCTCCCTGCGGGGACGGGTAAACAGGAAAAAGCCGCCGCAGTATTTTTCATTGAGGGCGCTTATGCGCTCCGCCGCCGCAGAGAGGATGGCGGCGTCGGCATCGGTGACGGCGCTTCCGGCTTCACGCAGGTCGGCAAGGATGCCGAAGCTGAGGTTTTTGCCGCAGCTTCGGTTTGAAAGACTTATCTCCTCAAGCCTGCGCACGAGCGTCTCGGCGCTTTCGGGACTTGTCAGCAGCGAGGAGATGACGCACACGCTGCGGCCCTCGTCGGGAACGCCATCGGAAAGGTCGAGCCTCGGCAGAAACGCAGGCTCGACGCAGAGCAGTATGATGTGGTCGAGAAGCGATTTCGTAAGCTCGGATATGGGCAGCAGAAGCAGAAATGCCGCCGCCGCACTGTGCGACAAAAAGCCGCAAAGCACGGCAAGAAACAGCGTTGCCACGACGTTTGCGGTGATGTACAGTGCGCCGCTGCGGGGTCTTTTGTCCGCAAAAAGCAAAACGCCGATGTGTTCATTTCGCTCCTTTGCCTCGGAAATGAGCCGCTGCGCAAGCTCGTATTCACCGACGCCTGAGGACTTTGCAAGCCTGTGCAGACGCTCCCTGTAATAGCTCCGGCTTTTCTCGTCCATGCGGCGATACACCCCGGCGGGGTCCTTTGAAAGGGTCTGCTCCGTGAGATCGACGCTCTCGCACAGCGCCCGCATATCGGAGCCGGAGACGGTGTTCAGCGAGCCGAATACCGCTGCGATCTCGCTTGAAAACTCATCGGGTTCGCTGCTGCCGAGAAGTGCGGTGCAGACTGCCGAGAGCCGCAGCAAAAGCGCATGACGAAGCGCATCGGGGAAGAGGCGAAGCTCCTGCCCGGTGAGTACCGTCACGCTCTGGAAGCCACGGAGAAACTCGGCGCATCGCTCCGGCGTCACCTTGCCCGCACCTGCCGAGACGAGTCTGCGGCACAGCAGAAGCAGCATTGCGCCGTCGTCGCAGCTTCGGAGCTTTTCCTTGCCGGAAAACGCCCGTTTTACGCACTTTTCCTCACGCACTGTGACGTAGCGGTTGTCAAGCAGCCACTCGCAGGCGGCAGGCACCGAGGCCGCTCTGCCGAAGCGCCGCCGCACGGTGTCGTGAGCCGTGGCGACGCCTTTCATTGCCTCGTCAAGCTCCGAGCGTATGCGCTTTGAGCTTACCTCACCGCTCGGACGGAAAAGCCTTGCCGTCTGCGCTCCCAGCTCATAGAGCCTTTCGGTTTCGGTGTACTGTTCGTTTGGGATCATGCATTTTGACCTCCGTTAATGTAAAAAGCGGTAAAGCACCGCAGTAATTAACAGTTTTGCCGCAAAAAACGGCGCTTATGCAGACAGAAAATGCGAGCAAAAATAAAAATACGGATGACAACCGAAAATACTTGACAGCGTGAGAATGAGGGAGTATACTCTGTAAAGTCAAAAAGCTTTACAGGAGGTCTGCGCCGTGGAGGACGGTCTTGTCAATAACGCAATGCTGTTCGATTTCTACGGGGAGCTGCTTACGGAAAAGCAGAAGGAGTGTTACGACCTTCATTATAATGAGGACCTTTCCCTCGGCGAGATAGCGGAGCAGAGCGGTATCTCAAGACAGGGCGTGTGGGACATCATCCGCCGTGCCGAGGCTGCGATGCAGTCCGTTGAGGACAAAACGGGACTCATAAAGCGCTTTAACGAGCGCAACGCTTTGATAGACGAGCTGGAGCGGGAGCTTTCCGACAAGGGCGCACTTGACGCCTCGGTGAGCGACAAGCTCCGCAGACTCAGATTTTAGGAGGCAACGATATGGCATTTGAATCACTGTCAGACAAGCTGTCCGCTGCCTTTAAGAAGCTCAGAGGCAAGGGCAGACTTACCCAGTCGGACGTCAAGGAAGCCATGAAGGAAGTGCGTATGGCGCTTTTGGAGGCGGACGTCAGCTTTAAGGTCGTAAAGGACTTCACAAAGAGCGTGACCGAGCGTGCCAGCGGCGCAGACGTGCTTGAGGCGCTGTCTCCGGCGCAGCAGGTCATCAAGATCGTAAACGAAGAGCTTGTGCGGCTCATGGGCAGCGAAAATCAGCGCCTTACGATAGGCAGCAAGTCGCCGAGCGTAGTTATGCTCGTGGGACTTCAGGGCGCAGGTAAGACCACAAACGGCGCAAAGCTTGCGGCGCTGATGCGCAAGCAGGGCAAGCGTCCTCTGCTCGTCGCCTGTGACATTTACCGTCCCGCCGCCATAAAGCAGCTCGAAACCGTAGGCAAGCAGCTCGACATACCCGTGTTCCAGATGGGAACGCAGAACCCCGTCGATATTGCCAAGGCTGCGATAGAATACGCCAAGAAGCACGGCAACGACCTCGTTTTCCTCGACACCGCCGGCAGACTCCACATCGATGAGGAGCTTATGCAGGAGCTGAGGAACATCCGTGATGCGGTCGAGCCGTCGGAGATCATGCTGGTCGTCGATGCGATGACCGGACAGGATGCGGTCAACGCCGCAAATGCGTTTAACGACGCACTCGGCGTCACCGGCGTCATGCTCACAAAGCTTGACGGCGACGCACGAGGCGGTGCGGCGCTGTCCATAAAGGCAAGCACGGGCAAGCCGATAAAGTTCATCGGCGTGGGCGAGAAGCTCGATCAGATAGAGCCGTTTTACCCCGACCGTATGGCGTCGAGAATACTCGGCATGGGCGATATGCTGACGCTTATCGAAAAGGCGGAGCAGAGCTTTGACGAGAAGAAGGCGCTTGAGCTTGCCGAAAAGATGAAGGCGAACCGCTTCACACTTCAGGATTACATGGAGCAGATGCGTTCCCTGCGAGGGATGGGCGACCTAAACGATCTTGCGGGGATGATCCCCGGAATGGACGCAAAGGCGCTCAAGGGCGCAAAGGTGGACGAAAAGAGCCTTGCCCGCACCGAAGCCATCATCCTTTCCATGACCCCGTCCGAAAGGGACAATCCGCAGATGCTCAACTCAAGCCGCAAAAAGCGCATAGCCGCAGGATCGGGTACGAGCGTCGTAGACATAAACAGGCTCTTAAAGCAGTTTGACGCAATGCAGCAGATGATGAAGCAGATGAGCGGAAAGAATCTCAAGAAGCTTCAGCGCAAGCTCGGCACAGGCGGCGGCAAGGGCTTCGGCGGTCTGGGCGGACTGTTTTAAACTATGCTTACCTGCGCCGCGGCCGATCGGCTCAGAGCGCTTGTAACCGTGTCGGGAGACCGATGCGTTTTCTAAGATAAAAAATGGAGGTGAAACATAAATGGTTAAGATCAGACTTCGCAGAATGGGCGCAAAGAAGGCTCCCTATTACCGCATTGTCGTTGCTGATTCCCGTGCTCCCCGTGACGGTCGCTTTATCGAGGAGATAGGCACTTACGATCCCATGGCAGAGGGTGCAGCAAGGATCAAGGTTGACATGGACCGTGCAAAGTACTGGGTAGCAAACGGCGCACAGCCCACCGATACCGTGCGCGGACTGCTCAAGAAGGCAGAGGCCTAATAAGGAGATACTACCGGCATGAAAGAACTATTGACCTATATTGTGCAGAGCCTTGTCGATCATCCCGACCAGGTCTCTGTGACCGAGCGCCTCTCCGGCGGCGAGACCGTATTTGAAGTGCGTGTCGCCGACGGTGACATGGGCAAGGTCATTGGCCGGCAGGGCAGAATCGTAAAAGAGATTCGTATACTCATGCGGGCTGTTGCTCAGAGAAAGGGCAAAAAGGTCTCGGTCGATATAATGGACTGAACCTAAAAATCCCGAACGCATTGCGTTCGGGATTTTTTTCGTTATGGGTTTTACTTTTTCTTTGAAAGCTCGTCTTTTATGTACTTTACGTCGCAGACGAGGTGACCGAAGGCTGCAAAGCCGAGTCCGGCAAGGTATGCGACAAGGACGCCGACGACCGAGATCAGCAGGAACGGGAGAAACTGAAAATCATAAGAAGCGCTGCCGATGGCTATTCCGACGATAATTGAGATTATCGAAAATACGGCAAAGATCACCTTTGCCAGCGTTATCATGGTGCCTCCGGCGTTGCTGTATAAGCCACTTGACGATGTACCGTTTCTCAAACCGTTGACTTCGGTCAAAACAGCCTCGGCAGAAGCGTTGGCATATTTTTCTCTAAAGCGCTTGCACTCGGTTTGATAGTCGTTCTCGCTCATCTTGGGTGCGCCGTTGTACAATGTTTTCAGATCTTCAAAGCAGTCGGAGCATACCTTGACCGACGGTGGCAAGATCCCATAGCTTCCGAATCCCTCGCCTTCGCCGAATTCTCTTCCGCATAGTCCGCATTTACTCATAGTTTATCCTCCTCATATTTACCGATAATGTAAATCGGCGGTTACGCTACGATTATACCCAATATGTCGGGAATATTCAAGAGCGAATATGAGAAATATAATAAGGATCGACCGGGGGTGATTCTTATTATCTCGTATGAACCGCTGTGGAGGACCTTAAAGGCAAAGGGCATTTCAACGTATGCGCTGATAAAGGACTATTCCTTCAGCAAGGGGACGCTCGATTCCTTAAAGCACAACAGGAACATTTCTACGGCTACGCTGAACGATATCTGCAATATGCTCGACTGCGACATAACGGATGTAATGAAGTTCACACCCGACGGAGATTAACGGATGCAAGTGATCAAATGCATCCGTTTTTGTTTTTATTGCTTGTTAATCGGACGGAAACATGGTAAAATATACTCCGATATGTTACGGAGGTTTGCTTATGGAACAGCGGCAGTACATCGAAGCGGGAAAGATCGTCAACACCCACGGGGTGCGGGGCGAGGTGAAGATAGACGTCTGGCTCGACAGCCCGGACTATTTCTGCACCTTTAAGACCCTGTATATCGACGGCGAGGCGGTAAAGCCCGTGTCCGCCCGTCCGCACAAGGGCTTTGCCATAGTGAAGCTTGACGGCACGGACGATATAAACGCCGCAATGTGCCTTAAAAACAAGACCGTGTGCATAAGCCGCAGCGATGCCCGTCTTCCCAAGGGCGGCTACTTTTTGCAGGATATCATGGGCGCCAAGGTCGTTAGTGAGGACGGCGCCGAAGTCGGCGTTTTGAAGGACATTTTGGAGACGCCCGCCTCGCTCATATACGTCGTTTCCGGCGAGAGCGAGCATATGATACCCGCAGTGCCGGAATTCGTGCTAAAAACGGATGCGGAAAACGGCGTTATCACCGTGCGTCTTATCGAAGGAATGTGAGCCATGCGTATAGATATAATGACCCTTTTTCCCGACCGAATGAACGCCATGCTGCACGAGAGCATACTCGGCAGAGCGGCAAAAAAGGGTATCATCGAAATAAACTGCATACAGATAAGGGATTTCACCGACAATAAGCAGTGTCAGGTGGACGATTACCCCTATGGCGGCGGCAGGGGCTGCGTTATGATGGCGCAGCCCCTCAAAAGCTGTCTTGAGGACATAAAAAGCCGTGCCGGAGAAAGAAAAAGCCGTGTTATTTACATGACGCCGCAGGGTGCACCATATACTCAGGAGACGGCGAAGCGTCTTAAACGTGACTACGATCACCTTGTTTTGGTGTGCGGTCACTACGAGGGCGTTGACGAGCGCTTTATCGAAGCCTGCGTCGATGAGGAGATCTCCATCGGCGACTTTGTGCTGACCGGGGGCGAGATCGCAGCAATGGCGGTGGCGGATTCCGTGTGCCGCCTTGTGCCGGGCGTGCTGTCCGACGAGGAGTGCTTCACCGGCGAAAGCCACTGGAGCGGGGTTTTGGAGTACCCGCAGTACACCCGCCCGGAGACGTGGGAGGGCAGGAGCGTGCCGGATGTCCTGCTGTGCGGCAACCATGCCGAGGTCGAGCGTTGGAGACGGAAAATGAGCCTTAAACGGACGATGGAAAAGCGCCCCGATATGTTCGGGCGTCTGACGCCCGACGCACTCGACGAAAAGCTCATCGCCGAGATAGAGAAGGACGCAAAGCGCATGAAGCTCACCGAACCTGTGAGCGTGCGAAGGGCGACGCCCGACGACTTGGGCGCTATTATGCTCATCGTCCGTCAGGCGAGAAACAGTCTTAAAAAGCACAGAACGGATCAGTGGCAGGGCGGCTATCCCGACGAGGGCGTGTTCCTTGCGGATATGTCGAGGGGCGAGTGCTTTGTTCTGCTGTACGGTGAGCGCATTGCCGGCTTCTTTACGCTCTCTGTGAGGGAGGAAGCGGGCTATGCCGAGATCACCGACGGCAAGTGGAGCGGGAGCGAGCCGTATTGCGTCCTGCACCGTGCGGCGGTCGCTGCTGAATTTCGGGGCAGCGGTATTGCCTCGGAAATGATGAAGCTCGTAAAGCGCTGCTGCCTCGACTTTGACAGGATCTGCATCCGCACCGACACGCACAGGAAAAACAAGGCGATGCAGAAGCTGCTCCGGGACTCCGGCTTCCGCTATCGTGGCAATGTCCTTGTGAGCGCCGAGGAGGGGCATGACCCCAGACGTCAGGCGTTTGAGCTGTATATTGACGGCAAGGAAACGGTAAAATGAAGCTTACGGATATAAACGACATCAAAAAACTGCTCTCGGAGGAGGGCTTCCGCTTCTCAAAGTCGATGGGGCAGAACTTTCTCACCGCTGCATGGGTGCCGGAGCGCATAGCCGAGGAAGCGAATCTTGACGCAGGCACGGGCGTGCTTGAGATAGGTCCCGGCATCGGCTGCCTTACCGAGCAGCTCTCGATGCGGGCGGGCAAGGTTCTGGCGCTTGAGCTTGACAGGAGCCTAAAGCCCGTTTTAAAGCGCACGCTATCCGGCAGGGACAATGTGGAGATCGTATTTGCCGACGCAATGAAAACGGACATTCCGGCGCTGTGCCTTGACCGCTTCGGCGAGATGCGAAGGTGCGCCTGCGCAAACCTGCCGTACAACATCACAAGCCCCATAATTACGACGCTGCTTGAAGCAAGGTGCTTCGACAGCGTGACGGTAATGATACAGCGTGAGGTCGCAAGGCGCATATGCGCAAGACCCGGCACTGCGGATTACAGCTCGTTTTCCGTCCTCGTTCAGTGGTACGCAGAGCCGAAGATGCTGTTCGACGTGGGTCCCGAATGCTTCATCCCGCAGCCGAAGGTCACAAGCACCGTGCTGCGTCTCGATTGCCGGAAGGAGCCTCCCGTGAGCGTCAAAAGCGAGCGCATTTTCTTCCGCACCGTGCGGGGCGCATTCGCCGTGAGACGCAAAACTCTGCTCAACGCCCTAAGCTCCGCTTTCGGTGAATTGAACAAAGATGAGCTGCGAAATATTATCGTTTCCTGCGGGTTTGATGAGAAAATCAGGGGTGAAACCCTCGGAATTGGTGATTTTGCAAAAATCTCGGACGGAATATGGCATTATTTTAACAAAAATTTGTAGGCTAAATGCATTGATTAAGAAACCGCAAAAATGGTAGTCTTAATTAAGGCATTATTGGGAATAATTTTTATAATTTAATGGAGGAAAAACCATGAAATTGACCGATAATGTCCACATTCTCAACTGGGTAGACGAAATGGCGGCACTCGTAAAGCCGGATAAGATCATGTGGATCGACGGCTCCGAGGAGCAGCTTGAAGAGCTCAGGAGAGAAGCTGTATCAACAGGCGAGCTTATTAAGCTCAACGAGGAAAAGCTCCCCGGCTGTTATCTGCACCGCTCCGACGTAAACGACGTCGCACGAGTCGAGGGACGCACCTTTATCTGCTCTAAAAAGCAGGAGGATGCAGGTCCCACCAACAACTGGATGGATCCCAAGGAAATGTACGAGAAGCTCTACGCCATCTATGACGGATGCATGAAGGGCAGGACGATGTACGTTATCCCGTACTCCATGGGCGTCATCGGCTCGGACTTTGCCAAGTACGGCATCGAGATCACCGACAGCATCTACGTCGTCGTGTCGATGCAGATAATGACCCGCATGGGAAAGAAGGTTTTGGATGCGATCGGCGACAGCGCCGACTTCATCAAGGGACTTCACTCCAAGGCGGAGCTTGACCCCGAAAAGCGCTACATCGCGCACTTCCCGGAGGACAATACCATCATGTCCGTAAACTCCGGCTACGGCGGAAACGTGCTGCTCGGCAAAAAGTGCTTTGCCCTGCGCATCGCCTCCACCCTCGGCCGCCGTGAGGACTGGATGGCGGAGCATATGCTCATCCTCGGCGTTCAGAATCCCGAAGGCGAGATACGTTACGTCTGCGGCGCATTCCCCTCCGCCTGCGGCAAGACCAACCTTGCAATGCTCATCCCCCCGGAGGAGTATCGCAAAAAGGGCTGGAAATGCTGGACGGTCGGCGACGACATCGCATGGCTCCGCATCGGACCCGACGGAAGGCTGTGGGCGGTAAACCCCGAAAACGGCTTCTTCGGCGTGGCTCCCGGAACGAGCGAGAAATCAAACCCCAACGCACTTGCCGCAACGAGAAAGAACACGATATTCACCAACGTCGTGCGCAATCTCGACGACAATACCGTGTGGTGGGAGGGCATGGACAAAAATCCCCCCCGCAATGCGGAAAACTGGAAGGGCGAGAAGTGGGACTGCACCGACGGAAGCAAGGGCGCACACCCCAACTCCCGCTTCACGGCTCCCGCCGTGAACTGCCCCTGCATCAGCCCGGAGTTTGAGAGCAAGACCGGCGTACCCATTTCTGCGATCATCTTCGGCGGCCGCCGTGCGAAGACCGCACCGCTGGTGTACCAGTCCAGAGACTGGGATCATGGCGTGTTTGTCGGCTCCGTCATGGCGAGCGAAACCACCGCAGCGGCGACCGGCGCCGTCGGCGTCGTGAGACGCGACCCCATGGCGATGCGTCCCTTCTGCGGCTACAATATGGGAGATTACTGGCAGCATTGGCTCGACATGGGCAAAAAGCTGAGCGATCCCCCGAAAATATTCAACGTAAACTGGTTCCGTACCGATGACGAGGGTCACTTCCTGTGGCCCGGCTTCGGCGACAATCTCCGTGTTGTTGAATGGATCCTTGCACGCTGCTTCGGCGAAGCGGACGCCGTTGAGACCGAGATAGGCTATGAGCCTAAGCCGGAGGACATCAACCTCGACGGTACAGGCCTCAGCCTTGATGATCTTAAAAACATCCTCGGCGTTGACCGTGAGCTGTGGCGTGAGGAATGCAAGGGCATCCGTGAATACTACTCCCAGTTCGGCGACAGGCTTCCGAAGAAGCTTGCCGAGGAGCTTGAGATCCTGGAGAATAAGCTGAAGTAAGCTTGTATACCGTGTCGGCCGGAGCAGAATATGCTTCGGCCGATTATTATAGAAAGGAAGGATTTCAATGAGCAAGAAGTATGTTTATCTGTTTTCCGAAGGCAACGCAAAGATGCGTGAGCTGCTTGGCGGCAAGGGCGCAAACCTGGCGGAGATGACCAATATCGGTCTCCCCGTACCGCAGGGCTTCACCATCACCACCGAGGCCTGCACCCGTTATTACGACGACGGCAAGGTCATAAGCGACGAGATCGTGGCGGAGATCATGGAGAACATCAAAAAGCTGGAGCAGATCACCGGCAAGAAGTTCGGCGATCTTGAGAATCCTCTGCTTGTTTCCGTTCGTTCCGGCGCCCGTGCATCCATGCCCGGCATGATGGATACCATCCTGAACCTCGGTCTTAACGAGGAAGTCGTCGAGGTCATGGCGGCAAAGTCCGGCAACCCCCGTTGGGCGTGGGACTGCTACCGCCGCTTTATCCAGATGTATTCCGACGTCGTTATGGAGGTCGGCAAGAAGTACTTCGAGCAGCTCATTGACGAGATGAAGAAGCAGCGCAAGGTCACTCAGGACGTCGAGCTGAACGCAGACGACCTCAAGGAGCTGGCAGCTCAGTTTAAGGCCGAGTACAAGGAAAAGATCGGCGAGGACTTCCCGCAGGATCCCACCGAGCAGCTCATGGGCGCAGTCAAGGCGGTCTTCCGCAGCTGGGATAACCCCCGCGCGAACGTCTATCGCCGCGATAACGATATCCCCTACAGCTGGGGCACCGCTGTCAACGTGCAGTCCATGGCCTTCGGCAACATGGGCGACGACTGCGGCACCGGCGTTGCATTCACCCGTGACCCCGCAACCGGCGAAAAGCACCTGATGGGCGAGTTCCTCACCAACGCACAGGGCGAGGACGTCGTCGCAGGCGTTCGCACCCCCATGCCCATCGCCGAGATGGAGACCAAGTTCCCCCAGGCGTTTGCCGACTTCAAGAAGGTCTGCAAGCTGCTTGAGGATCACTACCGTGATATGCAGGACATGGAGTTCACCGTCGAGAACGGTAAGCTCTATATGCTCCAGACCCGTAACGGCAAGCGCACCGCACAGGCTGCGCTGAAGATCGCCTGCGACCTCGTTGACGAGGGCATGATAAGCGAGAAGGAAGCCGTTGCGATGATCGACCCCAGAAACCTCGATACCCTGCTTCACCCGCAGTTCGACGCTGCCGCACTCAAGGCGGCAAAGCCCCTCGGCGGAGCACTCGGCGCATCTCCCGGCGCTGCCTGCGGTAAGGTCGTATTCACCGCAGACGACGCAAAGGAATGGAACGACAGAGGCGAAAAGGTCGTCCTCGTCCGTCTTGAGACCTCCCCGGAGGACATCGAGGGCATGAAGGCGGCTCAGGGCATCCTCACCGTCAGAGGCGGCAGGACCAGTCACGCAGCCGTCGTTGCAAGAGGCATGGGCAAGTGCTGCGTATCCGGCTGCGGCGACATCGTCATGGACGAGGAGAACAAGGTGTTCACCCTCGGCGGCAAGACGATCAGAGAGGGCGACTTCATCTCCCTCGACGGCTCCACCGGTAAGATCTACGAAGGCATCATCCCCACCGTTCCCGCAACCATTGCAGGCGAGTTCGGCAGGATCATGGCATGGGCCGACAAATACCGCCGCCTGAGAGTCCGCACCAACGCCGACACCCCCTACGACGCACGCAGGGCAAGAGAGCTTGGCGCAGAGGGCATCGGTCTTACCCGTACCGAGCATATGTTCTTCGACTCCGACAGGATCGCAGCATTCCGTGAAATGATCTGCGCCGACACCCTTGAGGAGCGTGTTGCCGCTCTTGCAAAGCTTGAGCCGATGCAGCAGTCCGACTTCGAGGGCATCTACGAGGCGATGGGAAGCAACCCCGTAACCATCCGCTTCCTCGATCCTCCTCTCCACGAGTTCGTACCCACCGAGGAGGCAGACATCCGTGCGCTGGCACAGGCGCAGGGCAAGAGCGTTGAGGCTATAAAGGCACTCATCGCATCGCTGCATGAGTTTAACCCCATGATGGGTCACAGAGGCTGCCGCCTTGCGGTCACCTATCCCGAGATCGCCGCAATGCAGACCAGAGCGGTCATCAAGGCTGCCATCGCCGTTTCCAAGGCTCACCCCGATTGGAACATCGAGCCTGAGATCATGATCCCGCTGGTCGGCGAGGTCAAGGAGCTCAAGTACGTCAAGGACATCGTCACCGAGAACGCCGACAAGCTCATTGCCGAAGCGGGTGTCAAGATGAAGTACCTTGTCGGCACCATGATCGAGATCCCCAGAGCTGCGCTCACCGCAGACGAGATCGCAAAGGAAGCAGAGTTCTTCTCCTTCGGCACCAACGACCTTACCCAGATGACCTTCGGCTTCAGCC
>OCQZ01000046.1_pt1 | contig 31805 bp, 35 predicted proteins | sample 1538921 | NCBI WGS metagenome assembly OCQZ01 (sample SAMN03418269, study PRJEB22391) | human gut metagenome | biome: human-gut; feature: organic feature; material: feces | host: Homo sapiens | place: Tanzania | collected 2013-01 | reverse complement strand
CGCCGCCACCTAGCTTTATATATTCCCTTCCCAAAAAGCCAGCACCAAGAGTGCAACCGCAAGCAGGATCGCATACATGGTCTTTTTGCTTTTTTTCTTATTTTCCATCTTAGTCCTCAAAGCGCAAAAAACTCCACGGCAAGCCTTATCGCAGCCATGGAGTTTTTTGCTTCGATCAAATTACTTGTTTACGATGAGCTTGCGACCGCAGAAAACCGCAGTACCCAGTGCCAGCACAGCGGCTGCAATGACCCAGTAGATCGCACCGGTGTCGCCGGTCTGAGGGCCGGGAGTGGGGTCATCGGTACCGGGATCGGTATTTCCGTGTTCGGGGCTTATTACGGTATCATTCGCCGCAAAAGCAACGCAGCTCAGAGAGAATACTAAAACAAGAATCAAAAGGATGCTTACCAGCTTTTTCATTTGGATTCCTCCGTTATACATAATCACACTTATGATAATACATTATTACGAAATAATATTACACTATATTATTACAAAATGCAACTATACATTTTTCACAAATATACGCTTTACTCTTTGACTGGGATGTAAAATATGTCCAGCACAAGTTCAAAAAGTGCGTCCTCATCGACATAAAACTCCGCATGCTGCTGTTTTCCCATGACGGCTTCGCCCTCCACGGTGTAGATATTGCCGTCGAAGCTCATGTCGGCTGCGGCGTCGGCAAGGTACACCATCATCGCAAGACCGAGGCTCGTTTCGACGTTGTCGCTCACGCTGCCGTATATGTCGATTATTTGCGTGGGGTCGGTCCTCGCAACGCTCAGCGCCTTCTGCACAAGTCCCCGAAGAAGCTGGTTCTGACGCTGCATACGCTCGCTGTTGCCCTGAAGCGTGTACTCTCTCGGTCTGATGTACGCCTCGGTGAGTCCGCCCTTTAAGCGCACCGTCTCTCCCTTGGTGAATCTGCCGAAGCTCGTCACGGGCGTCACGTCAACGCCGCCCACGCTGTCGACGATCTCGCTCAGACCGTCGAGATATATGGACGCATACGCCGGGATCTCTATGCCGAAGAACAGGTCGGACACCGCATTGACCGTAAGCTCACAGCTCTTTTCGCCTCCGCCGCCGTAGCTGTACGCAAGCGCAAGCTGAGCCTTTGCCATGCCCTCGAACTCACCCGTGTCGATGTCGTATATCTCCATGTTGCACATGGCGTCTCTGGAAATTGCGATAAGGCTGATTTTCTCGTTCACCGGGTCAAGCACCGCAAGGACGTTTACGTCCGTCTGATGCGGCTCTGATCCGTCGCCCTTTTCGTAGTCGTCTACGCCCATGAGCAGGATGCAGCTTATCTCATCATTATATTTATACAGCTTTCCGTTGTAGCGGACATAGCCTTCGTCGGTAAGCTCCGCACTGTCGACATTCGAAAAATCGACGGAGCTGCCGTCGCTCGTCATGCTGCTCTTGCCTATCGCCCGGAGTATGAAGAATGCGGCGACCAAAAGCAGCAAAAGCCCGACTATGACGGCAACTGTGATAAGAGCCGTTTTTTTGCCCTTTGAAGTTTTTTTAGTATCCTGCGCCTTGCTTTCCGGGGCGACGGCGTCCCTTTTGTTTCCTTCGCTCATATGGACCTCCCGAACGGAGAATTTGTGGAGATTATACACCTTGGCGGGGTAAAATTCAATCTGTACATGAAAATTTCATACTTCCTCCAAAAAGTTGAGTAAATTTTAAATTTTTTTGAAATAAATTATTGACAATTTGTTTACAACAAATTATTATTTTACCCGAAGCCTTTTTTAAATATTTAAAGCTTTGGAGGAAATATGAAAAAAGTTAAAAAACTTATAAGCCTGACACTTGTTCTCCTTTTTGTCGTCACGCTTATCCCCACCACTGCAGGTGCGGGTTTCTTTAAGAAGGACAAAACCACGACCGTCAACGAGGACGGCAAATGGGTCAGCGCATGGAGCACCAGCCCCATAAGCGCAAGCCTCAACGATCTCGGCGTGCTGGACAAGCTCGGCGTTCCCGTATCCCTCGTCACTTCCCGTGTCGTCATTCAGCCCACGGCAAGCGGCTCTGCGGTTCGTCTTACCTTCTCCAACGAGTTTGGCAATCTTCCCCTGACCATATCCGCCTGCAACGTCGCAAAGGCAGACCCCGACAACCACAAGAAGGTTGACGGCAGCACCCGTGTGACCGTTACCTTCGGCGGCAAGACCCGTGTGACCATCCCCGCAGGTCAGGTCATCACCTCCGATCCTGTTGCGATCAATGTCACCGCAGGCGAGAGCCTTGCAGTCACCGCATACTACAGGGGCATCAACGTCATGCGCACCATCGGTCTTATCGGTGCCGACTCCTATGTCGCCGTCGGCAATCAGACCCGCATCAACAATATGCTCACCGGCATAAAGCTCAAGTACGAAGCCGACTCCGGCTCCTATGAGATCATCCCCGCACTCGTCGGAATGGACGTTATGGCGGCAAAGGACACCGACGTCTGCGTATTCTTCGGCGACTCCACCCTCGCAAACGAGATCCCCCGTATGCTCGCCGCAAAGCTGCGTGCAAACGGCATAAATAATGTCAGTGTAACTCAGGAAGCCATCAAGGGCAACCGCCTTATCGCAAACGGTGTGGGCGCTACCGCAAACCTCCTCGGCGAGGCGGGCGTTGACCGCTTCCGGAAAGACGTCCTGTCTCAGGACGGCGTTAAGTACGTCATCGTAAAGCTCGGCATCAACGACATCGTTCACCCCTACTGCGCTTCCAAGGCCGACAAGCTCACCCCCGTCACCTTCGAGGAGATGGTAGCGGGCTATCAGCAGCTCATCGACATGGCACACGCTCAGGGCGTTGAGATCTACTTCTGCGAGATCACCCCGTGGAAGGGCTACACCCGCAACGTGTTCGGCAGAGGCGACGACGTTCAGTGGACCGAGGAGATCGACGCTATCCGTCTCCAGCTCAATGAGTGGCTTAAAACCGAAGCTCCCGCTGACGGCTTCATTGACCTCAGCGCAATGCACAGCGCAGACGATGCATACGCTCTGATCCCCGATCAGACTCCCGACGGCATCCACCACAACACCGCAGGTCAGCAGAACTTTGTAAATCAGATCCCCGTAGAGATGTTCAAATAAGCAAAAAACTCACATCCCGCCGAAAGCCTTCGGCGGGATGTTTTTTAATAAGCTGACAGGCGAAAATCCACCCGTCAAAGCCGACAGGGGTTTGGATTCCGTCAGTTGAAAAACGTCCGAACACCGGGGTGTTCGGACGTTTTGCTTTATCCGATTATCGCTCCGAGCTCTTTGAGCCTTCCGACGAATTCCTTCGTGTCCGCCATTGCGGTCTCAGGCGACACCTCAAACTCCGCAAGGACGGCGTTGCAAAGCTCCTCCATGCTGCACTCGTTTTCAAGGCGGTGCCAAATAAAAGAGCCGACCTCGTTGCAGGCGATAAGTCCGCCGCAGCGCTTTGCCGCCGTGCCGACGGGAACAAGCACGGTCTCCCCCGCTATGTCCCTCGATATAAACTCAGGATTTGCTTTCATTTTCTTCTCTCCTTTTTGCGATCTCCTCGGCGCTGAGCCTTATAAGCTCCTCCGTTCTGCGGCACAGGTACTTCGGCTCCTTTGAGAAGCTGCCCGTCTCGCAGTAGCAGGAGGCGGCGCACATCATGCACACGTCACGGCTTGCGCAGGCGGTGCATTTAGGCGGCAGCAGTATCTCTTGCGTTGCGCTCCTCACCGCAGCCCAAGCTGCGTCAAAGCCGACCTCTCGGACATTTGCCGCCGTGAGCGGCATCATTCCGCAGGCGCTCATACCGCCGTTCCAATCTATCCAAAATGCGGTGCTGCCCGCACGGCAACCGATATGCTCCGACGGCTCGTCCCGACACTCGTCGCAGTCGATACCGCCGCACTTTTCCGCTCTCATGCGGCAGCGCTCAAGATATTCCTCCTCGCTCATGCGCCGCTTCTCGGCGTAAAGCGAGACGGCGGCGGATTCCTCCGGCGTCAGTCTGTCGTTTTGTCCGACGCTGTTCTCGTCACGGCGCAGCGGCGGGAACATATACGACGCAAGCTGAACGTGACAGCCGTTTTCCTCGGCGGCAGCGAATATCCCGTTGAAATCGGGAAGGTTGTAGCGAGTGACGCTGTAGTTTATCTTAACGGTTATGCCGCGGCTGCGGAGCTTTTCGACGGCGTGCATCGCCCGGTCAAATGCCTCCGGCACTCCGCACAGCTCTTTGTAGGTCTCACGGCCGCTGCCGTACAGCGACATATTTATCTTTGACGGAGGGTCGGCTGCAAAGAACTCGACCATTTCGTCATCAATGAGCGTTCCGTTCGTATTCACCGAAACGACAAGCCCCAGCCTGCGCAGAGCGGTGTAAATTTCCCGAAAGTCTGGTCTGGAGAGCGGCTCACCGCCGGTGAGCAGCAGGTACAGCATACCCCTGTCCCGTGCTTTTCTGCCAAGCTCTATCCATTCCTCGGCGCTCATCAGTCCGCCCTCGGTTTGCACCTCGCCCATGCTCTTTCTGACGTAGCACATCTTGCAGCTTAAGTTGCAGCACGGCGTAAGCTCAAAGGTGCCGGACAGCGGCATTCCCGCAGCCTTTGCACGGTAGTGCAGGTGGCGGCTTATTCTCGATTCTACGTATTGTGATTCCATATCATATTCTCCGCAGATATTCCTCAAGAGTACAGACCGCACCCTCGTCCGGCAGGCAGGACAGCAGCGCCGTGGGAACGGTCTTTACAAGCTCGGATATGAGCATCGCCGCCAAAGCCGGATCGTCGGGGTAAGCCGTCTTGTGGGCGCATTCCCTGAATATGCTCCGAAACGCCGTAATGCCCCCTATCGGCTCGATGCTGTTCTCCCGTGCCTTGCGCAGAAGGACGATCGCCTTTATCGGCAGCGTTCGGTTTTCGCAGTATTCCGAGGTTCCGGAGTAGTATATGCCTCCGGCGGTAAAGCCCGCCTCGCCCTTTCTTATAAGGCAGCGGTCGCCGTTTATTATCCTTGCGCTGCGGTACTTTTTCCACAGCTCCGCCTGCGTGGACTTTCCCGTCCCGCTCGGAGCGCAAAACAGCACGACGTCTCCCTCGTGTTCGATATACGAGGCGTGAAGCACGACGGCGTTTCGCTCCAGAAGTATGTGGTTTAGGTCCAGCGCTTTGAGAACACTCACCGCATCCGTAAACTTCCGGTACTCCTCCGACACGAGGATACTCCGGTCCGCTCCCTCGCCCTCGACGGCGGCGTAGGGTGCGGCATTTTTGTCCCGTGCGGTGTTATAAAGGTACCTCCTGCCGTCGCCCTCATGCGGCTGCGGCAAGGCGTCGGCAAAGCTCAGACGCACGGTCACGCAGGCGTCCTCCCGCTCCGTTTCAAAGCGAGAGAGCTTATCCGTGACTGCAAGCTCGCAGGGTGCCGAGATGCACAGGCGCACCCCCGAAAAGTCAAAGCACTTACGGAACATAGACGTACATAAGCTTCGACGAACCGGGTATAAAGTGTCCCGCAACGACCGCAACGCTTTCGCCCGGCGCAAGGGATTTTTCCACTGTCGTCATGTAGGTGATGCCGCCGATGTAAATTTCACCGTCGTAGTTTTTGTAGAACAGATAGATGGGTGCCGAGACCGTCTCATCCGATATGTTGGTGACGACAAGACCGCCGCTGCGCTCGATGATCTCAAATCTGTCCTCGCACAGGCTCGGCTCGCTTTCAAACCATATGATGTTCTCCGCACTCAGGGTGCAGCTTTCGAAGGTCTCCGGCATCTGCTTTTTGTCCTTCTCCATCACACGGACCTGCGCTCCGGGAGGCAGCGTCGTAATGTCAAAGCGGTACTCCGTTCCGTTTATCGTGATGACTGCGTTTGCAAGCTGAAGCGTGCTTCCTCCGGCATTTTGAAACAGCGCCGTGAATATATTTTCCGATACGGTATCGCTTCCGTCCTCAACGTAAGCGCCCGCAATGGTGTCGAGCGAGATAAGCTTGAGACCCCTTGCCGAATCCTCGACCACCGTCATGGAGGGGTCGAAGGTCGTTGCGGCCTCCCCGTCGTCTCTCAGCACGAAATACAGTACGACCGCAAGGGCAACGAGCAGCACTGCGGCTATTATGCAAATGTTCTTTTTCTTCATGTCATTCTTCGGGTCTTTGAGACCACGTTCCTTTCAAAAGCAAGGATTTAACAACACAAGTTTACACTCCCTTCGGCGTATCTGTCAAGCGATTAAGTCGAACTCCCGTCAGCTTAACTTTTGCGCTTGACGTTATTTGCCGTTGCATATATAATTTAAATGTAAAATTATCGACAAGCAAGGAGAATTCGGTATGTCTAACTTAAAGAAAGCATATTACCGCAGCTTCCAGACCGTATTTGACCTCGGCGCCCGCTGCCTCCCCTGGAGAAAACCCATAACCGTCAGCGGCGAAGGCTCCGTCTCCAAGATCCCGGAGCTGTTTAAAAAGCACGGCAACAAGAAGGTCATGGTCGTCACGGGACGCACCGTCGGCAAGACCATCGCTCCCCCTATCATGGAGTCGCTGAACGCCGTCGGAATCGAGACCGTTCACTACTCTCAGGTCGCCGCAAACCCCACCGTCACCGTTGTAAACGAGATACAGAAGATGTATCTTGAAAACGGCTGCGACGCCTTCCTTGCGATCGGCGGCGGCTCCCCGATGGACGCCGCAAAGGGTGCAGCGGCAAGAGTCGTTCATCCGAACCGCTCCGTCAACAAGATGGCGGGTCTGTTCAAGGTCATGCACAAGATACCCACCTTCGTCGCCGTCCCCACCACCGCAGGCACCGGCTCCGAGACCACGATAGCGGCGGTCATCACCGACGAGAAAACGCATCACAAGTATGCGATAATGGACCTCTGTCTCATCCCGAAGTATGCGGTTCTTGACCCCGAAACCACCCGCAACCTCCCGCCTAAGACCACCTCCACCACGGGTATGGACGCTCTGACTCACGCAGTTGAGGCATACGTCTGCTGGAAGAACACCACGAAGGAGACCGACCGTCTCGCAGAGGAAGCGACCGTCGCAATATTCAAGTACCTTGAGCGTGCGTACAACGACGGCAACGACATGGAAGCACGTCAGGAAATGCTCATCGCATCGTTCAAGGCGGGCTTTGCGTTCACGAGAGCGGGCGTCGGCAACGTACACGCCATTGCGCACACCCTCGGCGGTCTGTACAACACTCCGCACGGTCTTGCAAACGCAGTCATCCTGCCCATCGTGCTTGAGGACTACGGCTCTGCGGTCTACGCAAAGCTTGCGCATCTTTCAGAGCTTACCGGCGTTAAGACCTCAGGCAGCGACGAGGAGAAGGCAAAGGCGTTCATCGCCGAGATCCGTGCCATGAACAAGCGCATGAACATCCCCACGGGCTTTGCAAATATCGAGGAAAAGGACATTCCGCAGATGGTACAGTGGGCGCTCAAGGAAGCAAACCCCATCTACCCCGTCCCCGTCATCTACGACGAAAAGCACTGCGCCGAGGTCATTCACCGTATAATCAGCGAGGCGTAAGCCGATATAATTTAAAGGCATAACAGGAGAGAATTATTACGAGCATGAAGAAAACGGGTTTATTTGCAGCAGGCGTGCTGCTCGGCACCGCAGGTCTTAAAATGCTCGGCAGCAAGGACGCAAAGAAGGTCTATGCACACACACGACCGCAGCAGTTCTGCGTGCATAGGACTGCGTTATGACCGCAGTCCGTGAGGGTGCGGGCATCACCATCGCCTCGGAGGACCTCTTTGAGCTGGTGACGCTGCGCCGTCTCAGCGAAGCGCTCATGCGGCGTATCCACGGAAGCTACCGCTTCATCGTCGGCTTTAATCTGTCGCTGATCGTTTTGGGCGTGGCGGGGATAGTTCCGCCCACCACATCGGCGCTGCTGCACAACACCTCGACCTTGGGCATCAGTCTGAAGAATATGTCGAACCTTCTCGACAAGTCGGACGATGCTTCGGTTGACACGGTTCCTGTATAACGCGCTTTTACGAAAGACGTCTTGACCGCAAAGCCAAGGCGTCTTTTTAAATTAAATTAAGAAGCGAAGTGATATTATGAACGAAAACTGGAAATTCTCCGATATCCCCTACACCCGTCCCGACACGGCTGCGCTTCAGTCCCGCTTTGACGAGCTGACTCGGCGTGCGAAAAACGCCGGGAGCGCCGACGAGCTTCTCTCGGTCGTTCGGGAGCTTGACGCTCTCCGTCAGGAGATATTCCTGTGCGACAGCCTCGTCACCATCCGTGCCTTCCACGACGTCACCGACGAGTTTTATCAGACGGAGTTTGCCGAGACCCTGCCCCGTTTGGAGACGCTGGACAGCCAGTCGCTTGCCCTTGCGATCTCGGAAAGCCCCTACGCTTCGGCGGTCGACGAGGCATACGGTCCCCGGCTCCTTGAGCTTTTGCGTCTTGACCATCGGCTCGGCGCCGAGGGCAAGGAGCTGCAAGCCGAGATATCCCGCCTGTCGGCTCGCTATCAGCAGCTCACCGCATCCGCAAAGTACAGCGTTCAGGGCGAAACGCTCAGCGGCGGCGAGCTTCGTGCAGCGATGACGAGTCCCGACCGTGAGCGCCGCCGTGCGGCATTCGAGGCAAAGCAGAAGACGGTGCTTGAGCAGAGCGAGGTATTTGAAAAGCTCCTGCGTGATCTGGTCAAGGCACGAAATGCGCTTGCACGGGCAAACGGCTTCGAGAGCTTTGCCGACTACGGCGACCTTGCGCAGCAGCGTACAGGCTACGGCCGCAAGGAGCTTGACGAGTTCTGCCGTCAGGTGCAAAAGCACATCACGCCCCTGTACCTGCGCTTGCAGGAGGAGCAGCGGCAGCGCTTGGGCGTGGACGCTTTGATGCCCTACGACCGCCCCCTTGTCTTCCCCGACGGCAACGCCGTTCCCGTGGCGGCGGACAAGCTGCCGGAGGCGGCTCACCGTATGTACCACAGTCTCAGTCCGGAAGCCGGAGAGTTTTTCGACGAGATGCTCCGTCACGAGCTGCTTGACGTTGCAGGCTCGAAAAACAAGATCGCAGGCATGGGCTTTTGCGATGAGCTCGCAGCGCCCTACAAAATGCCGTTTATTTTCGCCAACTGCGACGGCACCGCCTCCGACGTCAGCGTGTACACCCACGAGCTGGGTCACGGGCTTCAGGGCTACCTCTCCGCCCGCGCTCAGCCGATCATGGACTATGTCGGGTTAAGCCCCGATCTTGCGGAGGTACACTCCAAAACGATGGAGCTTTTAAGCCGTCCCTACCTCCGTGACTTCTTCGGCGACAGCGCCGAGCGCTTCCTTACAGAGCAGCGCTATGGCGTCATAAAGGAGCTGTGCGCATTCTGCTCCATCCACAGCTTTGAAACGTGCCTGTACGAACACCCCGACGCACCCCTCAGCGAGTGGGCGGAGATGTCCGACCGCATCAAAAAGTCCTTCGGGCGCACGCTTAACAACGAGGCGTGGCGGCAGCAGGTGCTGTCCGGCTGCGACCTGTTTACAAGCTCTCCGCTGTATATGTCCCCCCGCTACGTCGTCAGCTACGCACTGTCCATCGTCTGCGCACAGCAGCTCAAGACCGCCTACGACGCAGACCCCGTCGACGGCTGGAAGCGCTACCGTGCGCTGTGTGCCTCCGGCGGCAGCAAGTCCTACGCCGAAACGCTTTCGTCCGCAGGTCTGCCGCTGCCCTACGCCCCCGGCGTCGTGGAAGCCGTTGCAAAGCAGCTCGAACGTGAGCTTTGGGGCTGAAAAAGTAAATTAAATGCTGCAAGTCAGATCGGCTTGCAGCATTATTTTATCTCGTATAAGGTCGAATTTATCAGCAAAGAATCGTCGTCCTTCCAGCAGATAAGCATATCCTCGGACTCGCTCCAGCCGCCGCTCCAAACACGCTGCGGCTTCTTCTCGATTTTGAAAAGCAGAAGATGTATCTCCCCGTTTTCGTACACGTCGACAAAGCTGTCGCCGCCGAGAGCGCCCTGATCGCTTTCGATCACCTCGGCTCGGTATCTTCCGTCCGGCGAGGGAAGCGTTCGCACGACCGTGCTTTGAGGGTCATTGCCGAAGAGCAGCGCACCCAAGCCGAAAGCGCTTATCGGCAGCAGCATCAGCGCCGACAAAAGCAATACTGCGGTTTTGAGCCGCAGAGGGCTTGTGTGCTTTGCGGTAAGCGAGCAGCAGCAGAGAATCAGCAGCGCTGTGCTTGCAATGACCGTCACCTGCGGACACTTCAAAACGCAAAGCACGGCGCAGATCAGCGACAGCGGCGTGATAAGTGCCGACAGGATCGGCAGCGCCTTGCCCTCAGCGGTGCTCCCGCTCACGAGACCGAGGACGGTCACGCACACGGACAGCGCCGCCGTCGTGAGCGCAAAGGTCGGAACGCTTGTCGGCGCAAAGTCATAGCCGAAGCACGCTGCCACGGCAGCGCCCACGGGGTAGATAGCCGTCGCCGCAAACAGCAGATACATCAGGACCCTTACCGTTTTTCTCATGCGCATCACTCTTTCCCCAGCATCCTTGCATATCGCTCCGAGAGCGTTTTTGACAGGATGCAGAACACCGCAGTCAGCGCAAGTCCGACGCCGAATTTTTCAAGTGACGAGAAGGTGCCGCTTCCGTAACGGAAGCCCGCCCACGCATAGGCGCACAAAGTGATAAGCAGCGTGGCGGCAAAGGAGCAGTCGGAAAAGCGCTTTCTGCTTTTGTAGAGTCGCACGAAGTACCAATTCGCAAGCGAGAGCATGAACCCGGTCGCCGGAATGACGAGGTCCAGCGCCCAAACGCCGTTTTGGGAACCCGTCGGCGTTCTCGCTTCCATGGCGACGCCGAATGCAATGAGTGCAAACGAGGCAAAAAGCAGCACGGACTGTAAAACCGACGCTCTCCATATGCTTATCCTGCCGAGCGTTTGCGGGGCGTCCGTGACCGTTTCGACGGGAGTCGGCGTTTTCATGTCTTCAAAAAGCTTTCTGCACCCGTCGCAGCGGCAAATATGCCCGCAAAGCGCCTTTGCGCTTTCCTCGCTGCAGCATCCGTCAATGTACAGCGGCAGCAGGTCCCTTACTATATTACAATCCATGTCCTCACCTCATTCTTTCCGACAGCTTTTGCTTTGCACGGTAAAACGTTACCCTCGCCCAGCTTTCGCTTTTTCCGAATATCGAGCTTATGTCTTTAAGCGGCAGCCCGCCGAACACCGAGAGCATGAACACTTCCTTGTACGGCTCCTCCAGCTCGTGCAGATGCCGCAGCGCACTTTGGGTAAGTTCCTTTCGGATGAAGGCATCCTCCAAGCTTTTCCCGTCGCTCATGTTGTCGAGAACGTGAAGATCGCTCCTTTTCTTCTGCTCGTTGTACCATGCAAAGTATGTGTGCTTTGCGATTTGGCAGAGCCATACGGACGCCTTCTCCCGATTTTTAAGGGAGGCAAAATTCATGTACGCACGGAAAAAGGTCTCCTGCATCAGCTCCTCGGACAGCGAGGGATCGTGCGTCAGCTTCATCAGGTATTTGAAAATGAACTCTCGGTTTTCGTCAAAAAGCTTTTCAAAGCCGCTCACATCCTCACCGTCCCTTCATGCATTAGATTAGGAAAACCGCAAAACGTTACAGCAATTGTAGCAAATTTTCAGGAAAAAGTAAAACCGACAAACCTGCGATAAGGTTTGTCGGTTTTGGCACCCCCGGCGAGACTCGAACTCACTACCTTGCGCTTAGGAGGCGCACGCTCTATCCGGGTGAGCTACGGAGGCGTATCAAATTGCCCTGTTATTTTAACTCATTACTACCGCCTTGTCAATCACTTATTGTGCGGCGTTCCGGCGCTCAGATTGTGGATAATCGGTAAACAATGTGTTCAGCCGCTTGACTTTGACCCTGCGAAAGACGATAATGAAATATCATATTTTCTTTGTTTTTGAAAGGATCCTTCAGATGCTAAGGCTTAAAGGCATTACCAAGGACTACGCCATCGGCGACGAGGTCGTCCATGCGCTCAAGGGCATTGACCTTGAATTTCGGGAGAGCGAGTTCGTTGCGATCCTCGGTCACTCCGGCTGCGGCAAGACCACCCTTCTGAACATCATCGGCGGTCTTGACCAGTACAGCTCCGGCGACCTTGTGATAAACGGCAAGTCCACCCGTGACTTTTCCGACCGTGACTGGGACAGCTACCGCAACCACTCCGTCGGCTTCGTCTTTCAGTCCTACAACCTCATCCCGCACCAGACCGTGCTTTCAAACGTCGAGCTTGCGCTGACGCTGTCCGGCGTCGGCAAGGCCGAGCGCCGTGAGCGTGCGATAGACGCTCTGCGCAAGGTCGGTCTCGGCGACCAGCTCTACAAGAAGCCGAACCAGATGTCCGGTGGTCAGATGCAGCGTGTCGCCATAGCGAGAGCGCTCGTAAACGACCCCGACATTCTCCTTGCCGACGAGCCGACCGGTGCGCTCGACTCCGAGACGAGCGTTCAGATCATGGAGATACTCAAGGAGGTCAGCAAAAGCAAGCTCATCATCATGGTGACGCACAACCCGGAGCTTGCAAACGAGTATGCGTCGAGGGTCATCCGCCTGAAGGACGGTCTCATCACCGACGACTCCATGCCCTACGCCTCCGAGGAAAAGGCCTCCGACGGTCCCGCCTTCAAAAAGACGGTCATGAGCTACATGACCGCACTTTCGCTGTCGCTCAACAACCTTATGACCAAGAAGGGACGCACGCTTTTGACCGCATTTGCGGGCAGCATCGGCATCATCGGCATTGCGCTTATTCTCTCGATCTCCACGGGTGTCAACAACTACATTGCTCAGATACAGGAAAGCACCCTCTCCGCCTACCCCATTACGGTCGAGGCGGAAAGCGTTGACATGAGCGCACTTTTGACGACGCTCATGGGCATAAACGCAAGCGACGACGAGAACGCCCACGAGAAGGATGCGGTGTACTCCAGCAACGTCATGCTTGAGATGATGGACGCCATGACAAACGCCGAGGTCACCACAAATAACCTCCGTGACTTTAAGCAGTTCCTCGACCGGGAGCAGAGCGACGACGCCGAGACCGAGCTTAAAGATCACGTCACCGCCATACAGTACAGCTACAACTTCCCCATGAATATGTTCACGGAGGACCCCGACGGCAAGATCGTGCGCAGCGACGCAATGGACATCATGCGCTCCATGAGCGCCGGCATCGTCGGCGAGGATGCGCAAAGCTCCGCCGACGACGCTTACAGCGGTATGATGAGCGCCATGCCTCAGTCCTCCTCAAGTCAGAGCAGCATCACCGTTTGGCAGGAGATGCTCCCCGGCAAGGACGGCAGCGCAGTCAGCGAGCTGCTCACGAACCAGTACGACGTGCTGTACGGCAGGTGGCCGGAAAGCTACAACGAGGTCATTCTCATCGTTGACGAAAACAACGAGGTCTCCGACATCGTGCTTTATGCGCTCGGACTCAAGTCCTCGGACGAGATGGTGCGCATAATGACCGCCTACATGAGCGGTCAGGAGGTCGACAATTCAAAGGTCGAAAGCTGGAGCTATGCCGACATCTGCAACAAGACCTTCAAGCTCATTCTCCCCGCCGACTGCTATCAGCAGGACCCCGTCACCGGCACCTACAAGGACATTACCGAGGACGAGCTGGGCCTCAAGACCCTGTACCAAAACGGCATAGACATCAAGGTCGTCGGCGTCGTGCGTCCGAGTTCGGACGCCGTTACCGGCATGATGCAGGGCGCCATCGGCTACACAAACGGGCTGACGAAGTACATCGTCAAGCAGACGAGCGGCAGCGAGCTTGTAAAAAAGCAGCTAAGTGACCCCGACACCGACGTTTTCACGGGGCTGCCCTTCAAGGGCGACAACGAAGCGCTGAGCGACGAGGAGATACAGGCTGCGGTCGAGGCGTACTTTGAGACGCTCGACACCGAGAAGAAGGCAGCGCTCTACACCGAGTTTTCCGCCGTCGCCCCGCAGGTCTACATCGACTCCATGCTTGACGAGCAGCTTAACGGCGTCACCCGTGACGACATTGAAAAGCTCGTCACGGAGAATTATCCGGAGTACATGGACATCGTTGACGCCATGGATGACGAGACGCTCTTTGCCTATATGCGTGAGATGATGTCCGCCGAGATATCCAAGGCCTACTCCGAGCAGATAAAGCAGAGCCTTTCCTCGCTCTCGGTATCGGAGCTGGCGGCTGCGTTTGACAAGTGCTACTTTACGGCGTCCGACCTAAAGCTCATATACGAAAACTTCATGCCGGAGACCTTCTCCGAGTCCACCTACGAGGACAACCTCAAGACCCTCGGCTATGTGGATCTCGACTCCCCCGACATCATCAACATATACGTCTCGACCTTTGCGGACAAGGATGCCGTCGCCGAGATAATCGAGGACTACAACGACGGTGTTGACGAGAAGGACCGCATAAGCTACACCGACTACGTTGCGCTCATTATGAGCTCCGTCACCACCATCATCGACGTTATCTCCTACGTTCTCATCGCCTTCGTCGCCATCTCGCTCATCGTGTCGAGCATAATGATAGGCATCATCACCTACATCAGCGTGCTTGAACGCACGAAGGAGATCGGCATACTCAGGGCGATCGGTGCGTCGAAGAAGGACATTTCCCGTGTCTTTAACGCCGAAACGATCATCGTGGGCTTCGGTGCCGGACTTATCGGTATACTCGTCACCGTGCTGCTGTGCATCCCGGTCAATGCGATCGTCCATTCGCTCACGGGAATAAACAGCATAAATGCGGTGCTTCCCGTGTCCTCGGCGGCGATACTCGTGCTTATCAGCATGGCGCTGACGGTCGTTGCGGGTCTCATCCCCTCCAAGGTCGCAGCGAACAAGGACCCCGTCGTGGCTCTGCGCACCGAGTGATAAAACAAGAAAAAAGCAAGGCTTCTCTCGAAACCTTGCTTTTTTTATTCTGCTCTGTCGAGCTTTTTGTTTATCTCCGAAAGAATACGGTTTATGGCACTGAGCTCCTCCGCCACGGGGTCGGATACGCTGACCTGATCGACCTCGGATGCGTAGTCCACCTTCTGCCCTGCGATCTTTACGACCCGTGCGGGTACGCCGACCGCCGTGCTGTCGGGCGGTATCTCGCCGAGGACCACCGAGTTTGCGGCGATTCGGCTGTTGTCCCCGACCTTGAACGGTCCGAGGACCTTTGCGCCCGTGCCGATAAGCACGTTGTTGCCTATCGTCGGATGGCGCTTGCCGCTGTCCTTGCCCGTGCCGCCGAGGGTGACGCCGTGGTATATGAGGCAGTCGTCGCCTATCTCCGCAGTCTCGCCTATCACGATGCCCATGCCGTGGTCAATGACAAGGCGCTTGCCGATCTTTGCGCCGGGGTGTATCTCTATCCCGGTACGGCGGCGGCTCATCTGCGAGATGAGGCGGGCGATGAACTTCATGTCATGCTCGTAAAACCAGTGCGCCCTTCTGTGGCTCTGCACCGCCTTGACGCCGGGGTACAGCAGCAGCACCTCAAGTGCGCTCTGCGCCGCCGGGTCTCTGGCGAGGTATGCGTCTATCGTTTCCTTCAGATCTTTAAACATAATATCACTCCGCAAAAACCGGACTGCTCAGGTAGCGCTCGCCGGTGTCCGGCAGGAGAGCGACTATCGTTTTTCCTTCGTTCTCCGGCTCCTTTGCGAGCGCTATCGCCGCAGAAAGTGCGGCGCCGGAGCTGATTCCGACAAGCACGCCTTCGGTCTTGCCGAGGGTGCGCACCATATCATATGCCGAGGCGTCCGACACGGTCATTATACGGTCGATGACGCTGCGGTCGAGAACATCGGGTACGAAGTTTGCGCCGATGCCCTGTATGCCGTGAGGCCCTGCGGTACCCTTGCTGAGCAGGGGCGAACGCTCCGGCTCGACGGCAACGATCTTGACGTCGGGCTTACGGCTCTTGAGGTACTCGCCGACGCCGCTCACCGTACCGCCGGTGCCGACGCCCGCAACGAAAATGTCCACGTTGCCGTCGGTGTCCTCCCAGATCTCAGGACCCGTTCCCGCTCTGTGCGCAGCCGGGTTTGCGGGATTTATAAACTGTCCCGCTATGACGCTGCCGGGGATGGACTCATGCAGCTCCTGTGCCTTCGAGACTGCGCCCTGCATTCCGAGCTTGCCCGGAGTCAGCACAAGCTCTGCGCCGTATGCCTTCATAAGCTGTCTGCGCTCTATGCTCATGCTGTCGGGCATGACGATTATCACTCTGTAGCCTCTTGCGGCGCCGACGGAGGCAAGACCGATGCCGGTGTTGCCGGAGGTCGGCTCGATTATGACGGAGTCCTTGTTTATGACGCCCTTTGCCTCGGCGTCGTCAAGCATCGCCTTTGCGACTCTGTCCTTTACGGAGCCGGCGGGGTTGAACATCTCAAGCTTTACAAGCAGACGTGCGGAAAGCTTCTCGCTCTCCTCGATATTCGTGAGGCGCAGCAGAGGGGTGCGGCCGATAAGCTCATCAACGGAATTGTATATCTTAGACATAATTATTACTCCTTTAAAGAAATTTTGAAACTAAAACTTCATGCGTGAGTGCCGCAGCGCAAAAATGTGTAAATGTCGGTGCATGAAGTTTTTGTGCATCATTTCCGGTTGTCCCGCAGGGACGAGGAAATGGCACATTTCTTATTTTTGATATGCTTTTGCATAACAAAAAAAGACAGCACAAACATGCTGTCGTCACGGTCAAACGGCTTTACGCCTTCATACGGACACGGAGCGACAACATCGACAGGTACAGGTACAGATACAACAACGGTTCATTTTTCCCACGGCAGATCGCTCCTTTTTTCTTAAATTCCTATTTCTTTGCTTGGATATCGTTATACTACTCTCCTTTTTCCGTCTTGTCAAGCAATCCCTATAAATTTACTGTGATTTATTTTTCGGACATACATTCCGATTTCTCATAAAAAGACCTCACGATATGCCGTGAGGTCTTTTGTCAGTGATGATTATTGTAATACACCGCCGCTTCGGTGGTGAGGACGAAGTCGCAGTCGCCGTTTGCCATCGAGTTAAACAGCTCCTGCATCGTACCCTGCGCACGGGTTATCTGCCCCAGCTTGTTTTTGCTGCGCTCGTTTGCGTCAAGGATCGCCTGAAGCGTCTTTGCCGAGCTCATATACAGCACGCCGCCGGAGAGCGTCCCTTTGCCGGAGGAAAGCCCCGCTATGACCGCATCCGTGGTCATGTAGGTCGTGAGTATCGTGTAATCGGCGGAAGAAAGGTCCGCCGCAATGCCGCCCCACGCACAGTCGATGTTGCCGGAATTAAGCTCGACGAACACGTCCTCGGTCCTTATCGGCTGCACTCTGAGCTGCCAACCGAGCTTGTCACAGACCTCCTGCGCCAGCACCACGTCAAAGCCGGTATACACACCGTTTTCCTCAAAGCACATGGGGAAGGAATCAAGATCAATCCCGATGGTAAACTCCCTCGGCTCGATATAGTCAAAGTCCTTCACTCTGTTATTGCCGGAGGGAAAATCCACGGCGTCGGAGTCGCCGAACCAGTCCTGCGCAAGAGCGTCTATCCTGCCGTCGCTCTCAAGCTCCTGAAGCGCCGCATTTATATAGTGATAGCTTGAGTCGCCGTTGCGGAGAACGATGGAGTATTGCAGCTCGTCAAGGCTTTTGACGACGCAGTATTTCCCGTCCCCCGTGCAGGCGCACAGCGATACAAGCATAAGCACCGAGAGGAGCAATGCGGTTAATTTTTTCATCATACGTCGGCTCCGCCTTTCGTTTTTGCTGAAAACATAATACTCAAAATTTCGCCGCAAATCAAGTGGCTTCGACGGTTTCCAATGAATACCTGCCGACGATCTCCGCTCTGCCGGAGAGCTTCACGCCCCAAAGTACGCCGTTTGAGTAATCGGCGCTGACGCTCATCACCCCGCCCGGCTGACGCAGCCTGAGCTCCTGCGCCGTGCCGCTTTTCATCGCCCGGTATGCGCAGACGGCGACGCTGCCGCTTGCGCAGGAGCTTTCCCACACCAGACTGTCCGTCTTTTCGACATACACGAGAGGGCGCAGAAGCCCGTTTTCGTCGTCCGTGAACATCAGCCCCAGCGCCTCGGAATCCGTCTGTCTGCACCAGTCTCGGATCACCCGCTCCGCCTTGTCTACGCCGATCTCGTCATGCACGATAATGTGACTTATCCCCGGCAGGCGCACCATCGGCAGCACCGTGCGCTCGCCGAAGCTCATAAGCTCGCAGTCAAAGCAAGCCGTCGGCAGCGGCATCAAGAGCGTTCCGGAGTACAGCCCGTCGGAAAGCTTCACGGTCTCGACATTGAGCGGCTCGTCTGCGCCCGATATCTCAAGGCGCACGCTCGCCTTTTCTCCGTTTTTTGCGCCGTGGGAGTCCATCACGAGCGCCGCTGCGGATATTGCGGCGTTTCCGCAGAACTCGCCGCCCATCATCCGCAATGCGGCAGCGGAGCCGAAGCGCTGCGGCTTACTCAAAAAGCCGACCTGCTCCGCCTCCGTGTCTCTTTTCATAAGCTCCGCCGCAAGCGCCGCCTGCTGCTCGACGGGGACTGCCCCTTCGACTATAAGCGTCACGTTCCCGGTGGGGTTTATCTTGTAGCAGTTTAATTCCATTACCTTTTGTAGTTCCTTAAAAAGCGTTTTGTGCGTTCCTCGTCGGGGTCGCCCAGCACCTTGTCGGGGTCGCCCTGCTCAACGATGCTGCCGCCGTCCATGAAGATGACCCGATCCGACACGGCTTTTGCAAAGTCCATCTCGTGGGTCACGACCACCATCGTCATCTTCTCCTCGGCAAGCTGGCGAATGACCTTCAGCACCTCGCCCGTAAGCTCCGGGTCAAGTGCGCTCGTCGGCTCGTCGAAAAACAGGATGTCCGGGTTCATCGCAAGCGCTCGGGCTATCGCAACACGCTGCTGCTGTCCGCCGGAAAGTCTGCCGGGGTACTCGTTTGCCTTGGACGCAAGCCCCATCTTTTCGAGTATCGCCATTGCCTCCTCCGTCACCTCGTCACAGCTGCGCTTCTGAACGGAAACGGGTGCGTCGATGATGTTTTTCAGCACCGTGAAGTGTGGGAAGAGGTTGAACTGCTGGAACACCAGTCCGAAGCAGCTCTTGAATTTTTTAAGCTCCGACGGCGAAACGTACTTCATCTTCCCCGTCTCGTCCGTCCATGCGGCTTTGTTGCCCATGTACTTTATCTCGCCGGAGTCCGCCGTCTCCAAAAAGGTCGCACATCGCAGAAGCGTCGATTTGCCGGAGCCGGAGGGTCCGATTACGGACACCGTTTCGCCCTTGCCGACACTTATGTCGATGCCCCGCAGCACCTCAAGTCCGCCGAAGCTTTTGCGGATGTCGTTCATTTCAAGTATCATGTCCGCACCTCTCAGCTGTAATATGCCATTGCCTTTTCGCAGCGCTCCATGAGCCACGCAACGACAAAGTTAAATATGTAGTACATGACGCCGGCGGTCATGAATGCGACAAAGAAGGTGTCCGAGCTGCTGTTTGCGATCTGCGTCGCCCTCGTGAACATCTCGACCAGTCCGATGGAGTAGCACAGCGACGTGTCCTTTACGAGCGTTATGACCTCGTTTGTGACGGAGGGCATGACGTTCTTCAGCATCTGCGGCAGAATGATCTTCACAAAGGTCTGCGCTCTGCCGTAGCCTAACACGTTTGCCGCCTCGTACTGGCCCTTGGGGATGCACTCGATGCCGGAGCGGTATATCTCCGCAAAATATGCGGCGTAGTTTATTATAAACGCAATTATCGCCGCTGTAAAGCGCCATTGCGAATCGGCGATATAGCGCAGCCCGAAAAGTCCGAAGAACCAATTGAGAAGCATCGGCAGTCCGAAGAACACGACCCAAAGCTGGAGCATGAGCGGCGTTCCCCTCATTATGGATATGTACGCCTTGGTCACGTTGCGCAAAACACAGTTTTTCGAGCGCCGTCCGAAGCAGACCAGAAGTCCCAGCGGCAGCGAGCCGATAAGCGTCAGCAGAAATATTGCAAGTGTCGTTCCGAAGCATTTGACAAGCTCCGACAGTACGGTTTGAAATTCCATCGTACACCTCACCCCAAAAATTAAGCCGCCCAGAGGGGCGGCTTATCCCTATGTTGCACCGCCCAAGGGCGGCTTATTGCTTATTTGTTTATAAGTATCAGCTTGTCAATGACAAGTCCCCGCTCCACATAGTCGGAGGACTGCGCTATCTCAAGCAGAGTACCGTCCTCAGCCATCTTGAGAAGCTCCGCATTCACGGCGTCCCTCAGTGCGGTGTTGCCCTTGAGGAAGCCGACCGCATACTGCTCGTGCGAAACCGTCTCGGAGAGTATCACATACTCGTCGGACTTCTCGTTTATCCTCGAAGCCGCAACGCCGTAGTCGGCGGCGACTGCCGCAACGGTGCCGTTGTCAAGATCGAGGAAGCCGAGGCTGTAGTCGGAAAGCTCGACCACTTCCTTGAGCGATGCCTTGAATTCCTTGTTGTCCTCGACAGCCTGAGCCGCCGAAGAGCTTGCCTGCACCATAAGGCTCTTGCCCGCAAGGTCGGAAAGCGAGGTGATGCCGGAGTCTGCCTTCACGACGACCACTATGTCGTTGTCGGCGTAAGGCAGGGACCATGTGTAGTCGTCCTCCTTGCCGGTGTAGGTAAAGCCGTTCCAGATGCAGTTTATGTTGCCCGCTTCAAGCTCCTTGTCCTTTGCCGACCACTTAATGGGAACCGCCTCAAAGCCCCAGCCGAGACGGTCGCACAGTTCCTTTGCGACCGCAAGGTCGTAGCCGTCGTACTCACCGTTGTCGGCAAGGTAGCCGTAAGGGGGAAATTCCGCATCGAAGCCGACCTTGAGTACAAAATCCTTGTTGAGATCGTCCTCGGTAACGACTCCCGCCGCCTTGCCGTTATCCTGCTCGACGGAGCCGCAGGCGCAGAGTGCAAAAACAGATATTACCGCAAGCAGCAGTGCAATAAGCTTTTTCATCCTTGTGTCCTCTCTTTGTTCATTGAATTATCACGCTGCCATAATATCACGGTAATTCGCTAAAGTAAAGTCTTTTTTTATTTTCCGTTGTGCAAAAAATGCACAGCGAATGTTGCACAGGCGCTTTAATTCCCATTAAAATCGTGGTATATTAAAAGTACCATAAAAACAGTAGGAATTTGGGGGTGATACTTTGAACGTAACGAGCAAGGGGCGCTATGCGCTGCGCATTATGATCGACCTCGCCCAGCACTCCGAGGACGGTTATATTTCCCTTAAAACCGTGTCCGACCGTCTGGGGCTTTCGATGAAGTACCTTGAAATGATCGTCGGCAACCTCAAAAAGGCCGAGCTTGTCGATTCGACAAGGGGCAAGGAGGGCGGCTATAAGCTCAACCGTGCGCCTGCCGACTACTCCATCGGCGAGATCCTCCGCTGCATTGAGGACAACCTCGCTCCCGTCGCCTGCATCAAGGAGGGTTCGATCAACTGCGACCGCTCCGGCGCCTGCCTGACCATCCCGATGTGGAAGGAGCTTGACGATATTACAAACGCATATCTCGACACCGTGAGCCTTGAAGATCTTCTCACAGGTGCAAAATGGAAATCTGTTGACTAACTCGACTTGGGGTGCTATAATCCCCCATGAATTTAATAGGATATGATCGAAAGGAAGATGAAAATGTTCGTTTATGCAGATAACGCCGCAACGACCGCAGTCAGCAAAACCGCACTCGATGCAATGATGCCCTACCTCACCGATTACTACGGCAACCCCTCCAGCCTGTACGCCTTTGCTCAGAAGGCAAAGGAGGCTCTTGAGGAAGCCAGAGCGACCGTCGCCTCCATCATCGGCGCAGAGCCGAGAGAGATCTACTTCACCTCCGGCGGTTCCGAGGCCGACAATCAGGCTATCGTCTCCATGGCGAAGTTCGGTGCGCTCAAGGGCAAGAAGCATCTCATTTCCACCAAGTTTGAGCACCACGCCGTGCTGCACACGCTCAAGGCTCTCGAAAAGCAGGGCTTTGAGGTGACGCTGCTTGACGTTCACGAGGACGGCATCGTCCGCCTTGAGGACCTTGAGGCTGCGATCCGTGAGGATACCGCACTCGTGACCATCATGTTCGCAAACAACGAGATCGGCACCATCCAGCCCATCAAGGAGATCGGTGAGCTGTGTCGCAGCAAGGGCATTCCCTTCCATACCGATGCGGTTCAGGCAATGGGTCACATTCCCGTGAACGTGAAGGAAATGAACATCGACCTGCTCAGTATGTCGGGTCACAAGTTCCATGCGCCCAAGGGTGTCGGCGTACTGTACGCAAAGCGCGGACTGCCTCTGTTCAACATCATCGAGGGCGGCGCTCAGGAGCGCGGTAAGCGTGCCGGCACCGAGAACATCCCCGGCATCGTCGCACTTGCGGCCGCACTCAAGGAGAGCGTCGAACACATGGAGGAAAACACCGCAAAGATCATCCCCATGAGAGACAAGCTCTTTGCCGAGCTGAGCAAGATCCCCCATTCCAAGATAAACGGCTCGCTTGAGCATCACGTTCCCGGCACCGTTAATATGTGCTTTGAGGGCATCGAGGGCGAGAGCCTTCTCCTTCTCCTTGATTCAAAGGGCATCTGCGCATCCTCCGGCTCCGCATGCACCTCCGGCTCCCTCGACCCCAGCCATGTGCTGCTGTCCATCGGTCTGCCGCACGAGGTCGCACACGGCTCCCTGCGTCTGTCCATCGGCGAGTACAACACCATGGAGCAGATCGACCACATAATCGAGTCCGTGCCGCCGGTCGTCGAATACCTTCGCAGCATCAGCCCCGTGTGGGAGGAGCTTGAAAACGGTACCCGCAAGCATCTCATCTGATAATTTACGATTAAAAACAGGAGGAAATTATTATGGCACTCTATAGCGATAAGGTAATGGATCACTTTCAGAATCCCCGCAACGTGGGTAAGATAGACGACGCACCGAACGTCGGCATCGGCGAAGTCGGCAATGCAAAGTGCGGCGACATCATGAAGATGTACCTCCAGATCGAGGACGGCATCGTTAAGGACTGCAAGTTCAACACCTTCGGCTGCGGCAGCGCCATTGCGACCAGCTCCATGGCTACCGAGCTTATCAAGGGCAAGCCCCTTGAGGAAGCGCTTGAGCTGAGCAACAAGGCAGTCGTCGAGGCGCTTGACGGTCTGCCCACCCACAAGATCCACTGCTCCGTGCTTGCCGAGGAAGCGGTCAAGGCCGCCGTCAAGAATTACTACGACAAGAACGGCATCGAGTACGACAAGGAAAAGTTCGCTCAGGTCCACGACTGTGAGCATTGCGCAGACTGAGCCAAAAGCACAAAAAGAGTCCCGATTCCAAAAGCTGCGGACTGATAACGAAGTAATATTCAAGCAGAGTTATCCGATGCAGCAAAGACAAACAGAAAATCACCGAGATCGGTCTATTGCAGACTTTTCTCGGTGATTTTTATATTGTTCTATTTTGCCTCTGTGCAGTCGATCGTATCTGCACACAGCTTGTTGTACTCATCAGGGGTATTGCAGTTGCGAACCGAGTTTGCATCGGGAAATTCACATACTGCAATGCATTTTTACCGGAGGACACTATGACCTTTAATGAAATAAGCGCACCGTCGGTGCGAGAGATATTTGTGCGTTGCTATAAGCCGATTTGCCGTATTGAAGCTCACGGCGGCAAGGATAAGGAGACCAAGAAAGGTCAAGGTGGGTATTTACTTCACTGCCGTGGGGATGTTCACGCTCCCTACGGAAAAGAAAATACAGGCGGCGAAGGATGAGATCCGCCAAAGTCCGCAGCAATTCAAGCTTTCGGCATAAATCAGAACACGGTGCAGCCCCTTTTCAGAGGCTGCACCGTTTCCTGCATAAAGCTTCGTTATTCGCCCGATTCATCAGAATCGGGTGTCTTTTTATGCCTTTCAGCACTTTACGAGGGCAAGTATCACCTGCACCATTTTTTCGAGAGAGGACACGGGGATGTACTCATGCACGCCGTGAAAGTTGACGCCGCCGGTGGAAAGGTTTGGACACGGCAGTCCCTCATACGACAGACGTGCGCCGTCGGTGCCGCCCCTAATGGGGACGATCTTCGGCTCGACGCCGGCGGCTTTGAACGCCGCCTCCGCATTATGCACAAGCTCCATGTGCGGAAGGATCTTCTCCTTCATATTGTAGTAGCTGTCCTTGAGCGTCAGCTCAAAGCTTCCCTCACCGTACACGCCGTTCAGGTAAGCGCACAGCTCCTCGACAAAGCGCTTTTTCGCCGCAAACTTTTCGGCGTCGTGATCTCTGATTATCATTGCGACACGGGCAAGCGTCTCGTTGCCCTCAATGTCGGAGACGTGGTAAAAGCCCTCGTAGCCCTCGGTGTGTGCCGGGGTCTCCGCCGCAGGCATACGGGAGACGAACTCGACCGCCATCAAAACCGCATTTTTCATCTTGTTCTTCGCCTCGCCGGGGTGGATGTTCACCCCATGTACGGTCACGACCGCAGAGGCTGCGTTGAAGTTTTCGTACTCCAGCTCGCCAAGCTCACCGCCGTCCACGGTGTACGCCGCCTTTGCCGGGAAACGGGAGAAGTCGAAGTGATCGGCTCCGCAGCCGATCTCCTCGTCGGGGGTGAAGCATATCGCCATACCACGGTGTTTAAGCTCCGGATGCGCCTTCAGATGCTCCGCCGCCGTTACGATCTCGGCGATGCCCGCCTTGTCGTCCGCTCCGAGGAGGGTCGTTCCGTCCGTTATCACAAGCTCCTCGCCGACGCATTTGCCCAGCGAGGGAAAGTCCGAGAGCTTTATGTGTCCGGCGTCGCCGCCTTCGTATTTGATTATGCGGGGCTTCACGTTTTCGCCGCTTGCGTCCGGCGACGTGTCCATGTGTGCGATAAAGCCCAAAGGCTCTGCGCCCTCGACGCTTCCGGGCAGGAATGCGTACACTCTGCCGTAACGGTCGAGCGTCACCCGCTCAAGCCCGATGGCGTTAAGCTCGCTCACAAGATGCTCTGCGAGCCTGAGCTGCCGCTCCGTCGAGGGAACGGTGGCGGAATCCTCGCTCGACGTCGTGTGAAACGAAACGTAAGTCAAAAAGCGATCCAAAACGTTCATAGCATAGTCCTTTCTCACAGGCTGCTTTCGCCCAAAACCTCGATCCCGTGCGCCTTTAGAAGCTCGGCGGTAACGCCGTCGCCGGGGATGAGCTTTCCCGAAAAGCTGCCGTCGTATATAGTCCCGCTCCCGCAGGAGGGGCTGTTTTCTTTAAGAAGCGCCTTGCGTATGCCCAAGGTCTCGGCAAGGTACAGCGCCGCCTCGGCGCCCTTTTTAAACTGCTCCGTCACGTCCCTTCCCTCCGAGGAAAAGACACCTCCGTCACGTCTTTCCGAGGGCGCTCTCGGCGTCGTAAGACCGCCGTATGCCTCCGGGCAGACGGGGATAAGCTCGTAGCTTTCGCAGAGCTTGTGCAGCTTATCGTCCGGCAGACGGTTGCTGCCGCCGTCGTATTTGCAGCAAAGCCCCAAAAGGCAGGCGGATACAAGAAGCTTGTCCCTCATCGTCTCATACCTATGACTGCGCCGGCGGTACCGCCCGCAATGCGGGTGAGCAGCGCCGTATTGTCGCCGATCGGCACGCCGGAGACTATCTCTCCGCTGATGTACAGCACCAAAACGAGTATGAATGTGATGGGGATGTAGCCGCTGCGCATACCCGCAAGCGACGCCATGATTATCAGCATGAACACCACCGCCGACGCACCCATAAGCACACCTGGGAAGAACAGCCAGTGGATAAGTCCCGACACGAGCGCCGTCACCAAAATACCGCCCAAGATGTTTCCGCTGCCGTAGCGCTGCTCAAGCGTGGGGCAAAGCAGCAGTATCATCATAATGTTCGATATGAAGCTGCGGTAGTCGGGGTGTCCGAGTACATGGAGTATGAATCTCGGATATGTAAGCAGGTCGGACAGCGACGAGTGGTACACCGAAAACAGCAGACTGTTCGTCCCGCCGATGTACTTCTCCAGCATCAGCGCAGCAAAGGAGAGCAGCGCAAAGGTCAGCGCCACGGGGGAGTTGTACTGGAATCTGACCATCTTTTTCATTTCAGCTTCTCCAATGCGTTTTTGTAGTGCTGTGCCGTTCTGTCGTCAAAGCAGACCATGCGGACACGCTCGATCTCGGGATGCTCGCTGAGATACTCGGCAATGGCATTTATTGCGATGGGAGCCGCCTTGTCCAGCGGAAAGGCGTAGACCCCCGTGGATATCGACGGGAAGTCAACGGTCTTGCAGCCGTTTTCCGACGCCAGCACAAGGCAATTGCGGTAGCACGAGCGCAGAAGCTCCGCCTCGTGTCTGCCGCCGCCGTGCCACACGGGTCCGGGGGTGTGGATAACGTACTTTGCCGGGAGCTTGTAGCCCTTTGTTATCTTCGCCTCGCCCGTCTTGCAGCCGCCGAGGGTACGGCACTCCTCCAAAAGCTCTTTGCCTGCCGCTCTGTGTATGGCGCCGTCAACGCCCCCGCCGCCGAGCAGGGAGCAGTTTGCGGCGTTGACTATCGCATCGACGCTCTGCTTGGTTATATCTCCTCTGATTATCTCAATGTTCATGCTTTTCACCGTTTTCTGATCTCAATTTTCACTTTGCCGTCGGCGGCGGAGAGCCTTATGCGTCCGACGTTTTCGCCGTGCTTTTCGATTATCTTTGCCGCGACGGGGTCCTCAACGTCCTTCTGTATCGTTCTGCGAAGACTGCGTGCGCCGTACTTGACGGAGTAGCTCTTTTCTACGAGGTAGTCTATGAGGCTATCGTCCCAAGTAAGCGCAATGCCGCTTTCGGATATCGCCGCCTTCGTCTCGCCGAGCATCAGCTCCGCAATGCGGCGGAAGTCGTCCTCGGTGAGCTTGTTGAAGTACACGATCTCATCCACACGGTTTATAAACTCCGGGCGCAGGAAGTCATTGAGCGCCTTCATGGCTCGCTCCTGCCCCATGTCGCTAACGCTGCCGCCGAAGCCCAGTGAGCCGCTGCCGGTATTGGAGCCTGCGTTCGTGGTCATTATAATAACGGCGTTTTCAAAGTTTACGGTCCTGCCCTGAGCGTCGGTTATTCTGCCGCCGTCAAGTATCTGGAGCAGGATATTCAAAACGTCGGGATGCGCCTTCTCGATCTCGTCAAACAGCACGACCGAGTAGGGCTTGCGCCGTATCTTCTCGGTGAGCTGTCCCGCCTCGTCGTAGCCGACGTAGCCGGGAGGCGAGCCGATGATTCTGGAAACGGAGAACTTCTCCATGAACTCGGACATATCGAGCCTTATTAGGCTCTCCGGCGAATTGAAAAGGTCCTCTGCAAGACGCTTTACAAGCTCGGTCTTTCCGACGCCGGTGCCGCCGACGAATATGAAGCTTGCGGGCTTGCGCTTTGCTTTAAGCCCCACTCTGCTCCTTGCGATGGCTGCACAGACCGCCTTTATCGCCTCGTCCTGTCCGACGATGTGCGCACGGAGCCTGTCGCCGAGTCCCTCAAGACGGCGGAATTCGTCCGCCTTTATGCTGCTTGCGGGGATCTTCGTCCACAGCTCGATTATGCGTGCAAGGTTATCGACCGTAAGCTCCGGTCTGCCGCTTTCATCAAGCTCTTTAAGCTCCTTTTCACGGGTCATTTCCTTGCCCCGCAGTATCGTAATGCGCTCGTAGCGCTTGTTGAGCTGCTCGTCGGCATCCTCGCCCTTCGGCGGCTCTGCGCTCATCAGCGCCTCACGCTCAAAGCGCAGATTGTCGAGGTCACGCTGCGCCTCGATGCGGCGGTTTATGCTCTCGTCCTTGAGGTTCACGTCGGAGCAGGCCTCGTCGATGAGGTCTATCGCCTTATCCGGCAGGAAGCGGTCGGTTATATAGCGCTCCGACAGGCGCACCGCCTCGGCGCACATTTCGTCGCTGATCTTAACGCCGTGGTAGTCCTCGTAGTAGTGGGCGATGCCCTTTAGTATCTCGATACTGTCCTGAATTGACGGCTCGTTTATCGTCACGGGCTGGAACCTGCGTTCAAGCGCCGAGTCCTTTTCGATGTGCTTGCGGTACTCGGTGAAGGTGGTGGCGCCGATGACCTGTATCTCGCCCCTCGAAAGTGCAGGCTTTAGGATGTTTGCGGCGTTCATGCTGCCCTCGGCGTCGCCTGCGCCGACGATGTTGTGTACCTCGTCGATGACGAGTATCACGTTGCCCTGACGCCGTATCTCCTCGATAAGTCCCTTCATGCGGCTCTCGAACTGACCTCTAAACTGCGTTCCCGCAACAAGGGCGGTGAGGTCAAGAAGATAGACCTCCTTGTTTTGAAGCTTTATCGGCACCTGCTCCGAGGCGATCCTCTGCGCAAGTCCCTCCGCCACGGCGGTCTTGCCGACGCCCGGCTCACCGATGAGGCAGGGGTTGTTCTTCTGGCGGCGGTTGAGTATCTGAATGACCCGCTCCAGCTCCTCCTTGCGCCCTATCATACTGTCGAGCTTTCCTTCTCTTGCCCTCTCCGTCAGGTTTATGCAATAGCTGTCAAGGTAGCTTTTCTTGACGGGTCGGGGGCTTTCCCTGCGCTCCGAGGCTGCGCCGCCGTCGCCGTTATCGTCCGGCTTTTCCGCATTCTGACCGCCGAAAAGACGGTTCAAAAACGGGAAGGTAGCCGTTTTGCCGTCGTCGCCGTCGGTTTCGTCACCGTCGGTATCGTCGAGCCTTGCCAGCTCCTCGATGCCGTCGAGCGCACCCATCATCTCCCCGGTCAGGTTGTCGAGGTCCTCGTCGGAGATCCCCATTCTGTCCATAAACTCATCAACGGGCTTTATGTGCAGCTCTCTTGCGCACTTGAAGCAAAGTCCTTCGTTCTTTGTTTCGCCGTTTTCGATCTTCGTAATAAACACGATCGCAATATTCTTTCCGCATCGTGAGCAAAGTCTTTTCTGCATGATCTACTCCAATCTGCCGCCGAGCGGCTCTCTTTATAAATAGACGCATCACCATAGATCTGCGTGTGTGTTCTGAATTATGACCGCACTGTCTCCGCAGTACAGTCCCGTTATGCCGGCATTTAAGTCCGCCGTGTCTTTGAGCTTTAGGTTTTTGCCGTAAAGCCTTGCCGTGTCACGGTCGAGTGCAAGCACTTCCCTATCATTTGCCGCAAGCGAAATGAGCATCTTCGTTTCCGCCGTACCGCACTTTTTGAGGCTTGCGTCAAGGCTCAGAAGCTGCCCGTCGCCGCCGCTTGCGTGACGGCGCAGTTCAAGCACGACCCCGTCGGGCGTAAAGGCAAAAAGTCCGAGCGCCCTGTCGCCGTAGTCATACTTATCAGTGTCGCCTGATGTGTCCGAGATATACGCCGCCGTCTCGGTCACAAGGCACAGCGCATCGTCTCCGAACCACTGCGCCCCGCTCGGCTGCCCGACGCCCTCGTTTTTTGCGAGCGTCTCGCCCGTTTCCGTCGAGATGAAAAGCACGGCGTCGTCCCGCACTACGGCAAGCGTCTCGCCGTCGGGCGAGAGCGTCGCCATGAAAACGACGTTTTCTGCGCTGTACCATTTATACACTGCCGAAAAATCCGTGTCAAGCACCGTGACGCAGGCGGCGCAGCCCGCCTTCTCCGTGCAAAGCACGGCTCCTTCTTCGCCAAGGCAGGCATAAATGAGCCTGCCGGGGGACGTGAAGCTTTTCGTCTCTCCGCTCTCGTCGAGCAAAAGAAGCTTTCTTGCGCCCTTATCCCAGATAAGGCAGCGGTCGCCGTCTGTCACGGCTCTCGGCTCGCTCATGTTAAGGCTCATGCTGTTCAGGGTATCGCCCTCAAGGTCGTACTGCCGCAGCTCGTTCGGAGTGTACCACACAAGGCTCTCTCCGGCTGAGGCAAAGCTTTGGTTTTCGTCCGGCACGAAATCGAAGCCCTCGTCAGGCTCCCGATGCCGTGTGGTGAGGAAAAGCAGCGCAAGCGTGGCTACGGCTGCAAGTACGAGAAAAAGGGTCTTTTTGCGCATTTTGTGGTCAGTCCTTCCGCATCATCTCGCCGGCAGGACCGTCATACCAAACTCGGTTGAGATACAGACCCTGAGGCGGCATAGTGGGGCCGGTGAGCCGTCTGTCGCCGATCTCAAGCAGACGGGGGATATCCTCCGGCTCAAGCTTTCCGCAGGCTGCATATACCAATGTTCCCACTATCGCCCGACACATATTGTACAGGAACCCGTCCGCACAAACGGAGACCGTTATAGTGTCGCCCTCTTTTTCCGCTCTGCACCGATAGACGGTGCGAACGGTGGTCTTTGTTTCCGTTCCGAGACTCCGCACGGCGGCAAAGTCGTGCGTCCCCTCAAATGCAAGCGCCGCCGCCTGCATACGCTCCATGTCGAGCCGCTTCGGATAGAAGCAGACCCGATCCCGAAGGAAGGGATCCCGGATGTTGGAGTTATATATTTTATAGATGTATTCTTTTTTTATACACGACGATATTGCGTTGAAATCCTCCGGCACCTCCGCTGCATCGACAACGGCGATGTCGTCCGGCAGCCGAGTGTTCACGGCGAGCGCAAAGCGGTCGATGGGTATACGGCAGTCGGTGCGGAAGTTTGCGCAGTAGCGCAGAGCGTGGACCCCGGCGTCGGTCCTACCGCAGCCCGTGAGCTTCACGGGATGCTCGCAGATGCGCTCAAGCGCCGCCTGCACGGTCGCACACACGGACACGTCGTTTTTCTGCACCTGCCAGCCGTGATACTTCGACCCGTCATATCTTATTCTTAACGCTATGTTTCTCATGCCTTACAATCCGAAATGCTTCATAACGAATACTGCGGCAAGAAAGACTGCGCCCGCAAGCATTGCCTCGAAGTCCACCTTTTCGTATTTGAGCTGCTTGAGCCTCGTCCTGCCGTCGCCGCCGTGGTAGCAGCGGCTCTCCATTGCGATCGCAAGCTCGTCCGCACGGCGAAACGCCGAGATAAACAGCGGTACGAGGATGGGCAGCAGCGCCTTTGCACGGCGCATGATGCTGCCGCTTTCAAAGTCCGCTCCCCTCGCCTTCTGCGCCGACATTATCTTGTCCGTCTCCTCAATGAGCGTCGGTATGAACCTGAGCGCCATGCTCATCATCATGCTCATCTCATGCACGGGGATCTTGATCTTTTTGAGCGGTCTTAAAAGACGCTCAAGTCCGTCCGTCAGCGCCATGGGGCTTGTCGTGTAGGTCAGCATGAAGGTGCCGACGATGAGCAGCACTATCCTCACCGACATGAAAAGCGCCTTTTTAAGACCCTCCCATGTGATTATCCAGCCCTCGATTATCGGCGTACCCTTCGTGTAGAAGATATTGAGCAGCGCCGTCAGAACGATGACGATCACGAGGGGCTTGAGTCCCTTGAATGCGGTCTTGGGGTTTATCTTAGCAAGGTACATACACAGTCCGGTAATTGCGATGACAAAGGCATAGCCGATGAAATCCGCCGTGTTGAAAAGTCCCACGATGTAGACTATGACAAGCAGCAGCTTCGTTCTCGGATCAAGGCGGTGCGCTATCGTGTTGCCCGGAAAATACTGACCGAGGGTGATGTCCTTCAGCATTCTGCGCCACCTCCCGTCAAAGCGTTCAGCTCCTCAAGCAGTCGGGAGATCGTGTAAATAGACGGCGAGAGTGCTATCCCACGGCGGCGCAGCGCCATGCTCAGCTCCGTCGCAGCGGGGACCGCAAGTCCTATCGCTTTAAGCTCCTCCGGG
>OCQZ01000044.1_pt1 | contig 32171 bp, 35 predicted proteins | sample 1538921 | NCBI WGS metagenome assembly OCQZ01 (sample SAMN03418269, study PRJEB22391) | human gut metagenome | biome: human-gut; feature: organic feature; material: feces | host: Homo sapiens | place: Tanzania | collected 2013-01 | reverse complement strand
ACACTTTTTGCAATGTACTGTTCTCTGCTTATCCATGCTGTCCCTCCTTTCCGCTATATCCTCTAATCTGCAATTCAATATTCTGCATAGCTGGTCGAGAGTGTAAGTGTTTACATTCTCGTTTTTTCTAAGCCTGTCTAACTGGCCTGTGCTTATTTTGTACTCCTTTATGAGCTTATACTGCGAAACTCCTCTTTCCTTCATTGTGCTCCACAAGCGGTCAAATACTATCATGGCATCCACCCTCTTTTAGTTTATGCCACAATCGTATTTTATTGCTTAGATATTGACAATTGCCCGTATATGGGCTATATTATTCACAGATATTTCCGAAATAAACAATAAGGAGGAATCGAATGAAATATATTCTCAACACCGGAACGGGCAAGCTTCATATCGAAGGCTATTGCTGCCATACAAAGCCCATGCCTTCTGAGTATTTGGAGTTTGAAACCGAGAACGACGCCCGCTGCCATACCGGGGACAACCTGACATGGTGCAAGATCTGCGAAAGAAAAAAAGAACAAAAATTAAAGGAGAAGTAAAAGAGATGAAACTAAAACGAATCGTTGCCGTAATACTGGCGCTGATGATGCTGTTCGCACTTGCGGCGTGCGGAAAAGAAAAATCAGAAGAGAAAGCAGATAGTTCAAAAAGCACAGCTTCTGACTTCAGTGAGGTAACTGAAGTCTATGGTGAATTAACAGAAATTTCAGGCATTAACAGTAACTACGTTAGTGTACGGTGCTGGTGATAAAACTGAGCCAAAAGCAGGAGCTCCGATTTTTTCGGAGCTCCTCACTATTTTACTCTTAATTTCTCTGCCAGCTCCTCGTCTGCTTCGGCGGTGAGGGTACGCTGCTCCGTATAAATGACCTTGCCCGGCAGCGCTCCCGCAGGCTTCTTGACATAGCGCAGCTCCGTGTAGTCGACCGGGGTCTTGCCGCCCTCCCTCGCCTGGGAGTAGTACACCGCAAGCGACGCCGCCTGCAAAAGCGTGCGCTCCGGCGGATTTTCGCCGTAGGTCGATATAATGACATGGCTGCCGTGTACCGATTTCGTGTGCAGCCAAATGTCGCTGCGTCTGCCGAGCTTGCAGCTAAGCTCGTCGTTTTGCGTGTTGTTGCGCCCGACGAGTATCTCAAAGCCGTCGTCCGACACAAAGCGCAGCGGTCCCTGCTTTTTGCATTTTTCCGGCTTTGCGTTTTTCTGCTTTTTTATATAGCCGAGGTCCAGTAGCTCTCGCCGTATCTCGGCAAGGTCTGCCTCCGTCTCGGCTCTCTCCGTCTCGTCAAGGACGCTGTTTAGGTAGCTCAGCCGCTCCTCACCGTCCGCTATAAGCTGCGTGAGGTGGCTGCGGGCAGCCTTGAGCTTATTGTACTCCTTGAACATCGCCGTCAGATTCTGCTGCGGCGTTTTGAGCGGGTCAAGCGCTATCGTGCAAGGCTCGTTATTCTCGTAATAGTTTTCCACCGTAACGCTGCGGTCGCCCTTTTTGACACGGTAGAGATTCGCCGTCAAAAGCTCGGCACTGCGGCGTTTTTGCTCCCTGTCCTCGGTGCGCAGAAGCTCCTCCCTTTGCAGGGCAAGCTTCTTTGCGATCCTGTCACGGTTCGTCTTTACAAGACGGCTCAGCTCCTTTGCCCTTCTGCGGCGGCGCTCTAATTTCTCACGCCTCGAATAGTAGGCGTCAAGCAGCTCGCTAAAGCTTGGAAAGCTCTGCTGCTCATATTCCGAACCGTACTGGCAAAGCCGCATAAAGCTGAAATCCGTCGGTCTGCCGTCTTTTGACGTCATGGTGGGAGTAAGCTCGCCCGCCTTCACCGTCTCGATAAATGCGTCGAGCGCCTGCGGCAAAAGCTCAACATCGCCTTGGCAGCGTGCGGCGATCTCTCGGCATATGAGCGGAGAAAGCCCGGAAAATGCGTCCATAAGCGACTTATCAATCGGCTTTTCCGGCTCGAAGCCGGATATTATGCTCCGTCTCTCCTCTGCGCTCAGGGTCATCACGAGCGGCTTTTTCTGCGGCGGAGGAAGCCGATATTTCATTCCCGGCAGCAGGACACGCTCTGCGTCGCCGCCGAAGTCCATGCGCCGCAGGCAGTCGATTATCCGACCGTCGGCACCTATAAGCACAAGGTTTGAGCTGCGTCCCATAAGCTCAACGGCAAGGCGGAGATCGACGCTGTCGCCGAGTTCGTTGCTCGATGTTATGTCAACCAGTACAAGGCGTTCCCACTCCGCCTGCTCAAGCGAAACTATCCTGCCGCCGACGAGGTATTTGCGGAGCAGCATACAGAACATGGGCGGCTCCTTGGGGTTTTCAAAGCTTGCGGAGCTTAGCTGAATTCTGCCGTTTCCCGCTCCGGCGCAGATAAGCAGCTTCAGGTTTTCCCTGCCGCAGCGCAGAGTCAGCAGTATCTGATCCCGCTCCGGCTGCTGCACCTTGTCTATCTTTGCGCCCTCCGTCTTCGGTTTCAGCTCGTTAACTATGCCGGAAAGCAGTATTGCGTCAAGAGCCATTATTCCTCTCCCGTTCCGGCGGCGTACAGCTCGCCTATCCTGTCAAGCCTGCCCAAAAGGTACAGCCAGCCGAACAGCGCCTCAAGCCCCGTCGCCGCATGGTACTGCGCAATGTCCGCCTTCTGCGGGACGGAGTTTACCTTTGTATTGCGCCCGCGCCTGTATATCGCCGTCTCCTCCTCGGTGAGCTTCGGCAGTATCCTCTGCGCCGCCTCCGCCTGTGCGGGGGCGTTCACGGTCGCAACGGTCATACGGTGCAGCTCCGACACCTTCGTCACACCCAAGCCGCAAAGCCTCGTCCTCGTGAGCAGCTCATACACCGCATCGCCTATGTGGGCAAGTCCGAGCATACTCATTGCTCCGACCTGCTTTTCATCCATGTTCGGTTTGAATAGATCCATATTTATTCCTCATACACGGTCAGGAGGGCGGCATACAGCACGCCCTCCTATACCGCTTATTCGTCGTCGCCGTCCGTATCGTCGGCAAACTCGACGCTTGTTTTAAGTACCTCGGTCGGGGCGGTGCCTCTGACCGTCTGCATTTCGAGCCACTGATCCTTTGTGATGAGGATCTGTCTCGGCTTTGAGCCTTCAAAGGGCCCTATAACGCCAAGCTCCTCGATCTGATCCACTATGCGGGCAGCCCTTGAGTAGCCGAGCTTCAGTCTGCGCTGGAGCATGGAGACGGACGCCTGCTTTGTGTCGAATATGACATCGACCGCCTGCGGCAGCAGCTCGTCGTACTCCGACGCCTCGGCGACGTCCTCGTGGTCGCCCTTCTTGCCGTTTGAGTTCTTTTCCTCGGCGGCCTTTTCGATCTGCGCCATGACGTCCTCACTGTACTGCGGAGCAGCCTTTTCCTTTATGAAGCTGACGATCTGGTCACGCTCCTCGTCGCTGACAAAAGCGCCCTGAATACGCTGCGGCTTTCCGCAGCCGATGGGAGCATAGAGCATATCGCCCATACCGATGAGCTTCTCCGCACCCGAATTGTCGAGAATTATGCGGCTTTCAAGCGCAGACGACACCGCAAATGCGATGCGGCTCGGAATGTTCGCCTTCATAAGTCCCGTGATGACGTCCGCCGAGGGACGCTGCGTTGCGATGATAAGATGCACGCCGGCAGCTCTGCCCATCTGTGCGACACGGCAGATGCTCTCCTCGACCTCCTTGGACGCAACGAGCATAAGGTCCGCCAGCTCGTCGATAACGACGACGACGTTCGGCATCTTGCTCTGTCCGTTTTCTTCGAGATAGGTGTTGTATGCCGACAGATTCCGCACTCCGACCTCGGAGAACAGGCGGTAGCGCTTGAGCATCTCGGTGACCGCCCACTGCAGTGCTCCCGCCGCCTTCTTGGGGTCGGTCACAACGGGGATATACAGGTGCGGTATGCCGTTGTAGACGCCGAGCTCGACCATCTTGGGGTCGATCATGATGAGCTTTACCTCGTCGGGGTCCGCCTTGTACAGGAGGCTTATGATGAGCGAGTTCATGCACACGGATTTGCCGGAGCCGGTCGTACCCGCAATGAGCAGGTGCGGCAGCTTCGATATATTGCCGACGACGGGTTCGCCGCCGATGTCCTTACCGACCGCAAACGAGGTGACGCTCTTTGCCGCTCTGAACTTGGGCGAGTCGATGATGTCACGGAGGTAGACGGTGCTGATGACCTTGTTCGGCACCTCGATGCCCACCGTGGAAATTTTGTCGGGGATGGGCGCAACTCTGACGCTCACGACGCCGAGGGCAAGCGCAATGTCCTCAGAAAGATTGGTCAGTCTGTTGAGCTTCACGCCCTGCTCCAGCTCAAGGTCAAACCTCGTGACCGTAGGGCCTCTCGTGTAGCCGATGATCCTTGCGTTGACGCCGAAGCTCTTTATTGAGCTTGCAAGGCGGTCTTTATTGAGACGCAGCTCCTCCTCGGAGCTTGCGGACACCGCATGACCCTTTTTGAGCAGGTAGATGGGCGGCTTTTCGTATTCGTCGGGGTTGCCCTTTGCGGCTATTTCCCCGGCAATTGCCGCAGTCTCGGCGGCGATCTCCTCCTTGGCGAGCTTCTTGGGAGGGTCATTTATCTCCGCCGCAGCGGTTTTTCCGCTGCCGCTTAGCGTGACGGCGGAGCTTACTCCGGCAATCGCCTCCGCCTCCTCGATGCTCACGGGCTTCACGTTCTCCGTGTGCCGTGTGCCGACGGGCGGGATCTTGCTGCCGAAAACGCTGGTCTTTTCGCTTGTAAACTCCTCCTCCGGCTTGTCGAAATCGTCGTCGAGTGGAATGTCTATCGCACTCTTTCTGCACTTGGGCGCAGGTGCGGGCTCAGGCTTCTCCTCCTTGGGTATCTCTGCGGGGGCGGGCTTTTTCTGCTTGGGCTTTTTGACGGGGGCTTCTTCATCCTCGTCCTCCTCCGGCTCATACTCCGGGCGCTCCCTGTTTTTAAACCACGCCACGACGCCGGAGGGCTTCAGGTTAAATGCGCCGAGCATACACAGCAGGAGCAGCAGGAACAGCAGTATGCCCGCTGCGACCGAGGTGATGGCGCTCGAAAGTCCGTAGGAGATCAGACCGCCCAAAACGCCGCCGCAGGAAAGCTCCTTACCGCCTTCGTACAGCGTCTTGAATATCTCGGTCTGCTTCGAGAGGTTGATGGGATGGAAAATGTCCGCAAATGCGCCGGTAAGCACCGGCACCATGAGTGCCGCCGTCGTGCGCAGGGCAACGGGCTTCCCGTGGTGGAGCAGCAGTCCCCATGCGGCGATGAGCAGCATCGGCGGGAACACCCAGTAGCCGAAGCCGATAAGTCCCTTGACGACGGCACAAACGCCGCTCACAAGAAACGCTTCACCCGAAAAATAGCCGATAAAGGTCAGCACTCCGAGAACTGCGAGTATCGCTCCGAAAACCTCTCTGCGGATCGGCTTTTTCTCCGGCGCAGCAGGCTTTTTCGCAGATGCGGTGCTTTTCTTTTTTGTTGTTGCAGGTTTTTTCTTTTTGGTTGTCTGAGGCATATTATTCACCCGTTATCAGAATATCATGGAAAGTATCACGGTAAGCACGCCGACGATAAGGCAGTAGTACGCAATGCCGCCGAAGCCGCTCTTTTTGCTCAAAAGCTTCATCGTGCTTATCGAAAAGACCCCTGCGATCATGGAAAACACCATTCCCAATATGTAAGCCGGAATGCAGGCGGGGTCAATGCCCGCAGAGGCGGCGATAACTATCTCGTAAATTGCGGCGCCGAGCAGCACGGGGATGCCGGAGAGCATCGCAAACTTTACGGAAAAGCTGCGCTCTGAGCCGACGGAGGCGCTCGCAGTCATGACTGCGGCGACTCTCGAAATTCCCGGAAGCACCGAGACGAGCTGGCAAAGTCCGATGATGAGCGCATCCTTAAACAGCAGGTTGTCGCCGTTTTTGCCCTGCGCCGTAAACTTTGGGTACACGGCAAGGATGCAGCCCGTGAGGACTATCGCAAAGCCGACGAACGCCGCTTCCTTCGTGAGCAGGAGGACGTACGACTCCACCGGCAGCGCAAGGGCAAGAGGCAGCGTCGCCGTGAGTATCAGCAGCAGGAGCCTGACGCCTGAGCCGGAGCGTTTTCCCGCAGAGCGCTTATCCGCAGCTCTGCCGTGCAGCAGGTCGGAGGTCTCGCCCAGCATGAGCTTCACGTCGCTCCAGTACATGAAGAGAAGCGCCAAGACTGCGCCTATATGTATCATTGCGTCAAGGAGCATATGCCCCTCGCCGCCGGGCATATTGAAAAGATCCCGCAGCACGGACAGATGTCCTGAGCCGGAAATCGGCAGGAACTCACCCGCTCCCCCGACAAAGCCCTGTATTATCGCTTCAAGCATCGACAAGGGCAATACCTCCTTTCTCAAATCGAACTGGTCAACAGAATAAGATTTATTTTACCACAACGCACCAAAAAGTACAAGTCCCGAAAACTCCGTTTTCAGGACGTGTCAGCGTGTCAAAAAAGTTTGATTTTTTGACACCTGCAAAACACGCCACATTTTTTGTGAAAAGGTGTTTTCACAAAAAATCTCGCTATGCTCGTCAAAAAAGCCTGATGACTCAGGCGTTTTTGATGGCTATAATCCAATTTGAGGCGGGACCTTTCTCGGTGCGGCTCTGACATGCCCCCGGCATGTCATTCACTACCGCGCCGCCGCTTCGCTACCCCCTCACGCTCCCCCTGCTGCGCATTAGATTTTGCACTGTTGCGTCTGCTTATTCCTGTTCTTTGACAGTCTCCTCCGTTCTGCCGTGAAGATAGTTCAGTGCGTCGGACAGCGTTCCGATGCGGTCGATAAGTCCGAAGGATACCGCCTCGTCCCCGTGGATGACGCTGCCCACGTCGTTTGCGATCTCGTCCGTGGTCATCATCAGCTCCGTGTACTTCTCACGGCTTATATGCGAATGTCCCGTCACGAAGGACACTATGCGCTCCTGTATCCTCGCAAAATAGTTGTAGGTCTGCGGAACGCCGATAACGACGCCGTTCAGCCTCACCGGGTGTATCGTCATCGCCGCCGACGGTGCAATGAAGCTCATGTCGGCTGCGACCGCAAGCGGTACGCCGATCGAGTGGCCGCCGCCGAGGACGAGCGACGCCGTCGGCTTCTTCATGCCCGCTATAAGCTCAGCAATTCCGAGTCCCGCCTCCACGTCGCCGCCGACGGTGTTGAGCAGTATGAGCAGTCCCTTTATCTCCGGTGCTTCCTCCACCGCCGCCAAAAGCGGCATAACGTGTTCGTATTTGGTCGTTTTCGTGTCGTCGGGCAGGATCTGATGCCCCTCGATCTGCCCCACTATCGTCAGGCACTGTATCGTAGCCTTTGCCGACGTGCCAAGCTCCTTTATCTCGTTTACTTCGTCCAAAGAAATCACCTCAAAGCTATTTTTCCTGCTTTGAGGTGATTTTAGTCAATTAATACTTTTCGTTGTATGCGGAGAGGACCGCCTTGTAGGTCATGTAGCAGTCAAACTTCGAGACTACCTCAAACGGTGCGTGCATACTCAGAACGGGTACGCCTGCGTCGATGGTGTCGATATTGCGGTTTGCCATGTACTGCGCTATCGTTCCGCCGCCGCCCTGATCGACCTTGCCGAGTTCGCACATCTGCCACACGACGGAGTTGTCCGCAAAGATGCGGCGCAGGTGTGCAACGACCTCGGCCGATGCGTCGCTCGTACCGGACTTGCCTCTTGCACCCGTGAATTTGCAGATGCCGACGCCGTAGTTGAGCTTTGCCTCGTTGCGCTTCTCGGAGACCTCCGGGAAGTTGGGGTCAAAGGCGTTGTTCACGTCCGCCGAGATGCAGAAGCTGTTTTCAAAGCAGCGTCTGAGGCTTGCGCCCTGCTGCTCGCAAAGGTCCTCCATAAAGCACTCGAACGCTTGGCTCTGCATACCGCTGACGCCCATGGAGCCGATCTCCTCCTTGTCCGCAAGCAGGCAGACGCAGGTCTTGGAGGGAACCTCGTCCATGTCGAACATCGCCTGAAGCTCCGCAAAGGCGCACACCCTGTCGTCATGTCCGTAGCCGCCGATGAGCGAACGGTCAAGACCGATCTCTCTGACGTCAAAGGCCGGAACTGCGGTCAGCTCTGCTGAAAGGAAGTCTTCCTCGCAGATGCCGTAGCGGTCGTTCAGAATGCTCATGACCGCCAGCTTTACTCTGTCGCTGCCCTCACCTGCGTAAGGTGCGCTGCCGATGAGGATGTTGAGTCCCTCGCCGGTGATGCCCTCAGCCATGGTCTTGGAGACCTGATCCTTCGCAAGGTGCGGCAGGAGGTCGGTTATGACAAACTGCGGATCGTCCGCATCACGTCCGATAACGATATCGACAAGCTCACCGTTTTTGAGCGCCACGACACCGTGCAGCTCAAGAGGAATGGTGACCCACTGGTACTTCTTTATACCGCCGTAGTAGTGGGTCTTGAAGTACGCAAGCTCGTCCGTTTCATAAAGCGGCTTCTGCTTTATGTCTATGCGGGGCGCATCGACGTGCGCTCCGGCGATGACCGCACCCTCGCAGAGGCATTTTTCACCGATCACGGCAAGCATGAGCGCCTTGCCCCGGTTGTTGCGATAGATCCTGTCGCCGGGCTTGAGCTCGGAGCCGACCTTGTACTCCTTAAAGCCCTTTGCCTCGGCAAGCTCTATTGCCAGCTTCACCGCCTCACGCTCGGTACGTGCGTCGTTAAGATAGCTCATATAAGCTGCGCTGTAATTTTCCATCTTAATGCGCTCGTCGGTGCCGATGAGGTCATAGCCGTTCTTCTGCTCGTAGAAAAGTTCCTTTTTGATTTCATCCATTTTTCATTACTTCCTTATATAGATTTCTGAATTTCTCGATAAGCTCCGCCTCTGTACCGTCGTTTTTGATTATATGATCGCAGTGCTGTTCAAAATATGCATTCGGCTGCTGGGCGTTTATGCGCATCATCGCATACTGAGCGTCAATGCCGTCCCGCTTCATTATGCGGTTCATTCTCACCGTGGTGTCGGCGGTGACACCGATGACCGTCTTGCAGCGGTCGGAAAGTCCGCTCTCTATGAGTGCTATTGCGTCGATCGCAGCAAGCCTCACCCCACGCATTGCGCAGGTGCGCAGGCGCTTATCTACCTCCGTCTGAATGTGCCGATGCGTGATGGCATTTAAGTCCTCAAGCGCTTCGGCGTTCGAGAAAACGTAGGCTCCGAGGTGCTTTCTGTCAAGCACGCCGTCGTTCACCGTGCCGGGGAAGCAGCGGTTTATGTCGGAAAGCAGCGCCTCGTCGTAGCTCAGCATCTCGTGGTACAGCTCGTCGCAGTCGATGACGTAAGCGCCGAGCTTTTTAAGCTCACCCAAAACAGTCGTCTTGCCGCAGCCGGTGCCGCCCGTGATTCCGAAAACCGTCAGCTCGTCGGACAGTGCCTGTGCGATGCTCTCCTCCGAAAGTGCACCCCTGCGCAGTATTTTGTACGGTGCTGCACTCATGTCGATGATCGTCGACTCCGTGCCGATGCCGCACTCGCCGCCGTCTATGACGGCCGCTATCTTGCCGTCAAAGTAGTTCAGCACGCTCTCTGCGTTTTTGGTACTTTCCTTTCCCGACGGGTTTGCCGACGGCGCCGCAAGCGGCAGTCCCGCCCTCTTTATAAGCTCAAGCGTCAGCGGATGGTCGGGGCATCGGAGAGACACCGTCTTCCCTCCCGCACGCACGATCTCAGGCACGCTCTGCTTTGCCTTCAAAACGATGCTCAGAGGTCCCGGCCAGAACCTTTTTGCAAGGCTCAGTGCCTGCGGAGGCACGTCCTCGCAATACTTTTTCATCGCCGAAGGGTCATGCACCATGAGCGCCAGCGGCTTTATCGTCGGTCTGCCCTTCACCTCGTATATCTTCTCGACGGCAGCCTCGGACATCCCGTTCCCCGCAAGCCCGTACACGGTCTCGGTCGGGACCGCAACAAGCTCTCCGGCCTTTATGAGCTTTGCCGCCGCTGCAATATCGTCTTTTATAAGCTGTGTTTTCATGTCATTCACCACGATTTTTAAGCTTTTCCGCCTGCTCCTCTAAGATGAGTGCGTCGATTATCGGGTCAAGGTCGCCGTTTATGACGGACGCAATGTTGAAGTTGCGCCTGTCCCCGGTGAGTCTGTGATCCGTCACTCGGCTCTGTGGGAAGTTATATGTGCGCACCTTGTCGCTCCTGTCGCCGGAGCGCACCTGACTGCGGCGCTCCGCTGCGATCTCCGAGTCACGCCGCTCCCGCTCCGCTTCGAGCAGCTTCGAGCGCAGTATGCTCATTGCCCTGTCCTTGTTTTTGTACTGACTGCGTTCGTCCTGACATTCAACGACCGTCCCCGTCGGTATGTGCGTTATCCGTATCGCACTTTCGGTTCGGTTGACGTGCTGACCTCCGGCGCCGGAGGCACGGAAGGTATCTATCCGCAGGTCGGATGGATCAAGCTTAAAGTCCAGCTCGTCCGCCTCCGGAAGCACCGCCACGGTCGCCGCTGAGGTGTGTATCCTGCCGCCGGACTCCGTCTCCGGCACACGCTGCACACGGTGTACCCCCGCTTCGAATCTGAGTCTTGAGTATGCGCCCGTCCCCTCCACCATGAATGCAATCTCCTTGATGCCGCCAAGCTCGGTCTCGTTTATGTTGACGATCTCCGTTTTCCAGCCGCACTTTTCCGCATACATCGAGTACATTCTGAAAAGGTCGTGCGCAAACAGGGCGCTTTCCTCTCCGCCGACGCCGCCACGAATCTCCATTATGACGTTCTTGTCGGCGTCCGGGTCCTTGGGCAAAAGCATTATCCGAAGCCTTTCCTCAAGCTCGGATGCCTTGGCTTTTGCACTTTGATACTCCTCCCGTGCAAGCTCGCCGAGGTCGGGATCGGACAGGAGCTTTTCCGCCTCCGCCATACTCTCAAGCGCACGCTTGTAGTCACGGTACGCCGCAACCGTCGGCTCAAGCTCTTTAAGCTCCTTCGCTGCGGCGGTATACGCCGAGGGGGACGTAAAAAGCTCTCCGCTCGCCATACGGCTCTCGGTTTCGAGGTATCTGTTTTCAATTGTTTTCAGTTTATCCAGCATAGGCTCACCGATCAAAACAACAATTACATTATATTTTAACACAGCTTCAGCCGCTTGTAAATTGCGTACATAAAAAAAGTAAGCACCACACTGGTGCTTACTTTTTTATCTGTTTTATGCCATTGTCACCTTGACGTACAGAATGGAGCCGTTGTAGACGTTCATAAGCTCGTTTGCAAAGGCTACATACTTATAGAAGTCTGCGGTGTCGGCGTTGACGATCTTGGAGAGCGTACCGTCATAGTCGCCGAGGATGCCGTTCACGGTCACGGTGATGTCCTTCTTGAGAACTATCGTACCCTTGTCGGTCGTGACGGAGGTACCCGCCTTGATGAAAACGGTCGCCTGATCGGTCTCGGTGCAGCCGGTCTTTATGGTGAGAGCCGCTTTCGCCGCATCGGGGGTAGTTGCGTCGTTTATCACGAGGTTACCGCTGTAATCGTCCTTAAAGCACAGTCTCTCGGTGCCTATCTGAAGGTAGGAGCCGTTTGCGAGAGTGACGGCGCTGCCCTTTGTCATGAAGTCAAAGCTGATGTTGTTCAGATTCGTAAACTGCGCTGCGGCAAGTGCGGCTGCGGCGCTGCTGGTCGGGGTCGCAAGCACATCCACGCTGCCGTCGTTAAGGACGTTGCTGTAGATGTTGTAGATGCACTGCTTGCCGTTGACGTCGAGGCGGACGGTGCCGAAGTTGAAGCGGAATGCGTTGTAGGCAAGCTCCTTGATGTCGTACTCGCCGGTCATGCCCGTGTCTATTTCGGTCTCCCTTTCACCGAGGAGTCCCTTTAAGATATTGCGGAGGATACCGCCCAGATTCTCCATTCCGGGGATCGCCTCAATATTCGTCTTGACGAGGAACTTGTCAGCGCTGACCTTCTTGTCGGGAACGTTCAGCCGCATGGAGTAATCGTTGTATGCGATCATGTTCACGGTAACGTTCTCGGTGCCGTTGTTGTTTATGATCTGCACCGTGGCAAAGTTGCCGTCTGCGTCAACGAGGAGCCTGCTGATGATGACCATCATCTGCGCTCTCGTGAGGTTGTCCTTGGGTCCGAAGCTGCCGTCGTTATAGCCGAGGATAAGTCCCGTAAGCTCAAGCGCTGCGACCTCGCAGTCGAGCTTGGGGGTTATGTTTGCCTTGTCCTTAAAGCTCGTGGAAAGTCCGTCGGTGTGGAGTCTGAATGCTCTACACAGCATAGCGGCCGCCTGCTCACGGGTGATAGGCTGCTTGGGACGCATCGTGCCGTCTGAATAGCCGCCGAGAACGCCCGCCTTTACGCACAAAGCAACATAGGGCGTTAAAACTCCTTCAGGATCGACATCGGGAAATACGCTGACGTCGCCCTTTTCGGTGTAGCCCATAAAGTTTGCGACGACCTTTGCAAACTGCTCTCTCGTGATGTTGTTGTTCGGTCTGAAGCTGCCGTCGGCATAGCCGCCGACGATGCCGGCCTCCGCCACCAGATCTATCTGGTGCTCCGCCCAGTGACCCTCCGTATCGGTGAAGTCTGCCGCAAACGCAGGAACGGTAAGCGCCGATACAAGCAGTATGCACAAAAGGATCGAAATCAGTTTTTTTGCTTTCATTTTTGAGCTCCTTTCACGGTAATGTTTATATTGTACAATATAGCGCAAAAAATCTCAAGTCAAAGCTTTGTAAATAAAGACAGGTCGGGCAAAATGTCCGACCTGTCCCTTTTTCTAATATGCCAGCACTTCCTTGAGCGTGAGGTCACGCCCGGACACGGGTGTGAGCTTTGCTCCCCCGCATTCGGGACAGTGCAGCTCGTTTAGGTCCGCCGTAAACTCCGCACCGCATTCCATGCACTGCGCCTTGCCGGGGAGCGTTTCGACGGTGAGCGTCGTTTCCGCAAACTCCGTTCCGTCGATGACCGCCTCCCAGCAGTCGCTTAAATAGCTCGGTATCACGCCCGAAAGCGTGCCGACCTCGACGGTTATGCCGCTTATGCCGTCAAGCTTTTCCTCCTTTGCGATGTTCCTCAGCATTTTCAGCATGGCATCGCATATTCCAAGCTCGTGCATTACTTTGTGACCGCACTCTTTACGATGCGTCCGGTGCGCTTAACCAGTCCTTCGGCGACCTTGATCGGCATCGTCTCAAAGGTGCCTGCGTGCCAGTCACGGACCTTCTTCAGGTGTATTGCGTCAAACTTGCACTTCGTCGTGCAGAGTCCGCAGCCGATGCACATATAGCCGTCTACCTTCGTCGCTCCGCAGCCGAGGCAGCGAGCCGTTTCCTTGCGCACCTGCTCCTCGGTGAACGTAACTCTCGCATCGGCGAAGGTCCTTGCTTTTGCTTCGCTGTAGCCCGGCATCTGACGCTTGCCGTGATCGAATTGCGCCGCTTCGAGCAGAACGTGTTCCTTATTGAGAGCGCTGTATACTCTGCGGTCACGTCCCATGGTGAGTGTCTGCCCGGGGTGGACATAACGGTGCAGGGAGATCGCCGCTTCCTTGCCTGCGGCGATGGCGTCTATCGCAAATTTCGGTCCGGTATACACGTCGCCGCCGACAAAAATATCCGGCTCTGCGGTCTGATATGTGAGTGCATCCGCAAGAGCGGTACCCTTTGCGCTCTTTTCGAGCTTGCCTGTGTCAAGCCCGCCCCAGTCGACGGTCTGACCCACGGCGGCTATGACGCTGTCGATCGGGAGCGTCTCGAATTTTCCTGTGCCGACGGGCTTTCTTCTGCCCTTTTCGTCGGGTTCGCCAAGCTCCATGATCTCAAGCTTTATGTCCGTGACCTTGCCCGCTTCTCCGAGTATCTCGGTCGGAGCGCTGAGGTAGCGGAACTTAACGCCCTCCGCCATTGCCTCCTTCGCCTCTTCGGGGTCGGCAGGCAATTCCTCAGCGCTGCGGCGGTAGATGACGTAGGTCTCCTCCGCACCGAAACGCACGGCGGCACGGCACACGTCCATTGCAACATTGCCGCCGCCGACGACTGCACATCTTGCTCCGATCTCCGGCTTGTTGCCGAGGTTCACCTCACGCAGGAAGTCGATGCCGCCCCAAACACCGAAAAGCTCCTCTCCGGGTACGGAGAGCTTCTGCGACTTCTGTGCGCCGATGGCAAGGTAAAAGCCCTTGTAGCCCTCGCCTCGAAGCTGCTCTATGGTCACGTCCTTACCGACCTCGACGCCGCACCTAAACTCAACGCCCATATCCTTGAGTATCTCGATCTCGGCGTTCAAAACGTCCTTTTCCAGACGGAAGGACGGGATGCCGAGCGTGAGCATTCCGCCGGGGACCGGGTTGCGGTCGAACACGGTGACGGGATAGCCCTTGTTTGCAAGGTAATAAGCGCAGCTCATGCCCGCAGGACCCGCTCCGATAATTGCGATCTTCTCGGTGTATGGTCTGCCGATCTGATTTACCATCTTCGGGACAAAGCGGGTGTCCTCGTGCATATCGTGGTCGGCGATAAAGCGCTTTACCTCGTCAATTGCGACCGCCTCGTCAACGCTTGCACGGGTGCATTCCGTCTCGCAGCGCTTGTTGCATATGCGTCCGCAGACCGCCGGGAAGGGGTTCTCCTTCTTTATAAGCTCCAGCGCCTCGGTATAGCGACCCTGAGCCGCAAGCTTCAGGTAGCCCTGAACGGGAACGTGTGCGGGACAGGCAGCCTTGCAGGGAGCCGTTCCCGTGTCAACGGTGTCCTTGAAGTTTTCACGGTAGTCGGGATTGAATGTCTTTTTGACAAAGACAGTGTTGGTGAGCTTTGCGTAGCCCGGAGGCGTAAGATCGTCGCTTGAGCAGAGCTTTTGTCCCAGTCTGAGCGCATTTCCGGGGCAGGTCTCAACGCACTGTCCGCAGGCGACGCACTTTGCCTCGTCTATCTCCGCAACGAAGTTAGAGCGTATTGCGTCCCTTGCGCCGAACATGAGTCCCGCTCTCAGTCCGAAGCAGGCGCAGGCGCAGCAGTTGCATATTGCGGCACTGTCTCCCGCTTCCTCGATGTTGGGAATGTCGTGCATCAGTCCGTTTTCTTCGGCACGGAGTACAATCTCCAGCGCCTCCTCACGGGTAATGCGTCTTGCTCTGCCGGAGCGTATGTAATGCTCCGCTCCCTTGCCCATCTGCACGCACATTTCGTCGGCAAGATGACCGCAGCCGTCATTTATGCTCGTTCTCGACGCACGGCAGGAGCAGGGCGACACGGAGAAGGTGTCGTACTTATTAAGATAATACGACAGCCGCTCGTAGTCGCTGACACCGGGAATGTCCTTGATTGCGCTCTCGACGGGGATAACTCGCATCAGTCCGTAGCCGTCCGGGAGGATGGGTCCCATGAGCTGCATACGGATCCTTGTGTACTCCTCGAAGGCTCTGCCGACTTCGGGGTGCTCACGCATAAGCTCCTGATTGTTGACCATCATCTCAAGGATGCCGGGGGCGAAGATCTGCATAAAGTAGACGTCCTCGCCGAGCTTCTCGTCAAAGGTCCTGCGGAAGATGCCGTAGTACACCAGTCGGTCGAGCGACGGTGCGATCTCCTCCACGGTCTTGCCCACCTTCTTTGCAAGGTACTCCGCCGTGCGCTCCTTGCGAAGTCCCGCTGCAATGGCGATGTCCGCCTCGTCGTCGGAGACGATGTTTGCCATGCAGTAGTATTCGGGGGCTTCCTCGGTTATCCTGACCACTGCACCCGACGCACCGCCGATGACCTTTGCCAATTTGACTATCTTGGGTCTTAGCTTTGCCATACTCTCTCACCTTTTTCTTGAAATTTGACTGTTTGTTACGGCCTCTTGCCGTTTTGCACATAATTATTTCCCTTTGGTTTTTGGTTCGACCAATACCAAATCGCTGTTTAGCGATCATGCCGTTAAATATGCAATAACGCTGCAATTTTGCGGCACTTATTCCCCCTCCGATATTGGACAGACCAATTACATTACATTTGATACGGTTTTGTCAATACATGCGGTGTCAAACGTTTTTGTATTCTTTTTGGAATTTTCAATCATTCTTCAAGCTTTCGTTATATAATGCAGAGCATAGAGGTGTTATTATGCGTTTGCTGCTTGTTGAAGACGAAAAAAGAATGGCGCAGGCTCTCTGTGAGATACTGCGTCTCGAAAAATACGAGGTCGATCACTTTGACAGCGGCGCCGACGACTATCTCACAAAGCTCTTTATGACAAAGGAGCTGCAAAGCCTTGCACGGAGCGTTTTGGACGAAAGCTCCTCCGACGGAGTGATAAACGGGCTGATATACTACAAGACCGACAAGGGCGGCTACACGCTCGCAAACGGCGGCTCCTTTGAAAGCGCCGACGACGGCGTTGACGGGGCGCTGTTTTCAAGGGACGATCTGACGATCAACGGAAGCGGCGCTCTTTCCGTCTCCTCTCCCGCCGGACACGGTATCGTCTGCAAGGACGACCTCGTACTGACGGGCGGAAGCTTCACTCTCGTCTGCGGCGGCGGAAGCGAAAACGGCGACGGTTTTACGGGCGGCACCTTCATCGGAACGGGCGCATCGGGTATGGCGCAGTCGTTCAGCGATTCCGAGCAGGGTGTTATCGCTCTCAGGGTCGGAAGTCAGTCGGCGGGAACGCAGATCGTACTTAAGGATTCCGACGGAAACACGGTCATAACGCACAGCCCCGAACTCGACTTTGAGATCGTCATAATCTCAAGCCCCGACATCGTGAAGGGCGAGACCTACACCCTCTGCGTCGGCTCTTTCCAAACGAGCATCGACGCAAGTTGATATATAAAAAAAGCAGGCAAGCCGTTGGCTTGCCTGTTTTTTATGTTCTGTCCTTTGTCTTTTTGCCGTGCTTGCGGGCTTCAAAGGTGGAGAGCATTTCCTTGAGCTGATCGTTCAAGGGGCGCTCCGAACGGAAGGGACGGAAAAAGTGATGCCGCTGAGCCGCCTGGTCCTGCGCTCTGCGGATGTGCGCTTTGATGTTCTCGTAATGCACGATAACATCGTTGTCCTCCGCAAACTTTTTCAGCTTCACGATGAGCTGTGCGGAATCTACAAAGTCGATTATAAACACGCCGAAGAAAAGTCCTATCACGAAGGAGAACGCCAGATTGTTGGACAGCCACGCCAAAGCCTCCAAAATGTGCGGATGCACAAGATAGGCATAGACGGCGCCGAGGGCAGCCCACGCAAGCGAGAACTTCGGACAGATGATGCCCTGTATGTTGCCCCACTCGTTGCTGTAATCCCACAGGCGGACCTTCATCACCTTCAGGCAGAGAATACCTGCGATGTACTCTATGACGGTCATCGCCACGGCGGACAGGAAAAACAGGGCAAGCTTGTTCCAAACAGGGTCTTTTATGAGTGTGTGGGAGTCAAGCGAGGTGACAAGAAACAGTATGCACAGACCGAAGCCGTACAGCGGGACATACGGTCCCGTGCAGAAGCCGGGGTTTATCCATTTCCGCTCCGGGTTTCGGCTTGAGAAGAAGCGGCGGAAGATAAGCTCCATCACCCAGCCGGCGGTCGAACCGACGAAAAACAAAAACGCCAACGCAAGGGGAAGATTCATTTTTGCACTACCTCTTTCCTTGTGGAATGAATATAGGAATTATACATTTTTTATTACTGAGATTTCAATAGACAATCAGGCTCGGATAATGTCAAAACAGCTCGGGTTTATACTTTATCGAGTCCTTTTCGGTGATCTCACGGATGACTCTGCACGGGTTCCCGGCGAACATTTTCTCGGCCTCATTCATATTCCCAGCCTCCAAAATTGCGCTTAACCGCACCTATTATACCAGCATCCGAGGCATTGAGCAAGAAAAGAGTCGGTCTGCCGCAGGAGCGGCTTGCCGGCAGGATCGACACGAAAAGCTTCGTTATCGGGAAGTGCAAATTCACAAAGAGCTGTCAAATTCCGAGGTGTTGCGCAAAAACGACAAATCTCATTGAGATTTGTCGTTTTTACTTTTTCGTCTGCCGAGGTAGCGGAACACACGGCGCTTATAGTCAAGATACGGTGCGCCGAGCGTCGATACGAGGTAGCGCTCCTCCTGCAATATCTGCAAATGCAGCGTCACGACCGCAAATGCGCTGAAGGCAAACGTCAGCGGATTGCAGTACATCAGCAGCACACCGGCGTATTGCAGATCAAAACCCAAAAACGCCGGGTTGCGGCTGTATGCATAAATGCCGTCCGTCACAAGCTCGGTCCTGTCCTCCTTCGGGATCCCGGCACGCCAGCTATCCCGCATACGCAGGGCGGCGGCGCAAAACAGCAGATCCCCCAGCAGGCCGAGACAAAGCCCCGTGAAGCGTGCACCATCCGGGAGCAGACTCCAGCCGAGTGCGATCGACAGAAGCTGCGCCGGGATTATTCCGACCGTGGCGACCGACATCAAGAGTTCAACGGTGTGGATGTCCCGCTCCTTTCTCTTGCCGATCTGTCGGCCGTTGATCCCGTGCCGCTTGAGCGCCCACAGCTTTGCGACATAGACGCCGTAGAACAGCAGAAGTACACAGAGCGCCGCTATTGGGTACGGCACGAGCCTTTCTATCGGGTACTCCATCACTTTGTCTCCCCTGCTCCGCCCTCGGAAAACGAGCGGCTGTACACCGGCAGCACACGCTTTAAAAACGCAAGTGCGTTTAAGATAAGCAGCACACCGAAGCCGAGTCTTGCCGCAAGCTCCGGCACAAGCAGCGCTATGCCGTTCATGTCGCCGCCGCCGAACAGCCCGCACAGCAGGCTGAGGTACAGCGGATCAAGGAGCAGAAGCGCAACGGTGATGTAATACACGACCGCACGGAGCAGCTTGCTTTTTGCCCTTGCGATCCTGCCCGCAAGCAGCACCAACACATACGCCGCAGTAAAGGTCGCCACGGCTCCGGCAAGGCAAAAGACTCCGAGTTGCGTGTCGCTCATACGCTCGGCAAAGACGTCCACCTGAACGCCGAGTGTCATTAGATTTATTCTCTTGAAAGTCCCCGTAATGAGGGCATAGACAAGATGCGCCCCCTCGTGGACGACGTAGTAGACGACGACCGCCGCCAAAATTCCGATATACTGTCTTGCTCGCTTTGACATGCTACTCCCCTTCGCCCCGATACGCCTCAAAGAATTGGCTGATGTGCCGACGGATAAGCTCCATGACCTCCGCCTCACGCTCCGGCTCACGGTCGCACAGCGCTATCCACATCGAAACCGGGAGACAAAGCTGTGCCGCCATGACCTCCCTGTCGCCGTCTCTCAGTCGGCGCTGTAGGATAAGCACCTCGACAAGCTCCTCAAAATAGCGCATCACGTCGGTGTAGCTGCGTTTGGTTTGCAGGCGTTTAATCTCCGGATTTCTGAACTGCTCTATCGTCAGCATCTTGCGCACCTTGGAAATGTGCGGGTCGTAGATGATATATGCGATGTGCTTGAGAATAAGCTGCAGCGCCGTCTCGTCCGGCAGCTCCCAAATTTCAGGCGCCGACTCCTCGACATATTCGGCATCATTCTTTTTTGAAAACATTGAACGTGCCTCGTACTCCTCCGTCACGGTTTCAAGCAGCGTGTCCAGTATCTCCTGCTTTCCGGAAAAGTGACTGTACAGCGACGCCTTCCGTATCCCGACCGCATCGGCTATTTGTGAGACCGAGGTCGCCTCGTAGCCCTGCAGGGAAAACAGCTCCAGCGCCGCTTCGAGGATCTCCCGCTTTGTGCTTCCTCTTTCCATGTTAGCCCTCCTTTTTCTCAAATCCTCCATGGGCATTATAGCTACCGAACGGTAGGGTGTCAAGAGCAAGGCAAAAAACGCCGTGAGCAATTGCTCACGGCGTTTGGTCTTTACTTTGCGCTGAGCTTCTTGCCGAGCTTGATTATCGGCTCTCTTACTCCCTGTTCCATGAAATCTCTCCTTTGCTGTATTGACAAACGGGGTTTCGTATATTAAATTGGTCTTACCAATGCATTAAATGCCTAAATGGCGGACAGTCAATGCCTGTTCCTCATTTTCAGCCATTGCCATTTGACTTAACGCAGTGGCGCATATATGTACATTTTTTACGTTAAAAGATCCGATTGGTTTTGGTAAGACCAATCGGCGAAAGGAGTGCGTTAATGGATTTCGGAAAGATCGAGGCTCCGTCCGTGAAGGAGCTTTTCAAGGAGCGCATTGCGACTATGATACTGTCGCGGCAGCTTCCCGTCGGGGCAAAGCTGCCGCCGGAGAGGGCGCTTGCCGAGCAAATGGGCATCAGCAAAACGGTCGTCCATTCGGGGCTTCAGGAGCTTTCTCGCATGGGGCTTGTCAGCATCCGCCCGCAAAGCGGCGTGTCGGTCGCAGATTACAGGGTCGACGGCAATCTTGAGACCTTTGCCGCCATCATGCGTTTTAACGGCAGCATTCTGCAAAAGGACACCGTGCGGGACATTCTCGACATTCGCCTTGCCATCGAGGGGCTGGGTATGCGCCGTCTCGCAGAAAGCCGCACGGCGGCCGACATTGCGGTGCTGCGCAGGATGATCGAGGACATCGGCGACGCAGTTGCTTCCGGCGAGAGCGATATGCGTGTGTTTGCGGAGAAGTTTTTTACCTTCCACAAGACCATCTGTTCGCTCACAGGGAGCATGATATTTCCCATGATGTTCAACGCCACGAAAGAGGTTTCACTGGATTTTTGGAGCCTCTACCTGCGGCACTACGGCGTCGGCAATGCGATAAACCGGCTCGTGCGCTTTACCGACCTCATCGAGGCGGGCGACGGCGACGGTGCCGTGAGCGAGCTGAAGAGCGGCATAGACGCCGAGCTTCTAAACTACTGACACGGCGGAGAGAAAAACACGGCTATCCGATACTTTCGTATCGAATCGCCGTGCCGTACAGTGATTTAAAATACCGGAAGCTGTCTGTTCTGTTCAGGGCTGGTCAAAGTAGGATGCGATCTCTCTGATGATAGCAGCCTCGTAGTCGTCGTTAGTCCAGTCGAGGATCTTTGCGGTGTGTTCAAGTATGAAGCCGACGCAACCCATGGTAAGTATTCCTTTCAGAAAATATATTGAGGCCTTGAAGCTCCGCACCGCCAAGCTGCGGCAGCGGCAAGCTTTGAGGAAATAGTCACATATATGTTGTGTTTCGGCGGCCGGCCTCAAGCCGCTTCACCTATATAGACGGAGAAATCGCAGGTATATTTCACCTTTGCGAAAAATTTTCAGGGAACGCAAGGCGGGTATTGCAGAAGCGGCAAAAATCATCTATAATAAAATGTATATCCGGGTGTAGCGCAGTTGGTAGCGCGCCTGCTTTGGGAGCAGGATGCCGCAGGTTCGAATCCTGTCACTCGGACCATATCGAGTGTTCATAACGGATTTGATGTTATGAACACTCGATTTTTTATTTTGTACGGTTTCGGGTATCACCACACATCCCGCAAAGCGGTAATGCGTGTTCGGCTTTTGCCTTTGCCCTCTGTTTCAAAAGTATCGGTACTCTTTTGACAGGCTCAAGCAGGTGTTCCGACATTTCGGTCGGTGTCACAGTGGACGGCGCCAATACCGTAAGAGCAAGCCGGCGGTAGGGCATATTTTCATATCGTCACTCTCCGTCTGTCAGCCGCTGTTTTTTCTTCCCGATTTATTGATCTTGGCGATTTCCTTGAACTTCGCCCGCTTGGCTTCAAGATATCGGCTGTTATCCGCCGCATAGTCGTTTTCGGTTTTCAGCTTCAGATATGAGGCAAGGCGGGCGGTATCAAGCGTTCCGTCCGCAAGCGCTCTCCGTACGGCGCAGCCAGGCTCCGAGATGTGGGTACAATCGGCATATTTACACCTGCGGGACAATTCTTCAATGTCCGCAAACGCCGTCTCGATGCCGTCGCCGCTGTCCCACATTCCAAGCTCACGCATACCGGGTGTGTCAATGACAAAAGCGCCGTTTGGAAGTGTGATCAGTTCCCGGTGGGTCGTTGTGTGCCGTCCCTTGTCGTCATTTCCGATCTCGTGCGTGGCTATCCTGTCCGTGTCGGTCAGCTTATTGATGAGCGTGGATTTTCCAACGCCGGACGAGCCGATGAATGCCACAGTCTTGCCCGGCAGAATATACGGCATGACCGCTTCATAGTTTCCGTCAAGAGAGGAGATCGCCAACACATCAGCACCCGACGCAACGTTTTGCGCCTCGACAACTTTGCTTCCCACATCGGAACAAAGATCCGATTTCGTCAGAACCACCACAGGTGTTGCACCGCTGTCATAAGCAACAGACAGATACCGCTCCAGCCGCCGGATATTAAAGTTGTTGTTCAGCGACATACAGAGAAAGGCGGTGTCAATATTGGCTGCAACGACCTGTTCCTGTTTTCCCGTACCCGCCGCCTTTCGGATAAAGCAGCTCTTTCTCGGAAATAGCCCTGTGATGACCGCATTGCTGCCGTCCTCCGACCACTCTGCGGTGACATAATCACCGATGGCGGGATAGTCGGAGACGGTCTGTGTTTCATGTCGGTATTTTCCTGAAACGACAGCCGATTTTATCTCGGTTTTGCTCTGAATCTTATACATTCCTTTATCCTGCGAGATCACTCTCGCCCGCAGCTCATTCATGTCTCTACCTCCGTATCGAAAAGGAGTGGCTGTAAACCGGCAAAACCCGTTTCCAAAACGCAATCCCGTTTACAAGCAAAAGCACGCCGAATCCGCCCCTCACCGCCCATTCTGGCAGCAGAAGCGCAATTCCGTTATTGAAATAAAAGCTTTTACCGATTTTTTTGCAGAAAAACGCACTGTGCTTTTCGGAGCAGACGATATTCGATTCTATGACCGTGTCCTCGGTAAGTGTGCCGATCATCACAGCCGCCTTCCTGTTTACGGAGGATTCCCGCACCTTTCCAGTGTTCAGAAAGTATGTGATCCTATCCGTGAGTTCTGCTTTACTGCCCGATGCCGGCAATCCGTTTTCTTTGCAAAAGTCAATAAGCTCCCGCTTCAGATAATAAAAGCTGCGGAAAGTGGCTGCATCCGGTTTTTTATTCAGCTCCGGTCGTTCACTCATCTGCATTTGCTCCTATAACTACAGTCTTTTTTCTGCTTCGCTAAAATCAGTTCTTCAAGCCCGCCAACGCAAGGAATTTTTTATCCGTCTGAATACTCTGTGTCAAAAACCGACCGTCTCGGAACAGAGCATAGGTCGTGACCGGTGCAGGTACATTCTGCGCAGATGCTTTATCAGTGATATGGATGACCTTGAACGGGATACCATGTTCCTTCGCCGCCTCCTGCACCCTTGGTACCCAATAATAGGTGTAGGGACACTGGTCGGTGTAATACAGGACAAAACCGTTATCCTCAATCGCCGGATGCTTCGCGCATTCCCGGAACTTTGGCATCTGTGCGGACGGTTCCATGGGAAGGTACATGAGATTGATCCCGCAGTCGGATATGTCTGCCACACGAAATCCCTTGTAAGCAAGGAATTTCGGGTCGGCGAGAAACTCCCGCTTCCGCCCCTCTGCGCACAGAATGCAAACGCCTTTCTTCCCCTGCGCCTTGGCATCACTGATGCACGCCTCCAGCAGATCATTTGAGTATCCGTGTCCCTTCATGGAGCCGGATACCCAGAGACAGTTAATATAAAGATAACAGTCGGCCTCAATAGGTACCCATGCGTTTTCTGCAGGGATGTATTCGATAAAGCATTTACCGCGTTCCTCACTGCGATAGAAAACAAGTCCTTCATCAAAGCGGTGCTTCAGCCATTCCTTTTTTACGACACCCTGCTTGCCGGACATGGCGCAGCAGATATGTTCCTTGTCGATATTCTCTTTTGTGATCCGAATGTAGTTCATCGCTTATTCTCCTCCTGACGTTTAGTAAAAAGCACCGTCCGATGCGTCCGTTACTTCATCACCGGGAAAAACAATCCGGTCGGAGATCAGCCGAAAAAATATCATAGCTCCGCTCGCCGCAGCCGGTTTGTTCGACCACATAGGGAATGATGCTCATATAGATTAGATTTGCTCCTTGATTTCTTTTTGCCTCGCACAAAACAGGTGAATGCCCAGCGCCGCATTGAAGCCTGTTGCAGCAAACACACTGAAACGTTCGACAACGCCGAAATACTCGGCAGGAACGATTTTCATACCCATTGCACCAACAAGCATCATGGCAAGTGCGACAGCGGCGCAAACGCCATAGGAACGGCAGTCCCTGTTTCTAATGCCTGCCACAATGATAAGGGTCAACGATACGACGGACAGCAGCACCACCAAAGCGGTGACGACCATGTGCATCACATCTTGAAATGCTCCTGCATAGCCGCTGTCGCTCAGCGGGAACATACGATAGCCGACCGCAGAAATCCACTCCATTACGGCAAACAGATAAATTCCTGAGCGGAGCAGTCTGGTTTTCCGGCCCTGAATACCGATGCAGACGACGGTCACACAGACGACCTCGCACACATTGTAAAGGGCGCTGAGTTGATTCCAAAGTGCCAGCGACGGCGCATTGGCGGCGCTCAGGTCACTGACGGCCTGCGCCATCCGGTTATAGCCGGGGTAAGCCAGCGGCGCAAACACGACTGCCGCCGTGTACGAAAGAAAGCTGACAACACCCAGCAGTCCCAGCTTCCGTATCAATGACTTTTTCATGATTTTCCTCTTAAAAAAGCGCAGCACATGACCACAGAAATTGCGATCAGCACTGCGTCTTAGCATCCGGCTGATCAATGATCTCTATCCTGAAATTCTGCGCACGGATGATACTCTCACGTTTGCATTTCAGGCAAACCAAGGGAAAGTCCCGCAGTACTGTTCTCTGCAGGAGCAGCAGCTTCGTTTTTGCGCCGCAGGCCGGGCAAGGAATCCGTTTTTTCTCCGTACTGCTCACGGTTTTCACCTCTTTGCGCACTCCCGCAATGAACCATGCGAAAAAAGAGCCGGACATGGTTTCGGAGTTTTTCCAAACACTCCTGTTCTCTTTCCGGCTGGCGGTCACAAATGCCGATAAGCGTTACGACCGGTGCGACATACATCATGGCAAGCGCATCCGGATCTTCAGTCCCGATCTCGCCGGATGCGATCAAGGCACGGAAAATACCGGCGTGGTAGTGCAGGAGGCGTTCCGCATATCGCTTTGAATAAAGCGCCGCTAATTCCGGCGAACGAAATTGCTCAATGGTCATCATGCGGCGGAAGCGGCTGATCGTTTCGTTATGGAGGGAGTATTCAAAGATCTGCCGTACCTTTTCGAAAAGGGCATCCTCGGTGGTCTTTGCAAAAATCGGAATGTCCTTTTGCACATCCTGCACATGGATGTCGATTTTATCGGTATCCGCCTCATACTGCACCGCCGTGGATTCTACGATGGCGTCGAAAATTGCCTGCTTGCTCGGAAAATGGTTGTACAGCGACGGAGCTTTAATGCCAACCGCTTTTGCGATCTCACCGACGCTGACGGAATCGTACCCCTTTGCCGAAAACAGCTCCAAAGCCTTATCCAGAATTCTCTGCTTGGTATCCTCCTGTTTCACGCTCACACCTCGCTAACTAATGTTCGTTAGTTATATCGTAATCGGATTATGCGAAATGTCAAGGGGTACGCAAAAGTTCGGATATGTTTTCAAAATAATGGACTTTTGTTTATTGTCGGCAGCAGAATATTCTCGATAAAGTCAATGCGGTCATGTACTGCCGGTCTGAAGCAGGCAGATACTGCGGCCACGACGTTCTCGTTCGGATAAACATAGATCACATTGCCGCTGTCACCGATTGCGGCATAAACATTTCTTTCCGGGTGTATGATCCACCAAAGATAGCCATAGAGCTTTCCTCTGAAGGCGCCGTCCTTACTGCTGAACAGATAGCCTCTTTCCATTTCCGCATTTCGGGCACATCATGACACATCATGATATATTCACTCCGATTCTCATTGTTGCGCATTGTACCAATCGAATACGTCGCTTAAATTTTCCTGTTTGACCCGCTCTCCGCCGTGGAGCATCATATCCAGCATATCGTCCTCCTCCGGCGTGCGGTCGGTCTTTTCGGCAAGACCCTTGCCTGCTGTCTTGACCATGATCTCCATCATGGGGCGGTAAACGCCGTGCAGCTTTTTGACATCGAAGTTTCCTTGGAGTGTGAACAGCGGAATCTTAGCAGGGACAGCCGACTTTCTCCGCACGCTTTCCGTCTGCGTTCCGGTCTGTCCCATGCCGACAGCGCAAACCGCTCTGATATGATAACGCTTAGCGGCTTTGGCATAGCCTTTAACGGTGCCTGCCGAGATCCAGCCGAGGTATATGACCTCGGCGCCTTCGGGAACGGCTTCCTTTGCATCGGCAAGTGAGTACGCAGAAAGCCCGATTTTCTGTGCCAGCAGCTTGGCATAGCGTTCGGTGCTGCCGGTGTTGGTTGTGTAAATAATTGCGTTCATAAAAGTCCTCTTTTCAAAAAAATTAAGACGCAGCACATGATCGGCTTTGCGATCAGCACTGCGTCTTAGCGTCCGGCTGCTTGGTATCAATGATAAAATGCTTGGCATTGATAATGCTTTCGCGCCTGCATTTCGGGCAAAACAGCGGAAATGCTTTCAGTTCCGTTTCGGGCAAGAGCTTAAGGCGCGTCTTTGCACCGCATATCGGGCACAAGACCCACCTTTTTTCATCTATGGCTTCTTTCATATGGATACTCCTGACTTTCTGTAGTCGGATTCAATCTTGGCAATAAAGCGGTCAATATGTGTGCGAAGCTGTGGAGCAATGCTTTCCTTTTCGTCTGCACCGTCGTAAACGCTGTATAGCAAGAACATCGGACCGTAAAATTCCAGTGCCAACTGCATGGCTGTCTCATCGGAATCCGTCAGCTTTCGGAAGATCGCCGCCATATACTCGACAGGGCCGGTCGCCAGATAATCGTGATAAAGCTGTGAGAGCTTGTGATCTCGGTATTGCTCCAGTGTCAGCATCTTTCGGAAGTTTGAAGAAAAACGGTCTTTCGTCCAATGTTCAAACTGCGCCATACCGTATGCACGGATCTTTTCGATCGGTGCCACAAGATAAGCCTCCGCAAATCCATCCGGCTCCGTTTCCGGCATTTCATATTCTTCGGCGCGCTCATGATCCATTTTGTTCATCCGTTCCACAATGCTGTCTAATATCTCCTGCTTGCTCGTGTAGTGCTTATACAAAGCCCCCTTGGTGATTCCAAGCTCCTTAGCGATGTCGCTCATAGAAGTTCCCAAATATCCGCTCTGCGCAAAAAGCTCAAGTGCGGTTTCCAAAATGCGCTCTTTGGTATCTCCGGCCATAATTTCACTCCCTAAACAGCGGGTAACCGTTCGTTTACTTTAATATAGCAACCGAACGGTTACCTGTCAAGGCTTTTTTGAAAATTTTTCAGCGATCAGCGGAAGGAGCGGATAGGCACGGTCAGATGCGCCCGCTTTCGCCGGAAAACGCTGCGGCATTTTTAGCCGCTGCGGTCAAGCAGCAGCCGTAAAGCAGAGCAGTGACTACGGGCAGCCTCACTAAGCGGGACAATAAAATCCCCTTGACCGTGAAGGTCAAGGGGTTCCGTTTTATTTGTCTTTCAGCGTGGTGACCATGAGCTTGTTCTCTATCGCCGTGGCGACAAGCGCCTCTCGGTTCTCGAAGCCGCCCTTTTCCACCATATCGTCCAGGTTCCAGCGAACGCCGTTTTTGGAGATGCCCAGCTTGTCGGCGATCTCCTGATAGCTAAGCCCCCGTATGTACCAGCGCAGAATATCGAGCTGACGGGGTGAATATCTGTCCGACATCGTTTCCTCCATCTCAACGGCCGGAGCAGAATCGGGAAACACCCTTTCGCCTGCAAGGGTGCGTTTTATGACGTCCAAAAGCTCCGCCGTACCGTGATCCTTGTACCACAGGCTGTCGGCAGCGCCTAATTTGGCTCTTTGTAAAACTTCGGGATCGACAAGCGAGGTAGCCACAACGATTTTGATTTGCGGAAAAGCCTTTTTGATGTGCTCTGCGGCGGCAAGACCGGAGTGCTTGTGCTGCGTCTGCACGTCCATCAGAACAAACTGCACGCTGCGGTCGCAATGCCTCTCCGCCTCGAAAGCGTCACGGTACACGCCGACAAGCCTGAAGCCGTTCTCCTCCGAAAGGTGCTCGATGAAGTGCTTTTGAATGTAGAGATCGTCCTCTACAAGTATCGTATTTATCATAGCTCGTTCTCCTTTGAGGGAAGCGTTATCAGCAGTGCAAAGCGAGGCTTATACGCCGTGTGCATTTCGCCGCCCGCCGCCTCGATGCTGCGGCGCAGAGACGCAAGCCCACTGCCTTCCTTTATCGGCTTTGTGGGAATTTTGCCGTTGTTGGTTATGGTAACATCATAGCGTTCGCCGCGCTGGGCAATGCGGATATATACCTCACTGCCGCCGGCGTGCTTTATGCAGTTCGTAACGCACTCTCTTGCGGCGGAGACCGCCAGCTCACAGACAAGCGAGTCGTTAGGCAGATAGCCCTCGACCTTCACGGAAACTCCCAGCTCCTGCGCCGTGAGCTTTACCTCGTCCATCGTACCGGGCGACGTCACACGGTTGCTCTTGAGCATACCGACCGCATTTTGCAGGCTCTCAAGCTTCCGCTCCGTATCCTCACCGCTGTCGATGATGTCACGAATGGTCAGAAGGCTCCTGCCTATTGTATCGTGAATGTAAACCTTGAGGTCAAGGCTTTCCTTTTCCTTTATGTCGTCTGCCATGCGCTCGTACATTCTTTGCAGCTTGCGGTTGACCTCACGCAGCTCACGGTTTATCTCAGCCTGACGCAGATTGCCGTTGTACAGCTCCGTGACATTGTGTGCGGTCATCTGCTGCCAGCGACCGTCGCCGTCCACGGTAATATTCTGCGTCCGAAACTGCCAGACGCTGCCGTCCGGCAGAATGCAGCAGCCGTCCTTCAGCGCAACGCTTGCATCGGGATGCGCAAGTGCGTTTTCGAGGTCCTCGGCAATTTGCAGCTCGTGACCGCAAAGCGCAAACGACAGTCGGCGCATACGGTTGTTGCACAGGATGATCCTGCCGTTCGGGTCGGCAAAGCAGATGCCCATCGGCAGCCTGTCGGTCGCCTCCTTTATCGAGGTCGGCGAGAGCTCGTTTTTGCGGCGGCGGTATTCCCTCGGCAGAGCAATGGCAAAGTGAACTGCCGCAAGGAAAATGGCAGCGGCAAATATCAGCCACGGTGCGCCAAGCAGAAATGCGTCCCCGATATTATCGGGATCTGCCTGGGAAACGGAGAACAGCAGCAGGATCATCACCGCCATAACCGCCAGACTCGGCAGGCTGCGCACAGGCTTATTGCTGCGAAGAAGCTGATACATGAAAAGTCCAAGCTCGAACACTGCCTCCGCAAGGAGCGCAAGCGGAATCATCGTCTGCCAAAGGTCGGGAAGCGAAGAAAATGCACTCATTTTGCGGCACCTCCTTCGGGGAAGAATACTATGTGCCGATAGTCTTCGTCCTCATCCGTTTCATAGCGCACGCTGCTGCCGCTTGCAAGGTGCGACAGGTCTGCTGAGCATTTCACATTCATCGAAAGGCGGAGTGCATCTGTATTTGTGAGGCTGACCTGAAGCGCCGTCAGCCCCTCGAGATCCGATTCGATGACCGTCTCATAAAAATCGAATATTACGGCTGCGGTCTTGCCTGAAAGCACGGAGATCTCCCTGTCAACGTACAGCGTACTGCGCACTTCGAGGAGTCTCAGCGTTTGGAGCGATTCGTTGAACGCCCGCTCAAGCTCTGTCACCGGGATCTTGTAATCACGGTCCGTGAGCAGCGTCAGGTGCTTGCGGCGCTTTATGTAGCTGCACAGCACGGCGATCTCGGCAAGCAGCGTTTTTGCTCTGTCGGCATCGTTTTGCGAGGCTTCCCGATACTCCTTCGCCAGGACAGAGATGCGGTCTATCTGCGTCTGCGTCGCCGATTGCAGCAGATCGTAAAGCCGGTTCTGCTCCTCGATCTTACGGCGCTTTGCGTCCCGCTTATACTCATAGCGCATTATGTCGTTCCGCTCGGCAAGCTCCTCGGCAAGGCTCTCGGATTCTTCCTTGATCTTCAGCAGCTCCGACACATCCTCCGTCCACACGGCATAGCCGCCGTCTATGGGCATGGTGTGAACGGTCAGCCCTTGCTCTGTCGTCACAGGGCTTTGCACTGCTGCGATTATCGTGTCCTTCGGTATGGGTTCTGTATTGAGTGCCGCATAGCGGACGTTGAAGTCTGCGTCTGTTATCTCCGCCGACGTCCCTACCGAGGAAGCAAAAAGGTCCGCATAGCGGCTGTTTGAATGAATGTATCCGCAGGCGATGCAAAGCTCAAAGGTCAGCACATACATGAGACTCTGGAACGCCGCAATATCGCCGAACAGGGAGCGCAGCCACGGAACTCCCGTATAGTAGACAGCGCTGTAACCAAGCGACAGCAGCAGCGGAATAAGAGGCAGAAGATTGCGTCTGCCGTTTTGCAGGCGGCATTTTATGAACATGATGATGAGCGCCGCCACGGCACACATCACCTGCCAGCCGACAGTTATAAAGTAGCCCACGGCGTAGCCGTTGTCCCGATCCGTCCATACGGCGGCATCCTCCGGGAAGGTAAAAACGAGCTGATGCAGGTCGTTTGTGAGTACAAGCAGAAGCATTGCGCCGGAAACCGCCCACAAAGCCAGTGTTGCCTTGGGAAGTCTGTATTCGTCCGGCTTCCCCAACGACATGGCAATGAGCAGCGCCAGCATAGGCACAAACAGCATCGGCAGATAGAAAAGATACCACAGGTATCGGATAGCGTCCGGCTGCCAAAATATAAAGTACTTCGCCGAGCGGGATGCCATCCAGAAGATGAGCAGCACAGATACTCCCGTGAGGTAGCGTCTGACCTGAGCTTGCACGATACGCTGCCGGACGGACAGTCCCCATGCGGCGAACAGTCCGATGTAAATGAAGCTGCGCAGATACGAAAACAGCGTCGGGTAAAAGCTGCCCTTGCCGACTATACGGAAGCCGTACGCCGTAATGACTGCAAGAAGCGCAGCGCCGCTTGTTATATAGATTTTCTTTCTCTGTTCGGTCATATGGTCTTTCGTCCGTTCTCATGTGTCTTTACAGATGTAATTGTAGCATAAATTCTCCGCTTTCTCAATGCCTCTTGCAAAATAGTATTTATTCCTCCGCCGGCAATTCAAAATTATTCACATTTCGCTATTCATAAAAAAACGACAAGCAGCCGTTGTTGCTTGTCGTATTTTGTGAAGACAGGACAATAGAGATGTTTTTGCGTTTTCGCTGTCTTGATTTGAACACTCGTCACAATCATTCTGCATCGCTCCGTTTCTGTTTTCAAGGCTGTCTACAGCGTCATCTCGATTTCCGTACCGCCGACGGCAGAAGGAAGGTAAAGGATTCTGTCGGGCGGGAAGGTCAAAAAATATAGGTGTCTGTGTGTCTGCGCAAAGACAGCCTTTGCTATTTCAACACCTGTATCTTTCCTGTGTTCTTTTTCATGTTCTCACCTTGTCGCCGAAGGACGGCAGGGCGGCCGCCCTTTACGGCAAAGATCCGTATGAACAGCAGCTCCATGCCGTCGGTGGTGCGGCAGTCACAGCTGTAGGTATACCCTTCTTGTAAGGGCAGCAGCAGGCCGCTGAAGGGAATTCTCTCTGAAACAGTCATGGCAGCTTATCTCCTTTTTCTTATCGTAGTGTCCTGTAGTCCTTACGAAAAGCGGCAACGCCGTGGTTGCCGCCTTTCGGAAAGGAACTTGCAGCCAAGTCCGCTTTCAGGAAAATAGGCGGTGGTGGAATAATCCATCACCGCCTATTGTGTTTAGGTTATTTCGATTTCGGAAGCGTCGGCTTATTCAGCCTCGGATTCCTTTCTCTTTTTGCCGTTCATGCCCAGCACGGTCAGAACGCCGCCGCTGACGAACAGAGCAGCCAGCCAACCGATGAGGTTGCTGCTGTCACCGGTCTGAGGAGAATCGGAATCCTTGGGGATGACCGTATTCACGCTGCGCTTGGCGCCGCAAACGGTGCATTCCTCGTGCTTGATGCCGGTGGCCTCCTTGGTAGCGG